>Ga0302234_10000994_pt1 | contig 20644 bp, 20 predicted proteins | sample II_Palsa_N3_2_FD_193576 | JGI IMG/M metagenome (GOLD analysis project Ga0302234, IMG submission 193576) | Peat permafrost microbial communities from Stordalen Mire near Abisko, Sweden - II_Palsa_N3_2 | ecosystem: Environmental > Terrestrial > Soil > Palsa > Peat permafrost | place: Sweden... | reverse complement strand
AAACGCCGCCCGGTCGATTTCAAGACCTACGGCATCGGCGCGCAGATCTTGCGCGAATTGGGCGTAGGCAAGATGCAGGTGCTGTCGAACCCCCGCAAACTCGGCAGCATGTCGGGTTACGGCTTGGAGGTGACCGGGTTCATCCCTATGCCGGGCTGCCCCGCTACGACCTCGGCAGATTCGGCCGACCCTGCTTCCATCGCCCATTTGCGCTCGGTCTGACCAGCGCCAACCACCACACTGCAACACACTGAAAACGGATAAATAATGGAAATCGGACAATACCAACCGAACCTCGACGGCGACGGACTGCGCATCGGCATCGTGCAATCGCGCTTCAACGAACCGGTCTGCAATGGCCTCGTGGACGCCTGCACGGAAGAACTCGAACGACTTGGCGTGATCGGTGAAGACGTACTGCTCGTCACCGTGCCGGGCGCACTCGAAATTCCGCTGGCGCTGCAAAAGCTGGCTGAATCGGGGCAGTTCGATGCATTGATCGCGCTCGGCGCGGTGATCCGTGGCGAGACGTACCACTTCGAGCTGGTATCGAATGAAAGCGGTGCCGGTGTTTCCCGTATCGCGCTCGACTTCGGCACACCGGTCGCCAATGCGATCCTGACCACCGAAAACGACGAGCAAGCCGTTGCCCGCATGACGGAAAAGGGCCGCGACGCAGCACGCGTGGCGGTGGAAATGGCGAATCTGTCGGTCGCGCTGGAACAACTCGGCGGCGACGATGAAGACGAAGACGAAGAGGACCGCGCATGAAAAGCGCTCGACGACGCTCGCGCGAACTCGCGACACAAGGGCTTTACCAATGGTTGCTATCGGGCGCGCCCAGTGGCGAGATCGACGCGCAGTTGCGCGGTGCGCAAGGTTTCGACAAGGCCGACCAGGAACATCTGGACGCAATCCTGCACGGCGTGATCAAGGAAGCGGACATCATTTCCGCCGAATTGCAGCCGTGCCTCGACCGTCCGCTCGAACAGCTTTCGCCGGTCGAACGCGCGGTGCTGATGGTCGCCGCGTTCGAGTTCAAGCATCACCTGGACATTCCGTATCGCGTGGTGATCAACGAAGCGATTGAACTGACGAAGACGTTCGGCGGCTCCGACGGCCACAAATATGTGAACGGCGTGCTGGATAAACTCGCCGTCCAGTTGCGGCCGACGGAAGCGCAAGGCCGCGGACAGCGCAGCTGAACGAACGGTCTTTCCCATTCATGAACTTCGCAAAAGAACCGTTGAACGCAGCTATCCCACGCGACGCTATCCGGTATGCCGCCCGAGTTGACGCCATCGAGCCGTTCTATGTAATGGAACTGGCGAAAGAAGCGCAGGCGCTCGAGCGGGCGGGCCGCAACATCATTCACATGGGCATCGGCGAACCGGATTTCACGGCGCCGGAACCGGTGATCGCGGCCGCCACCGACGCCTTGCGTCGCGGTGTCACGCAATACACGAACGCGCTCGGACTGGCGTCGTTGCGCGAGGCTATTTCCGGCCACTATCGCGACGCGTTCGAGCTCGATATCGATCCTGCGCGCATTGTGGTGACAGCGGGCGCGTCAGCCGCATTGCTGCTGGCGTGCACCGCGCTGGTCGATCGCGACGACGAAGTGCTGATGCCTGACCCGTGTTACCCGTGCAATCGCCATTTCGTGGCTGCCACCGAAGGCCGTCCGGTCCTGATCCCCAGCGGTCCGGCCGAACGGTTCCAGTTGACGGCCGCTCAGGTCGAAGCACATTGGACGCCCGCCACGCGCGGCGTGTTGCTCGCGTCGCCGTCCAACCCGACCGGCACGTCCATCGAACCGGATGAGTTGGCGAGAATTGTCGATGTGGTGCGCACGCACGGCGGTTTCACGATCGTCGATGAGATTTATCAGGGCCTGAGCTACGACGCGAAGCCTGTGTCGGCACTTTCGCTGGGCGACGACGTGGTCACGGTGAACAGTTTTTCGAAGTACTTCAACATGACCGGCTGGCGGCTCGGCTGGCTCGTGGTGCCGCCAGCGATGGTCGCCACCATGGAGAAGCTGTCGCAGAACCTGTTCATCTGCGCGTCGGCGCTCGCGCAGCATGCGGCGCTGGCGTGTTTCGAGCCGGCGACGCTCGCGATTTACGAGTCGCGACGCCTGGAATTCGGGCGCAGGCGGGATTTCATCGTACCGGCACTGCGTTCGCTGGGTTTCGAAGTGCCCGTTGTGCCGGATGGCGCATTCTACGTTTACGCCGATACACGGCACGTCGCACATCCGGCTGCCGGCGACAGCAACGCGTTGACGCGCTCCATGTTGCATGACGCCGGCGTCGTGCTGGTACCGGGGACCGATTTCGGCTTCCATGCGCCGCAGGACTATATCCGACTGTCTTATGCGACCGCGTACTCGCAGCTTGAAGAGGCCGTGCAACGGCTGGGAACGCTGTTTCGGGTTTGAACCGCGGGTTTGAAGCGGTTCAATCTTCCAGCGATCTCTCAGGAAAGCAGAATCAAAAAAGCCGTTCCAACGCGAGTTGGAACGGCTTTTTTGTCTTACCCGGCCTGCTATTAACAAGCCGGGCGTCCTGCTTCTGCTTTTAACGCGACGCCTTAAGCGCCGAACTCAGCCGACGCAACGTGCTTCGTTTGCGCGTCTGCATCGTCGGTATTGTTATGGTCGCTCGCTTGCGGTGCGGACTTCGCCGGCGCTGTAATGGCGGGAGCGCCGTCGAGCGTTGCATGCACGCGCTTCTCGCCTGACCCAGAGTTAGACGGAGAAGCCGACGCCACCACTTGCTTCGGCGCGGGCTGCACCGGCGCTGGCGGCGTAATGATCGGCACGTTCCGGCCACGCGCTACATCGCGCAACCGTGAACGTTCGGCCAATACCTTTGCACCGTAACCGCCGTCGTCCTGTGCCGTCGAACCCACGTAGAAGCGCAATCCACCCGCCACCGAACCGCCACGCGCGATGCAATCCTTCAGCACCAATGCGCCGACCTTGATGTTCGCGAGGGGTTCGAGCGCTGCGTGCGAACCACCGAAATACTGGAATTTGTCGGAGTGAACCTTCGACATCACCTGCATCAACCCTTGCGCGCCAACACCGCTTTCAGCATACGGATTGAAACCCGATTCGATCGCCATGACGGACAGCAGCAACAGCGGATCGAGGCCAACCTCGCGGCCGGTATCGAAAGCTGCTTTCACGAGTTCACCGACCGGCTCCTGCGCCACGTGATAACGCCGCGCGATGAAATTTGCCACCAGGTTTTGCTCACGATCCGACACGAGCACGCGGTCGTCGCGGGCATCGGCGACAACCCGTTGCGATGAAATCACGCTGGCAAGGGTCGAAACGGTCGGCAACGTGCGGGGATCGAGCCCATTTGGCGACACAGCGAGACTCAGGCCACCCGTGAGCTTACGGGTGCTGTCGTCGTCGCTGGCTGCGGAGCCGAGTGATGTTGGCTCTGCGTTACCGTTGCGCAACTCCTCTTCACGCTGATGACCGAGCGCGAACGGGGGGAACGGTTGTCCGGAAAGCAACCGCGCCGGACCGGCTTGTACAGCGGCCGAAACGAGCGGCATGAGTTTAGCGGCGAAGGAGCCGCGCCAGGCTGGCAGCAGCCAAAGCGCCAGTGCGGTCACTACAGCAGCACAACCAACCAGGCTAAAAACCGTCAGACTCATGTGTTTGGCGCGACGCAGCATAGCGCGCAGATGAAGCGCCAGGCGAGCGTCGGGACGCCACGACAACCAAGCATTCATTGGATGGATCTCCCAAATTGCATGATTTCCGCAGATGAAAACCCGAAAAACTGGGCCACCACGCAGAAATCGACACCGCCAGCTCTGGTTTAGCCACGAGCGGTATCGGGAAAACGGCACAAACCGTTGGGGAAACCTGACCGGAACATTTCGTTTCCGGGTGCGCGCAGCACGAAGGACATGCCGGGCGCGCACAGAGGTCACCACGCGAAAAACCGGCGAAGAAGAGCGCCGGCAAGAAATCCAAAGCCTTGATTCACCGTACTAATCCGGCGCAGGTGACGCGTCGCGTCGTTTCAAAAGACCTGAGGCAGTGGTAAAAAGTTTCAATTGGTGTTGTCAATGCCAAAGGATTCTAGCAGGCTCAAATGATCCGTCAATGCTGGTAAATGTAAAAGCTATTACTTTCAGTAATTATGAACACTGTTCAGGGCGGCGAGAACGGCCTGCCAAGCCACTTTCCGGCGGAAACGCCGGATTTGTGCCGTTGTGTGCTCCGACGTACCGACATCAACACAGGTAAAATCGACAATCGCCCGCGCGCGAAAGTTCCTCACGGAGGGCTTGAACGCCGCTTGGACCGCTATTTCAGCCGTCGCGTCTGCTGTCCGTGCTTTTTTACCCTTTTACGCAGATCGCGCTTCCCGCAGGCCTCCTTCCCTTTAGCCGATGAAATACAAAGACCTGCGCGACTTCACCGCCCGCCTCGAAACACTCGGCGAATTGCGCCGCATCAGCCAGCCGGTTTCGCCCGTCCTTGAAATGACCGAACTCTCGGATCGCGTCCTGCGTTCGGGGGGTCCAGCGTTGCTGTTCCAGGCGCCGACGGGACACTCCATGCCCGTGCTGGCCAACCTGTTCGGTACCCCGAGGCGCGTGGCGCTCGGCATGGGTATCGAGACGCAAGCTCAGGCGGCGGCCGATCCCAGTCTCCTCAGCGATAAAGCCGCGCTCGAGTCGTTGCGCGACGTCGGCCGGTTGTTGTCGGCGCTCAAGGAACCCGAGCCGCCGAAAGGCCTGAAGGACGCGGGCAAGTTGGTGTCGCTGGCGAAAGCCGTCTGGGACATGGCGCCGAAAACGGTTAGTTCGCCGCCCTGCCAGGAGATCGTATGGGAAGGACAGGACGTCGATCTGGCGCGCCTGCCCATTCAGACGTGCTGGCCAGGCGACGCGGGCCCGCTCATCACCTGGGGACTCACAGTCACGCGCGGCCCGAACAAGACGCGGCAGAACCTTGGCATCTATCGGCAGCAGCTGATCGGGCGCAACAAGTTGATCATGCGCTGGCTCGCGCACCGGGGCGGCGCGCTGGATTTCCGCGAGTTCGCGCTCGCCAATCCGGGCAAACCGTATCCGGTGGCGGTGGTCCTTGGTGCGGATCCGGCCACCATTCTTGGCGCGGTGACGCCCGTGCCGGACTCGCTTTCCGAATATCAATTTGCCGGCTTGCTGCGCGGCGCAAGAACCGAGTTGGCAAAATGCCTTACGCCGGGTGTCGATACGTTGCAGGTACCCGCGCGCGCGGAGATCGTGCTCGAAGGCTTCATCTATCCGCAGGACGGCCCTGTTCCGCCACTGCCCGCCGGCGCGCCGCCGCGGCCAACGAATTCATCGTCGGCGAAATACGAGCATGCGCTCGAAGGCCCATACGGCGACCACACCGGCTATTACAACGAACAAGAGTGGTTCCCGGTCTTCACCGTCGAAAAGATCACCATGCGCCGCGACGCGCTCTATCACTCTACCTATACAGGTAAGCCGCCCGACGAACCGGCCGTGCTCGGCGTGGCACTCAACGAAGTGTTCGTGCCGCTCTTGCAAAAGCAGTTCACCGAGATCACCGACTTCTACCTGCCGCCCGAGGGCTGCAGTTATCGAATGGCGATCGTGCAGATCAAGAAGAGCTATCCGGGCCACGCGAAGCGCGTGATGTTCGGCGTCTGGAGCTTCCTGCGGCAGTTCATGTATACGAAGTTCATCGTGGTGGTGGACGCCGATGTCAACATCCGCGACTGGAAGGAGGTGATCTGGGCGATCACCACGCGCATCGATCCGTCGCGCGACACGGTGCTGGTCGATAACACCCCGATCGACTATCTCGATTTCGCGTCGCCGAAGGCGGGGTTGGGATCGAAGATGGGGCTCGACGCCACCAACAAATGGCCCGGCGAAACCGACCGCGAATGGGGCCGGCCGATCACGATGGACGATGCGGTGAAACGGCGCGTCGACGCGCTATGGGACGAAATCGGCTTTTCCGGAGGGAAGCGCTCATGAACGTTGCGGCGACGGTTTATCGAGGGAGTCTGGTTGAAAACACGCATGCCGCGCATGTGGCGGTGGTCGATGCCAATGGCCGGTTGATCTACGCGTTCGGCGATCCGTCACGCATGACGCTCGCGCGGTCCGCGGCGAAACCGGCGCAAGCGCTTGCGGTGCTGGAAACGGGCGCGCTGGACCGTTTCGGTTTTGACGACGCCGATCTCGCCCTGATGTGCGCATCGCACAACAGCGAGCCGCGCCACATAGAGCGCACACGCGCCATGCTGGAGAAGGCGCACGTCACCGAAGCCGATCTCCGATGCGGCGGCCATGCGCCTTTGTCGGACGCGGTCTTGAAGGAATGGATCAGGCGTGATTTCACGCCAACCGGCGTATGCAGCAATTGCTCGGGCAAACATGCGGGCATGCTGGCGGGTGCGCAGGCGCTGGGCGCGGCCGTCCTTGACTATCACCTGCCTGAGCATCCGCTGCAGGTTCGGGTGAAACGGACCGTGGCCGAGTTGTGCGATCTGCCTGAAGACGGCGTGCAATGGGCTATTGATGGCTGCAATCTGCCCACGCCGGCCTTCCCCCTGGATCGGCTCGCCCGGCTGTTCATGAAGATGGCCGACGCGAAGGCGGCGGTTGAGACCGGGGTTGAGACCGGGGTTGACACCACGCCACGCTCGAAAGCCCTGGCCCGGATCTATCGCGCGATGACGGCGTATCCGGAACTCGTCGCGGGCGACGGCCGATTCTGTACCGCGTTGATGCAGGCCTTCGGCGGCGATCTGGTCGGTAAAGTAGGCGCCGATGCGAGTTATGCGATCGGTGTCCGTGCTACCGGTGCGCGCGGATCACTGGGCATTGCGGTCAAGGTGGAAGACGGCAACACGGCCGTGCTTTACGCAGTCGTCACGCATGTTCTGGCGCAACTCGACATAGGCCAGGAAACGCAGCGCGCGCAACTCGCTGCTTATGGAAACCCGCCAATGCGTAACACGATGGGTATCGAGACAGGGCGGCTGGTGGTGTCGGTGCCGCTCGAGCGCGTTTAGTACGGGAGCGGTCGACCGGTTGCCCCGCACGCCGTAGCAAGATGAATTCACGAAGCCGGACAACCCGCTTCGCTCAATACAAAAAGATCAAAAAGGAAAGTCGGGATGCACGTGTTGCCATTGCTGTCTGATGGATTGTTTCTGTCGTTGTCGTTGTGTCTGGATATTGGTATCGCAAACGTCGCGATCATCTCATTGACGCTTACCCACGGCTTCAGGCCGGGCATGATGCTCGGCCTCGGCACCTGTTTCGGCGATCTCGTCTACGCAGCGCTTGCACTCGCGGGCATGGCCGCGCTGCTCCAGTTTGATACCGTGCGCTGGGTCGTCTGGATCGGCGGCTCGATCGTGCTCCTGTTCCTGACCTTCAAAATGGCGCGTGAAGCGCTGTTTCCTGCATCGGCGCCGCCGGTTGCGGGGGAACCCGATCTGATCGCCACGCCGCGGCCCTCACACTTGCGCAGCTTCATGCGCGGCGCCCTGCTCGCCGTGTCTTCGCCAAGCGCGATCCTCTGGTTCGCCGCCGTGGGCGGCGCACTGATCGCGAAAGCCGGCGCAACAGGCGGGCTAAGCGCGTCGGTGTTTCTCATCGGCTTCTTTTGCGGCGGGCTCGGCTGGACGCTGTTTATCTGCTCGCTCGCCAGCCATGGCCGCAAACGCGCAGGGACGACGTTGCTGCGCGCTTGCCACATTTTATCGGCGGTGCTGTTCGCATACTTCGCGTACAGCGTGATCGTCAACGGTTATCACGACCTGATCCTGAAGGGCGCGCAGACGCTATGACGTCACGCTGTCAAGCGAGGAATTGAGCGAATCGCGCCAGGTCGACATTGCCGCCGCTGACCAACACGCCCACGCGCTTACCCTTCACCGGCACGATGCCCTGCAGCACGGCGGCCGCAGCCAGACAACCCGTTGGCTCAACCACCATCTTCATGCGCTGCGCGAAGAACTTCATGGTCTGCACGAGCTGGTCGTCGCTGACGGTGACGACCCGGTCCACGTAGCGCTTCAGAATCGGAAAGTTGTATTCACCCACGTGCGTAGATGCAGCGCCGTCGGCAATCGTGCGCGGTACTTCTATATGGACGATCTCTCCGCGTTCGAGCGATTGCTGTGCGTCGTTGCCCGCCTCCGGCTCCACGCCGATCACCGTGCATGATGGGCTCAGTTCGGCTGCCGCCAGCGCGCAACCGGCGAGCAAGCCTCCGCCACCCAGGCACACGAACAGATAATCCAGCGGCCCGGTTTCTTCGATGAGCTCCTTCGCCGACGTCCCCTGCCCCGCGATCACATGAGGATGGTCGTAAGGCGGAATCAGCGTCATGCCGCGCTCTTGCGCGAGCCTCGCACCAATCTCCTCGCGATTCTCTGTGTACCGGTCGTACGTGATCACTTCGCCGCCGTAACCCCGCGTGGCTTCCATCTTCGCGGCCGGCGCGTCCTCCGGCATGATGATTGTTGCCTTGATGCCGGCGATGCGCGCCGACAGCGCGATTGCCTGCGCGTGGTTGCCCGATGAATAAGTCAGGACGCCGGCCTGGCGCTGGGACTCGGAGAAATGCGAGATCGCGTTGAACGCACCCCGAAACTTGAAAGCGCCCATGCGCTGGAAGTTCTCGCACTTGAAGAACAGGTTCGCGCCAGTGAGCGCGTCGGCGGTGCGGGAAGTCATCACGGGCGTGCGATGAGCGGCGCCGGCAATACGTTCTGCGGCGTCGGCGACGTCGGCGTAGGTGGGTGCGGGAAGGATTGACATCGGAACTCAAGGGCGGCGGTTGAGGAACCACCATTGTCCCAGCATCGTGGAGCGTTTGGAAAGCTGGCCGAGCAGCTAACACGGCGGTTGGACCGAGCGTTGATAACGGAAGAACCCCAGATGCAAAATAAAACAGCGCAACCCGGCTCGATGCCGGCGCTGCGCTGTATTGCTGCCGATCCAATATTCAAAAAATCAGTTAGCGGATCCGGTCGCGCCTGCGGTTTCAGTGGCGCCAGCCGCCATAACCACCGTGGTAGCCGCGATATCCGCCGTGATATCCATACCCGTAACCGCCACGATAATGACCACGCCAGTACGGACCACCACCGTAATAGCCGCCGACCACAACGGGCGGCGGTGCGTAGACCACCGGCGGCGGCGCATATACAACCGGGCCCGGCGCGTAATACACGGGCGGCGGCGGGGCCGCGTACACGGGATAAGCCGGCACCCCAATGCCAATCCCCACCGAAACGTGCGCTTGCGCGGCGCTTACAAGGCCTACGCCAAGTGCGGCGGCAGCCAAAATCTGGATGATCTTTTTCACTTTTATTCTCCACGCCGCGGTCCTGTACAGATGACCGGCTACCGCAACGACATGCATTCAATGTAGCTAAAAACCCTGAATTTCACCTTAAGCAATTGTTGCAAATTGCAATATCTACAGTCCAAAAAGGGGATTTTGTCTGCCTAATTTAAAGCGGGCGGTCATCCTCGCCAGCCTTGGCGCACAGGCTTATCGAGACGGATTAAGGGTTTGCTGAGAAAGACGCCGGCTGTTGCCGTTGTCGAAGCCGCTAAGCCGAATGTCACCAAAGTAATGATTCATTACAATTTGCTTTTAGCGCCCTAAAAATGTAAAGCCCCGCCGACCGGGAAGCGTCGAGCGGGGCCTCCGCAAACGGTGCTGATTTCTTAGGCAGATGGATTCGACTCCCCTCTCAGCCCACCTTCACGTAAGCAAATTCACGGGTGACGCTGGGCGGCACGTATGCCCCGCTGATCCTGACCCGCGGCGTAAGCCGCTTGCGCTGATCCCACCATTGGCGCCGATGTGTCTGGCTGAGAAAACGCAGGTGTTTCCGATACGCAAAAATACTCATGGCGACCCCCAAACGTTGCAAAACAAGCACTGGCACACATCGGCCAAAAGACCAATCCTGACTGTTCAGGCCCGATCGCACGTTTGCTCGAGCCTCGCAAAACCTTTGACTGCGGCGTGCCGCGCCGTTTTTATGGCGCCAACGCCGTTGCGCGATACTTCATCGTGCGCTGCGAACGCGAATCCGCGCCTCGCAACAATTCTATGGAGCAACAACCATGCCTTTTTCAACGACGCCCCGTTTGGGCTTCGTCGGCGCGGGGCGCCTCGCGCGCTGCCTGGCAGCCGTCTGGTCGCGCGCGGGCTACCCGGTCAGCGCGATAGCGAGCCGATCGGCGGCATCGGCACACGAATTCGCAGGCGAATTGCCGCAATGTCTAGTCGCCAACGACGCCAGCGCGGTCGCGCAACACGCCGATATCGTATTTTTAACCGTTCCTGACGACTCCATTGGTGCGACGGCGAACGCTTTGCGCCTGGATCAGGTTCGCGACGGCACAAAAGCAATCGTGCATTGCAGCGGCGCCACGCCCCTCGATGTCCTTGCTGGTGCCCAGGCGCAGGGTGCAGACATCGGCGGATTCCATCCGTTGTTCCTGTTTGGCGGCCTGCCGAGCGACCAGACGCGCATTGCAGGCTGTTCAGTCACGATTGAAGCGAGCGGTGCCTTGCACGACACGCTGACCGAGTTGGTTCAGGCTCTGGGCTGCCATCCGCTATCCATCCCGCCGGGCGGCCGCCTGCTCTACCACGCCGCCGCGCACTACGCGGCCAGCTTTGCGCTGTGCTCGCTGTCGGAGACGGTGACGCTCTGGAAAGAGTTGGGGTTCGCCGAGGACGACGCATTGCGCGCAGTCCTGCCGATGCTTGCCGGCACCATCGAAACCGCGCGTGAAAAGGGTTTGCCGGGTGCGCTTGCCGGCCCGGTGTCGCGCGGCGACGCGGGTATTGTGATTAAGCAGTTGGCGCTGCTGCAAGACCTTGGCGGCGATCACGCCGCGCTATATGCGCTGCTCTCGCGGCGCGCGGTCGCGCTGGCGAAACGGCGGGCATCGCCACCGCCCGCGCAAGCACTCGACGCGATGTCACACGCCATCGAACTCGTGTTGAACGGGACCGGGCCGAGCGACGATTGATTGACTCGATCCGACACGCATAGCCGGCCGTATGGGGGTACCTGTGCGCCGGCGTACGCCAAGCGGCACAAGGCGCCATCAAGCCATGCTATCGTGATGCCCGGCGCGCCAGTGTGGCAAAGCCGCCGAGGGGTTCGGCCACCGTGCCGGACGCCGGCAGGAAGCGGGCAACAAGCGGGCAACGAGCGGGCAACGAGCGCTCCCTGGTTCTGAACCCGGACCGTGCGTTGAACGCCAAGCGAAGTTCTGGCTTCGGCCGCCACCCTCGACGCCAACCCATTCAGCTACGAGAACAAACAATGATCAAGGTGAGCTTTTTTTATCCGTATCGCGAGAATGCGCCCTTCGACATCGACTACTACTGTACGAGCCATATGCCCTGGGTGGCTGGCTTGCTTGGCAGTGCATTGAAGGGATGGACGGCGGATGCGGGACTGGCGGGGGGCGCGCCGGGTTCAACGCCTACGTATATTGCAGCGGGCCACCTGCTGTTCGATTCCGTCGATGCCTTCACGGCCGCGGTCTCGCCACATGCGAAAGCCTTCTCCGCGGACATCGTTAACTATTACCCTGACGGCGTTGCGCCGGTCGTGCAGATCAGCGACGTTCGCGCCGCGAGCTGACTGACCGCAAGTCGCTGAGCGGTTCGATGAAGCCGGGCGGTTTCCCGTTGCGGCTTTACTTGCCCTCGTATCACTCCGCGCGGCCATGAGCGCCGCGCTTTTGCCTTGAAAAGGATTTGAGATGTTCGGCGAGATCGCCCGTTTTCTACTCAACACAATCTTCACGCTGTTCGGCGCTGCGCTGCTGCTGCGCGCCTGGATGCAGGTCGTCCGTATGCCGCCGTACAACCCCGTGTCCAACGCGGTGATGCAGGCCACGAACTGGCTCGTCTTGCCGTTGCGCAAGATCCTGCCGGCGGCAAAGACTATCGACTGGGCGAGCATTGTCGCGGCATTCCTTGCTGCGGTGGTATTCGTGATCCTGTTGGTTCTGGTCGCGGGGGTCGATCCCGCCGGACTCGTGCCCATGCTGCCCACACTGCTACTGGTCGCGGTGATCACCGTCATCAAATGGGCGCTGAATCTCATCATCTGGATGACGATCCTGATGGCATTGCTGTCGTGGCTGAACCCGCAATCTCCAGCCATGCCGCTGCTGTACCAACTCACGGCGCCGTTTCTCGAGCCGCTGCGGCGCGTGTTGCCGCGCATGGGCGGTATCGATTTGTCGCCTATCCTGCTGTTCGTGATCGTTCAGGTACTGCTGATGGTCGTGACGCGGCTGGCCGTGACCATGACCATGTTCGGGGTGTAATTCGGAGTTCAATCTCCGTCGATCCCGGTAAAGTTGCGGTAGACGGGGTATTCCGCGTAAAATTGCGCTCTCTGCGGGCGTCGTATAATGGTAATACCCTAGCTTCCCAAGCTAGAGCCGTGGGTTCGATTCCCATCGCCCGCTCCAGTTTTCGTTCACAAAAAAGCCGCCTTCGAAGGCGGCTTTTTGATTTACAGCAGCGCCAGGTTTGCCTTGCATTTGCAGCCAAGCTCCGCTCAACCCCAGAATCCGCGTCCTTTTTCGATGATCCACGATCCCACCCCCGACCAAGACGAGACCCGCGATAGCGACGAGGCTAAAGGCAGCGAAGCGGCCGACGCGGCCGGCACGCTTCGACATCGGCGGATTCGCAGCTTCGTCACGCGTGCGGGACGGGTGTCCACGGGACAGCGCCGCGCGCTCGATGAATTCGGACCGCGCTTTGTCGTGCCCTACGCGCCGCAGCCGCTCGACTGGGACGCCGCGTTCGGACGCCAAGCGCCGCGCGTGCTGGAAATCGGCTTCGGCATGGGCGGGACGACCGCGGAAATCGCGTCGGCACGCCCCGCCGATGACTTCCTTGGCATCGAGGTCCATGAGCCGGGCGTGGGCGCATTGCTGAAGCTGATCGGCGAACAGGAGCTGACGAACATTCGCGTCGTCCAGCACGACGCCGTGGAAGTGCTGGAACACATGATCGCGGCGGACAGCCTCGATGGCGTCCATATCTATTTCCCCGATCCGTGGCACAAGGCGCGTCACCATAAACGGCGGCTCATCCAGCCGAAGTTCGTGGCATTGCTCGTGTCGCGGCTCAAACCGGGCGGGTATCTGCATCTCGCCACTGACTGGCAGAACTACGCCGAACAGATGCTCGAGGTGTTGTCGGCGGAACCGGCGCTGGAAAACTCAGCCGGCTCGGATTACGCGCAGCGTCCCGATTACCGGCCCGTAACCAAGTTCGAACGGCGCGGATTGAAACTCGGTCACGGCGTGTGGGATCTGGTGTTCAAGCGCCGCTGAAAGACGGCCGAAAATCTATCGGCCCAGACAAAAACAGGCCGTTCCAACCGACGTTGGAACGGCCTGTTTCGTATGCGCTTGCGGACTCGAGCCTTAACTTTTGGGCAGCACCGCAGCACCCATGAACGGCTCTAACAACCGCGAATCCTCACTCGGCCCAACTCAATCCGCCGCTATACCCAACAATCAGGATCAGCAGCCCGAAGCCGATCCGATACCACGCGAACGCCGTGAAATCGTGCGTGGCGACGTAACGCAACAGCCATCGAATACACACGAATGCGCTGACGAACGCGGCCACGAGCCCGACGATAAACAAGCCTACCGAATCGACGGACAACGTGCGCCACTCCTTCGCAAGCTCGTAAAGCGTGGCGCCGAAAATGATGGGGATAGCGAGAAAGAAAGAAAACTCGGTAGCGACTTTACGTTCCAGCCCAAACAACATCCCGCCGATAATCGTCGACCCCGAGCGCGACGTGCCCGGAATCAGCGCGAAACATTGGGCGAGCCCGACTTTGAAGGCATCGGCATAAGAAAGATCATCCACCGACGTCACCCGCGGCGCGACGTTTCGCTCGCGATGCCGCGCTTCCGCCCACAGGATCACGATCCCGCCCACGATCAACGCCACGGACACCGGCACTGGCGCGAACAAAACCGCCTTGATGTGCTTTTCGAACAGCAAGCCGAGCACCACCGCCGGAATGGTCGCGATGATCACGTTCAGCGCAAACCGGCGCGCCTTGGGCTGCGTGGGCAATCCGGCGACGACCGCGCCGATCTTGCGCCGGTATTCCCAGACAATCGCGAGGATCGCGCCGAACTGGATCACGACGTCGAAGGTCTTGGCCTGGGCGTTCGTGAAATTCAGCAGGCTGCCGGCAACAATCAGGTGTCCCGTGCTCGATACCGGCAAAAACTCAGTCAAGCCCTCCACCACACCCAGAATCAGTGCTTTGCAAAACAGAATCCAGTCCATCGCTCCGCCCTTTTGGCATAGTTTGGCCGTCGCCAGCCAATCATTCGGGCACGCGCGTACTGGATTGCGCCGGAAAGACTACTTCTCGACGATCTGCACGCGTATGCCGTTTGTAAGGACGGTGATTGTACCGGGTTCGTAATTAACACCGGCAAACTGTAATTGTTCAGGCTTGAATGTGTAGATGGGGTAACGGTCCAGGAACTGAGTCGCCATGACCGCGCCGACTGCATTGATCTGCTGGCTGTATTGCGCAGCGTCGCCGGAGACCTGGGCGTTATCGACAGTCGGCGACATCAGGATGACCGAATGGCTAGGTGCGTCGTAAGCCAGTTGACTGGAAAGAGTAAACACGCCGGTGACTGGATTCGGCATGAAGGGCGTGGCAAGCCGCGCGTCCAGACGCACGGTTATCCGGTTGCGATCGGGCGCAAGGCCAACTACCGGGTTAGCCAACGTGACATCGAAAATCTGCGAGGCCGTGCGTTGGAACGGAAATTTGCGCTGCACCGCGTCCTGGACCTGCGCCTGGCTAAACGTGTAGTGGTCGGGGATGAACGGAAATATCGATGCGGCGCATCCCTGGGTTCCCAGCGCCACCGCGCTCGCGCCGCCAAGGGCTGCAAGCAGGAACCGGCGCCGCTTCGGCGCAACGGCTTGAGTCATGCGAAATTCTCCAGTGACTTGAACTTGGACAAAGAGCATTCGACCGGCTAGGCGCGCTCAGGTTGCGTATCGATTTCGAGTTGCGTGAGCCAGGCCAGCGCGTAGGCACGCGTGCCGCCGCACATGGACTCCGATGGCTGCAAGCCCGAGCAGCAGGCCGGCCTGCGGGGATCGCCGAATATCGCACAGCGCAGATCCGCCCCAAGCTGGACGCAGCGCACACCGGCCGGCTTGCCGTCGGGCATGCCGGGAATCGCGCTCGAAATCGACGGCGCGATACAGCATGCACCGCAGCTTTCGCGGCACGCGTGGGCGGGGTTCGGACGGAGGGCGGCAGACATCGGTTCGTACTGTTTGGGCAAATGGGGCAACCCGGCATTGTGCCACCGCGCGGCTACGGCGTTCGGTGCGGCGTTATCACGCAAGATTCAGGGGAACGGGTCGGCTAGACTCGAAGCACCCTCCTCAAGCCTGTCCGACCGAGTCTGTACGCAATGTCCCTCTTCCGCCCCGACCTGCTCACAAAATACGACGCTGCCGGTCCGCGCTACACGTCGTATCCCACCGCCGTTCAATTCACCGACACCTTCGATCCCGCCCATTACCATCGGGCTGCGGCGGACCCGGGAGCGGCATCGGCCGATCTTTCGCTGTACTTCCATATTCCATTCTGCGACACCGTCTGCTTCTATTGCGGCTGCAACAAGATCGCTACAAAAAATCGTGCGCATGCGCGTCCGTATCTTGATCGGCTGAAACGTGAACTGGTGTTGCAAGCGGCATGTTTCGATACCACCCGGCCGGTCTCGCAACTGCATTGGGGCGGTGGCACGCCCACGTTTTTATCCCACGATGAAATGGCCGAATTGATGGCCGCGACCGCTGAGTCGTTTCGCTTGTTGCCCGACGCACAGGCCGAGTATTCGATCGAAGTCGATCCGCGCGAGGCATCGGCGGAAACAATCGGCGTATTACGCGACCTGGGTTTCAACCGGCTGAGCTTCGGCGTGCAGGACTTTGATCTGCGCGTGCAGCAAGCGATCAATCGCGTTCAGCCACTCGAAACCACGCGGACGGTCATGTCGGCGGCACGGGCCGAGGGTTTCAAGTCGGTCAGCGTCGACCTGATCTATGGCTTGCCGCATCAGAACGTAGAGAGCTTCAGCCGTACGCTCGACACGATTATCACGCTCGCTCCCGACCGGCTCTCCGTGTTCGGCTATGCGCATATGCCGGCTGTTTTCAAGATGCAGCGGCAGATGGATGAAGCCGCATTGCCCACGCCGGCCGTGCGTCTGGCAATTCTCGAACGGGTTATCGAGAAACTGACTGAGGCAGGTTACGTGTACATCGGGATGGATCATTTCGCCCTGCCGCACGATGAACTCGCCGTTGCACAGCGAGCGGGTACGCTGCATCGAAATTTTCAGGGTTACAGCACCCGGGCGGATTGTGATTTGATTGGTTTGGGGGTTTCTGCCATTGGCAAGGTCGGCGATGTCTACGCGCAGAACGCCAAGGACATGGCAGGTTACGCCGCTGCGATCGATCGCGGCGAGCTCGCTATTGCGCGAGGCGTGCAGCTAAACACCGATGATCGGCTGCGACGCGACATCATCACCGAAATCATGTGTCAGTCTTCACTGCGTTTTGATGCGTTCGAAGCGGCTTATGGGATCCGGTTTAAAACTGCTTTTGCCAGTGAGCTGGAGCGCTTGAGATCGCTTGAGGCCGATGGGCTCGTCAAGGTGAACCACGACGGGATTGATGTGCTCCCTGCCGGACGACTGCTCGTGCGTAACGTGGCCATGATCTTCGATCGATATCTCGCGGGGAACCTCGCTGGCAATCTCGCCGGAACCGCCAAGCCGCGGTTTTCACAAACCATTTGATCGATATCCGCGGTCAGTTGCCCACGCTACCTTCGGCAACCTTGACGCCCGCCGGCCGTAAATGCGCTATCGTGCGGCGTGCTTCACGCTCCACTGACAAGCAATGCATTCATCGAGAAAACGGAACCTCTTTCTAGCGGCAATCGTCATCATCGTGCTGGCGCTCAGCATCACTCACACGCTCAGAAAACGCGCAAGCGCGAGTGCCCCGGCAACGACACCGTCCTCCGCGGACGAGTCCGTCATCGAATTCACTGGAATCCGACGTCACCCGCAAGATCGAGGAATCCGTCAACACGATCAGCGGCATCGACGAAATTTCATCGCACTCCTACAACGCGTTGTCCGTTGTGATCGTCCAGTTTGATCTCTCGATCAACGTCATGCAGGCCGCGCAGGACGTCCGCGACAAGGTGGCGCTGCTCAACGGTAATCGCGCGCTGTTTTATCGGTAGTGAAGGCGCAGGGCGAGAACACGGTCGACGTGGCGCATGGCATCCGTGCCGAAGTGCAAGCGCTGCAAAAAACGCTGCCGCCGGGCGTCAAGCTCGATATCACCGACGACTCGTCGCTCGATATCGAAAACAGCGTGAACGAAGTCAAGGGCACGTTGATCGAGGGCGCGCTGCTGACCATCGCAATCGTGTTCCTGTTCCTCGGCTCGTGGCGCAGCACCGTGATCACCGGGCTCACGCTGCCGATCGCGTTGATCGGCACGTTTGCGTTCATGTTCGCCGCCGGCTTCACGATCAACGTCATCACGCTGATGGCGTTGTCCCTGTGCGTGGGCTTGCTGATCGACGACGCGATCGTGGTACGCGAAAACATCGTCCGGCATGTTCAGCTTGGCGCGGATCACCGCACGGCCGCACTCGACGGCACGAAGGAAATTGCCCTGGCCGTGCTCGCCACAACGTTTTCGATAGTGGCCGTGTTCCTGCCGGTGGGGTTCATGAGCGGCATCATCGGCCGCTTCTTTCACCAGTTCGGCGTGACGGTCGCCGCCGCCGTGCTGATCTCGATGTTCGTCTCGTTCACGCTCGACCCCATGCTCTCGTCGATCTGGCCCGATCCCGCGCTGCATGTTCGCGGCACGCGCCATCTCGCGCGTTTGCTCGCGTTCTTCGAGCGCGGCGTGGAACGGCTCGCGCGGTTCTATCAGCGGCAGCTCGGCTGGTCGCTCAAGCACCGCATCACCACGCTGTCGGTCGCAGCCGCGACCTTTTTCGGCAGCCTGTTCCTCGTGCCGCTGATCGGCACCGAGTTCGTACCGAATGCCGATTTCTCCACTACGCAGATTGGCTTGAACACACCCGTGGGAACGTCGCTGGAAGCGACCGCCGACAAAGTCCGGCAGGTCGAAGCAGCACTCGCGCAATACCCCGAGGTTCGATACAGCTACGCCACGATCAACTCCGGCAACGCGCAGGGCAAGAACAACGCGTTGATCACTGTGCGCCTGAAAGAGCGGCGCGCGCGGACCCGCGGCGTACTGGAATTGAACCAGGTCTTTCGCACGCGCCTGCAGAACATTGCCGGGGTCGTGGTGACCGAGATCGGCATGCCCGACGGCGCCGGCTCCAGCCAGGCCGTGCAGTTCAGCCTGCAAGGCGACAACCTGGACGAACTCCGGCGTCTGTCCGCCGAAGCACAACGGCGCTCGCAAAAGATTCCCGGCCTCGTCGACCTGGACGCGAGCCTGAAGGACGACAAACCCATTGTGGCCATCGACGTTCGTCGCGAACTCGCGTCGGACCTGGGCGTGGGCGTAGCCGAAATCGGTCAGGCGCTGCGCCCGCTGCTGTCCGGCGCCGCCATCAGCACATGGCGCGCGCCCGACGATCAGGATTACGACGTGAGCGTGCGTTTGCCCTCGGCGCAACGCCGCAACGTGGATGACCTGTCAAAGCTGATGATTGCCACCAGCCGCACCGACGCCAACGGCGCGCCGGTACTCGTGCCCTTGCGACAGGTCGCCGCGATCACCGAGACGACCGGGCCGGATGTGATCGGCCGGCGGGATTTGTCGCGGGAGGTCGAGATTTCGGCGAACGTCATGGGACGCTCGCCGGGCGAAGTCGCCGCCGATGTGAAGAAGACCCTCGACGAGATGCGCCTTCCCGCAGGCTACCGATACCGTTTCGGCGGCTCAACAAAAAGCATGAACGAGTCGTTCATCTATTCAGTCCAGGCGCTGGCGCTCGCCGTGATTTTCATCTACATGATCCTCGCGTCACAGTTCGGCAGCTTCCTGCAACCGCTCGCGATCATGACGTCCTTACCGTTGACGCTCGTGGGCGTGCTGCTTGCATTGCTGCTGTTCGGCAGCACGCTCAACATGTTCTCGATCATCGGCTTCATCATGCTGATGGGCCTTGTCACGAAGAACGCGATCCTGCTCGTCGACTTCGCGAATCAGGCACGGCGCGGCACCCTGCTCGACGCGAAGGGCAAAGGCCACCCGATGACCCGCACCGACGCCTTGCTGGAAGCAGCACGCGTCAGGCTGCGTCCAATCCTGATGACCACGCTCGCGATGATCTTCGGCATGCTGCCGCTCGCGCTTGGCTTGGGCGAAGGCGGTGAGCAACGGGGACCGCTCGGCCAGACGGTCATTGGCGGCGTGATCACCTCGTCGTTGTTGACGCTGGTGGTCGTGCCCGTGGCTTATACGGTCCTTGATGATTTCGGTGCATGGGTGACGAGAAAATGGCGGCGTGGCGCAAAGGGAAAGACGCTCATTGCACCTGCCGAACGCTCCCGAGACATTCCCACCGAGGTGGACCGCGTGCCTTGAATGCATCGTGGCGCCGCGTACGTTCGCTTTAGCCTTTACGCACGAGCTTGCATTCGACGTTGCGTTCGTAGTGGGGTAATTAACCCCACGCTACTTCTTCGCGATCGCGGCCCCACCCTCATGCTCCTCGTTTTCAACCGTGACCTTGCGGGGCCGCCCGCCACGTGCTCCGTTCGCGCGGGCCGCAGCCGCTTTGGATTCGCTGCGGCTGGCCCCTCCCTGCTTGCCCAGTCGCCTGGCCATGAACGATCGCGATCCCAGCACACCGGCAAGTAACGGCGCCACGAGAATGTCAGCGTCGACGGTGGGGAAATACAGACCCGTGCCGGAGGCGGTGATTTCGATCGTTTCCAGGTCGCTGTCCGCAGCGTTCTCCAAACCCTGGATAATCCGCGCGGGAATCGCGAACAACGCGCCATTTGACAGTTCGATCGCCACCCTGCCGTCCGCCGGATTAAACGAGACGGACACGGCAACAGGATGTTCAGCAATGTGCTCGCTCATTCGCTCTTCGGCTTCGCGCATCTGGTGTTCGGTGATATCAACAAAAGCAGTCATGAAGTGTTTTCCATTCAGTGCACAGCGAGCCGACTACGTTATGCATCCGGCGAGCGAAGGTATTTGCATCAACGTGCGAAAAGCCGTGATTCTTTTGCAAGGTCGGCGGTCCAGCCGGACAGTGCAGGTTGAAGATGGCGTGTTGCTTGCCATCAAGGACATGCACGTGAGCGGGTTGATGGTCGTTTAAATAAATCACGACGCGGGCAGCGCCGATGCGGAAAATCGTTGGCATGTAGTCACTTTATCCGTTAGCTGCGCGCAAGTAAACCCAAACGCTTGGGTTTACTTGCGACTGTTGTTTTCCGCCGCGAAAGACCGTCTGCAGGGACA
>Ga0302234_10000980_pt1 | contig 20859 bp, 18 predicted proteins | sample II_Palsa_N3_2_FD_193576 | JGI IMG/M metagenome (GOLD analysis project Ga0302234, IMG submission 193576) | Peat permafrost microbial communities from Stordalen Mire near Abisko, Sweden - II_Palsa_N3_2 | ecosystem: Environmental > Terrestrial > Soil > Palsa > Peat permafrost | place: Sweden... | reverse complement strand
GGATGATGGTGCCGACCAACGGGAGGACCGACGCTGTCTGGGTTGTCTCGACAACTTAAAAAGGCGTGCGAACGCCCGCCCTCCGCGCAGGAGGCCCGTCCGGCAGGACATCGCTTGTATTCTGTTGCTGAGGTGTTCGGCTTGGCAGTGTTGGCAGTGCAGGCAATTCGGAAGATGCGGGGTGGAGCGCAGAGCCAGTTGATGCTGGGGGCGGATGGGAAGCTTTGGGTGGTGAAGTTTCAGAATAATCCGCAGGATCTGCGGGTGCTGGCGAATGAGCTGATCGCGACGCGGCTGGCAGCAGCAGTGGGACTGACGGTGCCGGCGTCGGATGTCGTCGAGGTGACGGAGTGGCTGGTGGCGAACACGATGAATATGTTCGTCGAACTGAGGCGTGGGGAAAGACAGCTGTATACGGCAGGGCTGCAGTTTGGGTCGCAGTTTGTGGGTGGGCTGATGCCGGGGCAGGTGGTGGACTATCTGCCGGAGCAACAGCTGGATGAGGTGAGGAACCTGGCGGAGTTTGCCGGGATGCTTTGTATCGATAAGTGGGCGGGCAACTGCAATGGGCGCCAGGCAGTGTTCGAGCGGAAGCCGAGAGAGCGGAAGTATCGGGCGACGTTTATCGATCAGGGATTTTGCTTCAATGCGGGGGAGTGGACGTTTCCGGATTCGCCGCTGCGAGGGGTTTATCAGCGCAACCGGGTGTATGCGCGGGTGACAGGCTGGGAGAGCTTTGAGCCATGGCTGAGCCGCGTGGAAGCGATGGAGGCGGGAACGCTGTGGGAGATCGCAGAGGCAGTGCCGCCGGAGTGGTATGGAGGAGATACCGCGGTGATCGAAGGGTTGATGGAGCAGATGCTGAGGCGGCGGTCGCGGGTGCGGGAGCTGATTGGTGAGTTTCGGGATTCGAATCGGGAGCCGTTCCCGATGTGGGCGGCGGGGAAGAAGATTGTGGTGCCGAGGCAGTTTGCGGAGGTGAGCGGAGTGGGAAAAATTGTAATGTAGGGAACAGCGATGAGCTGTGGGCGTTGAGGTTGGGAGATTGAAGATGTGTGAACTTTATCTCAGGGCTGAGAGTTCAAAGCTCCTGGCTGATTGCGAGGTTGATGGTGCGTGAGCGGTTGCCGTGCGAGTTCTTCCTGATCCGGTATGTGCCGGATGTGGTGAAGGGCGAGTTTGTAAATATCGGGGTTCTGTTGCGGGAGGCGGTGGGGATCGCGTCCGGAGCGGAGAGTTCCGGTCGCGCGGTGGTGCGCTTTACGCGGGACTGGAGCAGGGTGCGGTGCATGGACGCGGACGCCGATATTGGTCTGCTGGAGGCGCTGGAGGGGGAGATCGGAGACCGGCTGAGGATGCGGGCGCAGGACGCTCAGGGGATTAAGCCGGTGATGGAGCTGCTGCAGGATACGCTTTCGAACTCGGTGCAGGTGACGGAGGTGCGGGCTTGCCTGGCTGAGAGTCTGCCGGCAGAGATGGAACAGCTGATGCGGATGTATGTGGAGCCCATGAAGGTGAAGGTGGAACGAAAGAGGACCGGACGGGCTGCGATTGCGGGGGCGATGCGGACGGAGTTTGAGAGGGCTGGTGTGTGGGGGTTGATGCGGAAGAGGATTGCGGCTTCGCTTTATACAAGGCCGGGTGATCCGATGAAGATCGATTGCGGGTATCGACCGAATGGCGTGATTCGGATGTTTCAGGCGGTGTCGCTGGAGGGGGATGTGGAGGCGGCGAAGGGGTTGGCCTATTCGGCTCCCCAGTTGATGGAGGGAGTGCAGCGGGTGGAGAGTGCGCGGCTGGAGCTGACGGCGATTGTGGAGCCGCTGCGGACGGTGTCGGATATGGAGGATGAGGCGATGGAGCGGTACCGGTTTGGCGTGGAGGCGATGGAGAGGCAGCAGATTCGGGTGGTAACGCTGAGTGATCTGGCGAGGGTGGCGGAGACGGCGAGGGTCGAGTTGCGGGTTTGAAGGCTCGATGTCCTGCCGGACAGGCCCACTACGCGTGGGGCGGTCACTTCGTGACTTGTATACCGGTCGGGGGTGGGGTAGACGGCATAGGTCCGAGCGTTGCTCGGAGGATCAATGATCCCGGCCATCGGCAGGACATGATTTGCTAAACAGATTCTGGATTCAGAGGCATAGCCCAGCGGCTGTGCCTTTTCTTTTTGCAGTGGAGACGGAAAGAGAGAGGTGAGGGATGGGAGTTCGGATGATGGTGAAGGATATCTGGCAGCGGCTGGCGGGCGTGGATGCCGCAGCGGGAGATGCAACGAAAGGTGAGAGGAAGACGGCGATGCTGCCATCGATTCTGAGCCCGTACAGCCCGATGGTGCGGCCAGGACAGAACGCTTTGCCGAAGCCTACTGCGGCCAATCTGCGGAAGTTTGCCGAGACGCCGGTGGTGCGGCGGGCGATCAATATTGTGAAGGACAGGATCGCCAGCATGGACTGGCAGGTGAAGGTGCGGCGTGGCTACTCGGGCGTGATGGTGGAGGATGCGGAGGCGCGGATGAAGGTGCTGCGCCAATGCCTGGAAGAGCCGAATGTGGCGGACAGCTTTCGCGTGCTGTGGGAACAGGTGCTGGAAGATCTGCTGGTGGGCGGGTTCGGCGCAGTGGAGATGGAGGCTACCGGTGATCCGGACAGGCCGTTTCATCTTTGGCCTGTGGATGGCGCGACGATCCAGATCGATGTGAAGTGGGACGGTGATCCGAATAAACCACGTTATGCGCAGGCTACAGGACAGATGGGGAAGGATGCGCTGGTTCCGCTGCTCGATGACGAGCTGATGTATCTAAGGCTGAATCCGCGCAGCTATACACCGTTCGGGCTGGGCAGGCTGGAGGTCGCGTTTGAGACGGTGAATCAGTTTCTGAGCGCGAGCCGGTATGCAGGGAAGCTTGCGAGTAACTCGGTGGCGCAGTATGCCATCTGGCTGAATGAGGCTACTCCTGAGGAACATGATCGGTTGATTCGCTGGTGGCAGGACGAGATTGAAGGAACGGGACGGGTGCCGTTTCTGAGCTGCGAACAGAAGCCGGAGGTGCTGCAGTTTGCCGGTGGGACGGATGCCGATCTGCGGCTGCAGTGGCAGGAGGCGCTGATTCGCATGATCGCGAATGCGTTCGATCTGCCGCCGATGATGCTTGGGCTGGAGAGCGATGTGAACCAGTCGACGGCGAGCGAGCAGGCGGATGAAGCGTTTCAGAATGCGATCGTTCCGGTGGCAAAGCTGCTGGCGGAGCATATTACGCGTGATCTGTTTGCGAAGAAGCTGGGATGGCGCGAGTTTGAGTTCTGCTTCAACGACCTGGGGAGCAGGGATGAGATGGAGGAGCTGCAGATACAGACGACACTGCTGAACGCCGGAGTGCTGACAGTGAATGAGGTTCGTGCGATGCGGGGGTTAGGTCCGATAGAACCGGCGGTGACGCAGTGACGGTGACGATCGATAATCTGGATGGCAACGGGGCGGTGGACTACAGTGCCGCCCTGTGCACGGATGGGCCGGTGAAGATTGAGCGCGTGTTGAATGCTCCTTCGATCTGCAGCGGCCTGCTGGATGTGAGCGATGCTGCTCTGATTGTGCCCGTGCGGCGTGGGCGTGTGGTGGTGACGGCGGCGAGTGGAACGGTTCTTTTTACCGGTTATATTGCGACCGACCCTGAGGCCGTTTATGCAGGCACGGGGTTGCAGGGCTCTGTGTATCGGTATGTGTTCAGTGCGGTGAGCGACGAGTGGCTGCTGGATAAGCAGGCGGTTCCGCTGAGCGGAGTGGGGCTGGCGCAGAGCGGTGGGGAGCTGCTGACGACGCTGACCGACCGCGTGGATGATGGATTGTTCACCATGACGGAGGTAGTGAATGGTCTGGCGGTTGGGGTCTTTCAGCCCGTGCAGACGCAGAGCTGGTCTAAGAATGCGGGTGTGATCGCAGGCACGACGTATGCAGCGTATCGCGTGCTGGATGGCGCGGTAAGCATGCAGCCGGTGGGTACGGTGACCCATGCGCTGAGCGACGGAGATGGGACGCTGCAGGTGGCAGCGTTGAAGACGACGCAGGTGAAGGAGCTGGCGAATGATGTGACCGTGAGCGGCGACGAGGAGCCGTCGGTATATGTGACGGAGACCTTTGCCGGGGACGGGACGACGACGGTATTTCAATTGTCGGAGGACCCGTTCAAACCGAAGACAACAGCAAACTCCTCTTTGCTGCTAACCGATAGTTTTAATGAGTCTGTGCTGGATACGCAGATCTGGCAGATTGCCGATCCGGGGTCGCATCTGGGGCTGAGTTCGAACGGGTTGACGATGACAGGCGGGAACGGACTCGACGGGCAGACGACGCTGACGGCGATCGATCCGGTGGAGATGGGTGGGACGCTGGTGATAGAGGCCGGGAGTCTGCAGCTTGGAGGCGCGAGCGCCGGTGTGGTGTGCGGGCTGTACTCGGGGACGACGGAGAGTGCGAACTGCTTTGTGGGGTATAACGTTCGACAGAGCGGCGGGAACACGGTGGCCGTGCCGTTTGTGAATGGCGCTGAGGTTGGGACCGTCTTCACGCTGGTGGAAGGACACATTTATACGCTGCGGATTCGGCTGCATTGCGTGGAGGTACAGCGGGTGCTGCAGGCCTACTACGCGATGGTAGATGGAGCGGTGCAGTCGTTTGGCGGCGGCCTGGTGGCGGCTCCGATGTCTGTGGTGTTTGACCTGCAGGACCTGGGAGATGCTTCGGATACGCCGGCGACGGTGCTGTATGACGGTGCCGTGACGAGTTCACCGGCGAGCTGCAGCTTTGTGGCGGTGAACAGCGTTCAGTTGATCGGGTCGATGGGGTACTGCAGGATAACGCAGACCGGGTCGGGCTGGGTGGTGAGCACGCTGCCGAGCGGAGTGCAGGCGACCCAGCTGATTGGCGTCGCGGGAGAAGGTGTCGACTGCAAAATATCGAGTGCGGGTAAGGTCACCTTCTTCACGGGACAGGTTCCGATTGCCGGTGAACTTATTACTGTGACGTATCGCGTGCAGCAGAGAGCCGTGGCGCGGCTGGAGAATGCAGCGAGTATCGCGGCTGAGGCAGCGGGTGGTATGCCCGGAACCGCGCAGTGGCTGGGTAAGGTGATGAAGCCGGAGGCCAGGAGTTCGATGGATTGCGAGAGTGCGGCTCTGGCGGTGCTGAGCTTCGCGACGAGTCGGGCGGCGGCTGTATCGGGGACGTATGTCGCGGTGAATCCGGCGGATGTCTGGCCGGGAGATGTGTTGGCTATTACGAGCAACGGACAGACGATGAGTGTGGTGGTACGGAGCGTGAAGATCGTGGATGGCATGGCCTGTCCGGAGGTGCTGACGTACAGCATGGCGTTTGCGAACGACTGGGCCGAGGGACTGGGGCTGACGCTGTCGGAGACGATCGCCGCAAATGCGCTGCTGCCACAAACGGCGTTGACGGCACCAGGTAACGTGCTTGCGAACCTGCAGCAGTTACAGGTGGTGAGCGCAACGGGGACCGCACTGCAGGTGGATGCCGGAATGGCTCCGCCTGCGGGCGGTGGGTTTGAGGTGAGGCGACGGGATGGAGACTTTGGACCGGGGGTGGACCAGGACCTGGTGCTGCGAAGCCCGGTGCGGAGCTTTTCGATTCCGCGCGAGGGACAGATCGAGCACTACTACGTGCGGATGTACGACGGCTCGACACCGCCGCTGTATTCGCGATTTTCGAGTGGAGTGTTTACAGACCTGCCAGTGAGTGATTGATGGCGGAGGAAGGAGGAGAGATGACGGAGTTTGAAGGACAGGTCCTGGCGGATCTGAGTGTGCTGAAGAGTCAGATGAAGCAGTTGATGGGAATTGGGCAGCCGGGGCGGTTGACGCAGCTTGAGGAGCGCGTGGAACGGCATGAACGGAGTGTGCAGCGGGTGAAGGGTCTGGTGGGAGCTTTGGGTGGATTGCTGACGGTCTTCCACTTGGCAATTGATTATTTTCGACGATAACGAATTCAGGTACGGGAGATTGAGATGAATTTTTTGAAGCTGTTTTTTCGGACGATTACGTTGCTGCCGGGCGTGATTCAGGGCACAGAGGCTCTGTTTGGCAAGGAGAACGGGGAGCAGAAGAAGAAGGCTGCACTGGAGATTGTCGGTGCGGCGATCAACATTACGGATGCTGTGACGAGTAAGCAGATCGCCGATTCGGACAGGTTTACCGCAGGGTTGGGCTCGATCATCGACGGCGTGGTGATGTGTCTGAATGCGAGTGTCTGGGCCAGGGAATAGGTGAGCGAACTACTGGAACAATGGCGCGGTGTTCATGGGGGAAACGTATAATCGGGCCATGGACGCCGAGCCGTTGGGCAGTGTTTTGGTTGGAGTGGTGATGGGGAGCCGCAATGATTTTGCGGTGATGCGAGGCGCCGTCGAGGTGCTGGAGGAGTTCGGAGTGGCGCATGAGGTGCGGGTGGTTTCGGCGCACCGGACGCCGGATCTGCTGTTTGAGTATGCCGATGCGGCGGTTGAGCGCGGGCTGCGGGTGATCATCGCTGGAGCGGGTGGCGCGGCGCATCTGCCGGGGATGATCGCGGCCAAGACGGTGGTGCCGGTGCTCGGCGTGCCGATACCGGCGACGGCGCTGCAGGGGATGGACTCGCTGCTGAGCATTGTGCAGATGCCGAAAGGGATTCCCGTGGGTACGCTGGCGATTGGAGCGGCGGGTGCGATGAATGCCGGGCTGCTGGCGGTCGCGATGCTGGCGACGACGGACGCCGCGTTGCGGGAGAAACTGGTGGCGTGGCGCGCGGGGCGGCGGGATGAGGTTTTGGCGCAGGTCGTCGGGGAAGATGAGGTTGGCGCGTGAGATCTGGTTCTTCAACAGCAAAGCCGATTCTGCCGGGCGCAACGATTGGAATCTTTGGCGGTGGCCAGCTCGGCCGCATGACGGCGATGGCGGCGCGGGGCATGGGGTATCGCATTCTGGTGCTCGATCCTGACCCGGCGTGTCCGGCGCGGTTTGTGGTGGATGGGTGCATCGAGGCGGGATGGGATGATTCGCGTGAGGCAGCGAATCTGGCTCGGGGCTGCGATGTGGTGACACTTGAGATTGAACAGATCGCGCCGAAGAGCATGGAGGCCGCGGCGAGCTATGCGCCGGTGAGGCCGGGCGGGGCGATGCTGGCGGTGATTCAGGACAGGATCGAACAGAAGGACTGGCTGCGGCGGAATGGGTTTCCAGTGGGCGAGTACAGAGCGGTGCGGTCGCTGGATGATCTGCGCGAGGCCGTGGCTGCACTGGGCGGAAGGTGTTTCTGCAAGAGCGCCACGGGTGGATATGACGGACGCGGCCAGGGCAAGGTTGGGTTTGCGCCGGGCGCTGTGGTGGAGGACGAGATACGAGGCGCGTGGGAGGCGCTGGGTGGAGGTGCGGGCGTGGCGGAGAAGGCCGTGGATCTGGAGCGTGAGATCTCCGTGCTGGTGGCTCGTGCTCCCAATGGCGAGGTGAAGGTTTTTCCGACGGCCCTGAATCACCATGAGGAACAGATTCTGGCATGGAGCGTGATTCCGGCCCCAATCCCAATGGAGATGGAGATGGAGGCACGAGAGATCGCGCAGTCCATTGCCGATACCTTTCAGCTGGAGGGTGTGCTGGCGGTGGAGATGTTCTGCACCACCGATGGCAGGCTGCTGGTGAATGAGCTTGCTCCCCGGCCCCACAACAGCTACCACGCAAGCGTGAGGGCCTGCGTGACGGGGCAGTTCGAGCAGCTGGTGCGGGCGGTCTGCGATCTGCCGTTAGGCAATGTGGACGTCATTCAACCGGCAGCCATCGCGAATCTGTTGGGCGATCTGTGGCTAAAGGATGGGCAGGCAGTCGAACCGAGGTTTGATAAGGCGCTGTCGGTACCTGGCGTCAGGCTGCACCTGTATGAAAAACATAAGCCGCGCAAAGGACGGAAGATGGGGCACCTCTCCGCCATCGGGACAACGCCGGAAGAAGCGGTGGAGCTGGTTCTGAGAGCGAAGGCGCTGTTGTAGACACTTCACCGCAGATGAAAATAAAAACGCAGCAGACCTAAGAGCAGGTCTGCCGCGTTTTCGTTGCTCCAGTGCGCCGAAACTACCCGATGTCTTCGGCCCAGTTTTCGAGGTAGGCCTTGAAGTCGGACATGAATTTGCCAGCGTCCGCGCCGTCGACGATGCGGTGATCAAAGCCGAGGGTGAAGCGCTGGATGGAGCGGATCGCGATAGAGTCGTTGCCGTCCTTGTCGGTGAGGACTTCGGCTTCTTTGTTCAGGCCGCCGATGCCAAGGATCGCGCTCTGAGGCTGGTTGATGATCGGCGTTCCAAACTGCTCGCCGAAGATGCCGGAGTTGGTGAGCGTGAAGGTGCCGCCGGAGATCTCATCGGGAGCCAGCTTCTTGTTGCGGGCACGGTCCGCTACATCGACGATGCCGCGCGCGATGCCGAGGAAGTTCTTCTCTTCGGTCTGCTTGAGGACAGGAACGATGAGGCCCCAGTCGAGCGCAACCGCGATGCCGATGTTGATGTTCTTGTTGTAACGGATCGCTTCGCCTTCAATCGAGCCATTGACGATGGGGTGCTTGCGCAACGCATGGATGGCAGCGCGGGTGATGAAAGGCATGTACGTCAGCTTGACGCCGTTGCGCTGCTCGTACTTCGTCTTCTCCTTCTCACGGAGTTTGACGATGCGCGTCATATCTACCTTGAAGACGGTGTGGACATGCGGGCTGGTGCGCTTGGACTCGACCATGCGTTGCGCGATGATGGAGCGCATCTTCGACATGGGGACGAGCTCCCCAGGCTGCGGCTGAGGCGCAGCGGGTTTTGCGGCGGCGGGTGCCGGAGCAGAGGGTGCAACCGGGACGGCGGCTGTCGGTTTAGGTCCCTGTTCGAGGTGGCCGAGAATGTCGGTCTTGGTGATGCGGCCGGAGGCTCCGCTGCCGGGAACCTGCGAAAGATCGACGTTGTTGTCCTTCGCGATCTTGCGGACCAGAGGCGACGAACGGAGGCGATCGCCTTCTGATGCGGACGCCGCGGCTGCCGGGGCCGGTGCAGCTGCAGCAGGTGCTGACGCTGCCGGAGTGGCCGCAGCAGGGGCCGCCGGAGTGGCAGATTTGCCAGCGCCTCCGCCAATGACGGCGACGACAGTGTTGATCGTGACGGTCGAGCCTTCGGGAACTTTGATCTCCGTAAGAACGCCGGCGACGGGCGAAGGAATCTCGGCATCGACCTTGTCGGTGGAGATCTCGAAGATGGGTTCGTCTCGCTGGACGGTGTCGCCGATCTTCTTGAGCCACTTGGTAATCGTGCCTTCGGTGATGGATTCGCCCATCTGCGGCATCAGGACTTCTGTGCCTGGACCGCCGGTGGTGGGAGCGTTGCTCTGCGCGGCGGCAGGTGTATCGACGGCGGCTGGAGTAGAGCTGTCAGCGGCAGGAGCAGCGGCGGTCTCAGCCTTTGCAGGCGCAGGTGTTGCGGACGAACCGGATTCTTCGAGCGTGCAGACGATGGTGTTGATCTGAACGGTGGTCCCTTCGGCGACCTTAATCTCCTTCAACGTGCCGGCAGAGGGTGAAGGAATCTCGGCATCGACCTTGTCGGTCGAGATCTCGAAGAGCGGCTCGTCGCGCTGGACGGTGTCGCCGGGCTTCTTGAGCCACTTGGTGATGGTGCCTTCGGTGATGGATTCGCCCATCTGGGGCATGACTACGTCAGTCGGCATGAACTTTTCTTCTCCCTCGATACAGGTACGCACGGCTAAAACCCGGCTCGTTCCAGCCGGAGCGCAATGATACACACTATTTTCGGATTATACGGCGGCAGCGTAATTGCTGGCCCAATAGTGCGGTAAGCGAACAGACGCCGCTTCAAAATGGTCCTCCTGTGGACACGGCGAGGAGTTCGTCCAGGGAGTTGCAGCGAAGCATCTGCCGCTCGAAGATGCGGCCAAAATTCCTGGCTGTAGCGTTGAGCGCGGTCTCCATGGTGGGCTGACGGTCGGCGTCGGCTTCCAGCTCGAGACTGGTTACCTGACGGTCCGCGATGCCGCACGGAATAATCCAGTCAAAGTCGCGCAGATCGGTTGTCACGTTCAGCGCGAAGCCGTGCGAAGTGACGCCCTGCGAGACGTGAACGCCGATGGCAGCAACTTTCTTCTCGCGAATGCTGCCGCCGGCAAGCGTCCATACGCCGGTGAGCTTACAGATGCGCTGAGTCATCACGCCGAAGTCGCCGCAGGTGCGGATGAGCATCTCTTCCAGCATGCGGACGTAGTCAACCGGGCCGAGATGTGGGCCCTTTTTGCCTGGGAGATCGCCACGCAGATCGATGATCGGGTACCCGATCAACTGGCCTGGACCGTGGTAGGTGACATCTCCACCGCGATTGATCTCGTGCAACTCGACCCCGCGTTGCGCGAGCAGCTCGTCGCTGGCAAGGACGTTGGAACGGTGCGCGTTGCGCCCAAGGGTGAGCACAGGCGGGTGTTCGAGCAGGAGCAACGTATCGCCGATCAGGTTCTGCTTGCGCGTGGCGATCACCTGCTGCTGAACAGCGAGGGCTTCCAGGTAGGGAACTCGACCGAGAGTGAGGAGGTTGATATGCATCGCTTGATTCTGCCGTTGAAAGAAGACAGCCGAGCCTGAGAGCCCGGCTGTCTTCCATAACTACTGCTGGCTAGACGTTGACCGCCATGCCCTCGACGCTGCTGAAACCATCGAGCAATGCCTCGGCCACAGTTGGGTGCGCATGAATGGTGAACATCATCTCCTCGATCGTCGCCTCAAGCTCAATTGCGGTGACGGCCTCGGCGATGATCTCCGTGGCATACGGCCCGATGATGTGGACGCCGAGAATCTCACCGTACTTCGCGTCTGCAACGACCTTGATGAAGCCGTCGTGCGCATCGAGGATCGTCGCTTTGGAGTTGCCGACGAAGGGGAACTTGCCGATCTTCACCTGGTAGCCCTTCTCCTTCGCCTGCGCCTCAGTAAGGCCAACGCTGGCGATCTGCGGATCGGTATAGGTGCAGCCCGGAATACGGGTGCGGTTCACCGCTTTGGCATACTTGCCGGCGATGCGAGCCGCAACCACCAGCCCGGCCATGCTGCCGACGTGCGCCAGCTGTGGCAGTCCGCCAACGATATCGCCAATCGCATAGACACCCGGCTCGGTCGTCTCCATCCACTCGTTGGTCATGATGAAGCCGCGATCCGGCGTGATCTTCACCTTGTCCAGACCGAGGTCGTACGTACGCGGCGCACGGCCAACCGCAACCAGCACCTTCTCCGCCTGTTTGGTCTGAGGCTTGCCGTTTGCATCGGTGAAGGAGACCAGTGCGCCGCCCTTGTTCTTCTCGATCTTCGTATCCTTTACCGACAGGTTCACGTCGATGCCGCGCTTCTTGAAGAGACGCAGCAGTTCTTTGCTGATGTCCTCGTCTTCCGCAGGAACCATGCGGGGGAGTGCCTCGAGAATCGTCACCTCAGCGCCAAAGCTCTTGAAGATCGAGGCAAATTCGACCCCAACGGCACCCGAGCCGATGACCACCAGTGACTTCGGCGCCTCTGCGATCTTCAGAATCTCGTAGTTGGTCAGAATGGTATCGTCCGGCTTGTAGTTCGGCAGCATCCGGGCATCGGAGCCGGTCGCCAGAACGACCTTCTTCGCCTTCACGGTCTCAGTCTTGCCGTCGGCTGTCTTCACCTCGATGGTGTGGACGCCGTCCTTCGCCGAGCCGGTCAAACGGCCGTAACCCTTGATGGCATTGATCTTATTCTTCTTCATCAGGAAGTCGAGGCCCTTGACGTGCCGACCGATGACGTCGTCCTTGCGCGCCAGAACGCCCTTCCAGTTCAGCTTCGGCGTCACGCCGTCGATGCCGTAACGCTCGGCATGCTTCAGGTGGTCCCACAGCTCTGCGGTAAAGAGCATCGCTTTGGTCGGAATGCAGCCCCACAGCAGGCAGGTTCCGCCCAGACGGTCGTTTGCATCGATCAAAGCCGCCTTCAGACCGTACTGCGAAGCGCGGATCGCGCAGGTATAGCCGGCGGGCCCGCCGCCAAGCACTACTAAATCAAAAATTGTATCTGCCAAGGGAACACTCCATGTATGTGGACCAACACGCTCTATCTTATTCGATTCTCCGGCTACTTTTTTGATTCCTGCCTGCCGGAATCGCCGTTGGGTCTTGACATCTGCGGCATAATAGCACTGTGGGAATGCTGTGGAGAACCAATGGTAAGTGATGTCGCAGAGCTAACCCGGACGCTTCGCAAACCAACCTCAACGCCGTCCGGCAAAGGTTTCGGCGCCGAACTGCGCTCTCGTCTGCGCAAGGTCAGCGAACAGATCAGAGCCGACCTCAACGAGACCGGGAGCTCGATCTACACGGATGAGCAGGGCAACCGGTACCTCATCCAGCGGGAGCCGGGCACGCCTTGATCGCACTCGTTGCCGGATTCGTTCTGGTAGCGTATCTCCTGGCCCCCGGTGCGATCTATCGCCTCACCTTTTCGTTCTACATCTCCAGCAAGCGTTTCCAGCGCACTCGCACCGAAGAGGTCGTCTTCTCCGTCCTCGTCACCCTTATCCCCTTTTTCTTCACCTGGATACTTCTCCTCCACACGCCACTTGGCGACTACCCGGCAATCCATGGCACCATCGGCAAGCGTGAGGCCTATCGCGCCATCCTCTCCTCGCTCTTGTCCGATTCCGCTAAAGGTACGCCCACCCTCATCGCCGCTTATCTCCGCGCCGCCGCCGAGCAGTCTCGCTTCGTTGCTCTCCTCTGGCTGCTCTGCGGCGTCGAAGGCTGGCTGTTGGGCCGCGTCATCCGCAGCTACGGCGACTACCCGGACGGTGGATTCCTCCGCGCTTTGTGCGACCGCTTCCTGCTCAAAAATGTCTCCGAGTGGCAGGTCCTCTTCACCACGCTCTCTCTACGCTCCGACGACCCCCGCACCGTCGTCGAGATCGACGCTCTCTCCACCCTCAACGTCCTCTACCGCGGCCGCCTCGTCAACTGGTTTACCGATCAGGACGGCAAGCTCGAAGGCATCTTCCTCATCAACGCCCAACGCTTTCAGCGCGACCAGATGAGCCGCGACCGCGAGAACAGGATCATCAAAGACACGGGAGCATACTGGAAGGCCGTTCCCGGCTCGAATCTCTACCTCGTTGCCAGCACGCTCGCGAACTACAACGTCCGCTACGTCGAACCCAGCGATATCGAGTTTGTCGAGCAGGAGTTGGGCACTGGCATCGTTATTACACCGCTGCCGCCTGAAAACCCGGACGATAAATCGTCATCGGACCCGAACAGCTAACCCTGCTTCGTCATCGCCTCAAGCAGAGCCACCGCCATGCGATTGTTCGGCGTCGGGATGCCATGCTTCTGCCCGAGCCGGACGATCACTCCGTTGCGCGCATCGATCTCCATCGGACGTCCGGCCATGCGGTCAGCGTAGATCGAGTTGACGGAGTCAGGGGGTGCCGCGCGGGACGCTCGCAGCACATCCTCTGCAACCTCATCTCCGAGCTGCGCGCCCTCAGCCCGACCCACCGCGATGCACTCACGAATAATCTGCAGCGCAACCTCGCCAATTGCCTCCCCGCGCATCACGCCCGCCGGTTGCAGCAGCAGAGCCGACAACACACCCGCCGAGTTGAAGCAGAGCTTTCTCCATACCACGGTTTTGAAGTCGGGCACGACCGACGCATCCGCTGTAGTGCCGGTAAAGAGGTCAACGAAGGCGCGCCCTTCGGCGGAATCTTCCACCTTCAGATGCATCACGCCGCGCTGAACGACACTCTCAGGCGACCGTCGCTCGGCGGGACAGTCGACCATCACTGGCACAATGGAGTGCATTGGCACATACGGGGCGAACCGCTCACGGTGTTCCACTCCGTTCTGCAGAACCGCCACCGGAGCGCCCTTCGCGCAAAGCCTCTCCAGCCACTTCGCCACACCAACAACGTCGTAGGCCTTCGCCGCGACCAATACCCAATCCACGTCAGAAATACCACTCGGATCAATCGCGTTGGCGGCGTTCACCTTCACCGTTCCGTTCGGCGTTTCGACCATAAGCCCGGACAGAGGTTGACGCGTGCACAGAAGCAACTCATGTCGACCGGCACTCTGCAGCAACCCAGCAGTGACTCCTCCAATTGCTCCAACTCCAACGATTGCAATTCTTGCCATTCGAGCTCCTGCGCTGTCTTTTCGTTAGTGACTACCCCAACACCTTCGCCGCATCCTTCGCAAAATAGGTCACGATAAAGTCCGCACCGGCCCGCCGGATCGACAGCAGCGACTCCATCATCGTGCGCTCCTGCTCCAGCCATCCGCGCTGAAACGCCGCGTGCAGCATCGAATACTCGCCCGACACCTGATAGGCCCCCATGGGCAGATCGTACCGCTCCCTCGCCGCGCGAATCACATCGAGATACGGCATCGCCGGTTTCATCAACAGCATGTCCGCGCCTTCGGCGATATCCTGATCGATCTCACGCATCGCCTCGCGCAGATTCGCACCATCCATCTGATAGCTGCGCCGGTCCCCGAACTGCGGTGCCGAATCCGCCGCCTCGCGGAACGGCCCATAGAAGGCTGAAGCAAACTTCGATGCATAGCTCATTACCGGAATCTGCTCATGCCCACCGGCGTCCAGAGCCTCGCGAATCGCCTCGACGCGACCGTCCATCATGTCTGACGGAGCCACAATATCCGCGCCAGCCTTCGCCAGCGACGCAGCCGTCTTCGCAATCAGCGCAACGCTGGAATCGTTCTCAATCTCATAGTGATCGCCATCCCTCGCCACAATGCCGCAATGTCCATGCGAGGTGTACTCGCAAAGACAGACATCTGCAATCGTCACCAGCGAATCGAGCGCACGATTCTTCTTCATCGCCCGCAACGCCTGCTGCACGATACCGTCGTCAGCCCACGCGCCCGTCGCTTGTTCATCCTTCTCCGCAGGCAACCCAAACAGAAGCAGCCCGCCAACGCCCACCGCCACGCACTCCTCCGCCTCTTTCATGGCCTCGTCGATAGACAGATTAAAGACCCCCGGCATCGAGCTGATCTCTTTGCGAACCCCTTCGCCGGGGCAGATGAACAGCGGATAGATCAGCGCTCCAGGGTGCAGGTGGGTCTCGCGAACCAGCGACCGCATCGCCTCCGTGCGGCGCAGACGGCGCAGACGTGTAGCAGGAAAGTTCATGCAACCAGTTTACGGCCAGTCGTCAGCTTCGGTCTGCAATCGCGTCGTACTCCGCGCCTGAGGCCGCCGGTGTCAGCACCCACAGCGTATAGATCCCCAGCGCCGTGCCCAGGAAAGGCTTCAGCAGCGTCAGCACGCCGACAACGATCGCTACCATTCTGCCCCACGGCCTGCGTGTCAAGAGGCTGTACCCAACCAGCAGGGCAAGCGCCGCCATGCAAACCGTATAGACAGCCACAATGGGGAGCAGGCAGGCTGTCCAGGCCGGACCAAACGACGAGCCGAACGGCCAGTTGTCACCGCCAAAACCGTGCGCGGTGAATGCCCGCAGAAAGAACATCCCCATCAGACCGCCGATCACCCGGTACGCTCCAAACGCGCACCAAAGAATGCCCAGCGCCTGCAGATTATGCTGCACTCGCGGCCTCGACATCGGGGGCGGATAAGCTGCATATGTTGGCTGAGCAGCCACCATTGCGATCCCACACTTCGGGCAAAACTGACCACCAGCTACTACCTGCGTTCCACATGCCGGACAGACCATCTCACACCTCCAGACGCTCTTGCGCCGAACTCTGCGCTCTCACTACTACGCAACCGCGCGGCCAGCAGTTCCCCACGAGGTTACGATAAGAGAAGTGAATGAACCAGAGCTATTGCCGGCAATTCCTTCCCCCCTGCGTGAATCGAGCGCCGTCGCGCTCGAATGGCCACGCCTCCGCGACCATATCGCTGGCCGCACTTTTTCGCCTCTGGGCCGCGCCTGGGTGCTCGCGCTCGAACCCTGCGCCGACCTCGCCTGGATCGACCAGCAGCAACAGCGCACCGCCGAACTGCGCGCCATGCTCAGCCGCGGCGGCAGCTTCGAGTTCCGAGGCCTCTTTGACTCCACCATCCTGCTCGACAAGGCCCGCATCGATGGCGCAGCCCTTGAGTCCACCGAGATCCGCGACCTTCTCACCGTCGTCGAGCGCGTAGCTGCGTGGCGCAGCCTCATCGACCCGCCGCCCAACAGCACCCGCTACGAGTGGCCCGGCATCGCCGCGCTCTCAGCACCTTTGCTCGACCATGACCTCGCCCCACTCCTTCGTCTCCTGCGCGGCAAGATTGAACCCGACGGCAGCCTGAACGATGACGCCTCGCCCGAGCTTCGCCGCATCCGCCGCGCCATGGAACGTCAGCACCGCGCCATCGAAGAGAGCCTTCGAAAATCTCTCCGCGGTCTGAGCGAAGGCGGCAGCACTCAGGAAGACCTCATCACCATCCGCGGAGACCGCTTCGTCATCCCGGTCAAAGCCGAGTTCAAACGCCGAGTCGCCGGCGTCATCCACGGCTCCTCATCCTCCGGGCAGACCGTCTTCGTCGAGCCACTGGAAACCATCGAGCAGAACAACGAACTCGTCCGCCTGCTCGACGAAGAACAATCGGAGATTCACCGCATTCTCGTCGTCATGACCCGCGCGCTCGGCCAGCAGTCCACCGCCATCCACCTTGGGGCCTGCATCCTCGCCGAGGTCGAATCCCACGCCGCCCGCGCACGCTTCGCTGACGCGCTCAACTGCGTCCGTCCCACCTTCACGCAGGAGCTCTCCCTCACCGCAGCCCGCCATCCCCTGCTCGAGCTCCGCATGCGCGCCACTGCGCTCGAGGCCAGCGAAGAGCCAAAGACGCCGGTCCCTTTTACCATCATCCTTCCGCCCGACGCGAAGCAGCTCATCATCAGCGGCCCCAACACTGGCGGCAAGACCGTCTCGCTCAAGACCCTCGGCCTGCTCTCGTTGATGGCTCAGGCCGGCATCCCCATTCCCGCCGAAGACGCAAAGCTCCCACTCTTTACCAGCGTCTACGCCGACATCGGCGACGCGCAATCCATCGAGCGCAACCTCTCCAGCTTCTCCGCTCACGTCGTCAACCTCGACCGCATCTCCCGCGAAGCCACCGCCGAATCGCTCGTCCTGCTCGACGAACTGGGGTCCGCCACCGACCCCGAAGAAGGCGCAGCACTTGCCGTAGCCATTGCAACCCACTTCCTCACTATCGATGCATGGTGCTGCATCACCACGCACCTCACCTCACTGAAGGTCTACGCCGCCAACCACAAGGGTGTACTCAACGCAGCCGTCGGTTTCGATCAGCAAACCCTCACCCCAACCTACGAGCTGCGCCTCGGCGTCCCCGGGGCCTCCGCCGGCCTCAACATCGCCGAGCGTTTGGGTTTGCCAAAAGAGATCATCGCCGCCGCCCGCGCCCAGATGACCACACAGACCGCTGACATCGGCGCCTTCCTCGATCAGCTCCACGATCAGCTCACCGCCGCCGCTGCCGATCGCGAGGCCATGCAGCAGCGTGAGCGCGAACTCTCCCGCGAGAAGGCCCGCGTCGAAGTCGAAGGCCGTGTCGAGCAGAAGGCACGTACCAAAGACCTCGAAGCCAAACTCAACTCTCTCATCGAGGACTTCGCTTACCAGCTTCGCGAGACCGTGAAAGCCATCGACGACAAAGCCCTCGCGCAGAAGATCGCACGCGACTCCGACCGCCGCATGGCCACGCTGCGCCGCGAGTTCTCTGAGCAGTTCAACTCCACCGTCGTCGCCCACACCACCCGCGCCGACAAAAACGATCCTGCCGCCCAGCCCCACATCCTCAAAGGCATCAAGGTCGGTGATCTCGTCAAACTCAAATCCCTTGGCCGTCAGGCAAGAGTCGATCGCATTATCGACGCCAAAAACTTCGAGGTCTCCATGGGTCCGATGAAGATGCGCGCGTCTATCGAAGATATTGCAGAAGTCGAATCCATCAGGGTCGTCACGCCGCTCGAAGCAGCACGAAAACGCGGTGGCATCACCGTCGCCACAGCCAACAACGACACCGACTACATGACCTCAGAGATCAACGTCATCGGCCGCACAGCCGACGAGGCCCAGACCGAGGTTGAACGCTTCCTCGACCGCGCCTTCCTCGCCGGCCTGCCACGCATCCGCATCGTGCACGGCACCGGCATGGGCGTCCTGCGCCGCACTCTGCGTGAATATCTCCGCAACCATCCCCACGTCACCACCGTCACCGAGCCGCCACAAAACCAGGGAGGCCAGGGCGCCACCGAGGTCGAACTTCGTCAGTGATTGAGGTCCATTCTTCCTCCGTCGAAACGACAAAAGCCCGGCATGCAAAATAACCCATAAGCTGACCATTTGGCCAAATTATGGGTTATTTGTCATTAACAATGCGTAGCACTACTGGTCTTCAAATTCTCATCGGCATCAGGATGTACCGGTACTTCACATCCTCATTCGCATCTTCAGGCCGCATCTGTCCTGCACTCTGAGCGTCCTTGAACTCCAGCCTTACCTCACCGGTATTGCCAATCGCCTTCAGAAAATCGATGAGGTACTGGCTATTGAAACCCACCACCAGCGGATCGTAGTTGTACGGCGTCTCAATCGTGTCTTCAGACTCGCCCGCATCCGTGCTCGACGACGAAAGCTTCAGCTCATTCTGCTCCAGCCGAATCTTGATCGCGCCGCTGCGCTCATCCGCGAACTGTGCCACGCGCTGGATGCAGCCCATCAGATCCTCCGAGCGCACGATCACAAATTTGTTATTGTCCCTTGGCAGCACAGCTTCATAATTCGGAAACTGTCCTGTCAGCTTGCGGCTGGTCAGCACCCGTCCACCAACCTTGAAGAACAGCGTCTGGTCGTCATCCGCAAACTCCAGCGTCTCAGCATCGGTAGCACCCAGCAGCGAAGAAAGCTCACTCAGCGCCTTACGCGGAATCAGCGTCTTCTTTTCGCCAGACACACCCTCCAGCGTCTCGCCCAGCTTTTCGATATGCGCCAGCCGGTGGCCGTCGGTCGCAACCATCGCCATGCTCTCCGCCTTCAGCACCAGCAGCGCGCCGTTCAGCGTATACCGGCTCTCCTCATTCGAGATGGCAAAGATCGTCTTCGAGACCATGTTCTTCAGCGCAGGCACCGAGATCTTAAACGCGCCTGATGCAGGGAACTCCGGCACCTGAGGAAAGTTTGCCCGCGCCATCCCGACCATCTTCGTATTCGACCGCCCGGCGCGAATCTGCACCCAGTGGTTGTCCATCAGCTTGATCGAAATCTCGCCCTCGGGCAGCAGCTTGATGTAGTCGTACAGCTTGCGCGCCGGAATCGTACACGCGCCCGGCTTCTTCACCTTCGCCGCACAGCTCGTCCGCAGGCTCTGGTCAAGGTCCGTCGCGGTAATCGTCAGCCGGTCGCCGCCCTCACCCTGGGTCGCCTCGAACAGAAAATTCGACAGGATCGGAATCGTTGTCTTGCGCTCGACGACGCTCTGGGCAGCAGTCAGCTCCCGCAGCAGCTCCGCGCGGGAGACGGTGATCTCGAGGTTGCCGGTTGGGGCTGCAACACCGCTCGTCTCGCTCGGCAAAGTCATCTCAGGCTCCTGGGTCGCACTCGTCACGGTCGATTTCTCCCTCAATCAGTTCGTTGGTCGCTGGCCAAACTGTACACCGAATCCACCTCGCGGTGCATCCAGGTTCACTCAGCGCATGCCTGATTCTAGGTTGGAACAGGCTCCGAACGCGACAGGTTTCTTTGTGGAAAGCCGGTATCTTGTGTGCGAGAGAAGGCCAACCGAGGCGAATCGTAACTTCAACGGTGCACAATCCCCCAGGCTGGCTACTGCTGTTAAAAACTACAAATAAAGAAGAAAAATACCAGTAGCAGTAGTCGTTCTCGCCTGAAAAGTGGATATCTCTCCCATCTGCTTTAGCTTCATCAACTTAACCCCTGTCCCTGTTTTAGAAAACCGGCCCCTCCAATACGGACACATAGGAAGAGTCTCACCGAACCTCCCAACAACGAACTCCTTATCCCACTTCTTCACAGCCGTCGGCATCTACTCCTGAGAAGACCCATAACCAATCGTGGGAATATTGGCCAAACGAAACAAAATGATGCAGTTAGCGCAACCACGTTTTTCACACAGTCGTCCCCTCCGAGAGGATAAGTGGTCCTAAAAGCAAAGGAGCCTTCCCGTGAAGATCGCCATCTTCGGTGCCAGCGGAGCCACTGGAACGCTTCTCACCCATCGCTGTCTCGCCGCCGGTTACGAGGTGACAGCGCTGCTGCGTACGCCGGAAAAGTCTCCTCTTCGCGACCGCATCCATGTCATCCAGGGAAGCGCCTTCGACCCCGCCGCAGTGCACAGGACGATTGAAGGCGCAGATGTCGTCCTTTCTGCCCTGGGCGCAAACTCTCTTGGAAAGGAGGACGTCCTCGAACGCGCCGTCCCGCAGATTATTGCCGCGATGCAGCAGACAGCTACAGAGCCGAAAGCGGTCCGCCGTATCATCGTCCTTGGCTCTGCCGGCGCTCTGCCCACCTCTCTCGACAAGCAACCCTTCTACCGCCGCTGGATCGTCAAAAACATCATCTACAAGACCTTCCTGAAGTGGCCCATAGCCTCGCAGATCTCGCAGTGGAACGACCTCTCCCGCAGCGGCCTTGACTGGACCATGGTGATGCCTCCCATGCTCACCAATACCCGCGCCCGCGGCACGTACCGCACCGACGGCGACGCCCTCCCGCGCAACGGCAGCCGTATTTCCCGAGAAGACGTTGCCGACTTTAT
>Ga0302234_10000978_pt1 | contig 20952 bp, 13 predicted proteins | sample II_Palsa_N3_2_FD_193576 | JGI IMG/M metagenome (GOLD analysis project Ga0302234, IMG submission 193576) | Peat permafrost microbial communities from Stordalen Mire near Abisko, Sweden - II_Palsa_N3_2 | ecosystem: Environmental > Terrestrial > Soil > Palsa > Peat permafrost | place: Sweden... | reverse complement strand
CCGGAGCCTGTCAAGCCCGGTGAGACGCTTCGTGTTCGAATTTAGTGAGCGGCGGTCTCCTTCCTGTCGGCTGGCTTGTTGATCCAGGCGGCAGTCGGTAGCTCTGGCGGTGTGGGTGGTTTGCGTACGAACCGCTCGGGGTGCTGGGCGTAGGCGGCGTCGAGCACGGCGGCGCGGGCGGCGTGTAGCTGTGTGGCGTGGCCGTGGTGGATGGCGGCTGGGGTCATCAGCCCGATCCCGGTGTGGCGGTGGGCGTGGTTGTACCAGTCGACGAACGCTCGGCAGTGGGTGCGGGTGTGGTCGATGTCGTGGAACTGGGCGGGGAACTCGGGCCGGTACTTCAGGGTCTTGAAGTTCGACTCGGAGTAGGGGTTGTCGCTAGAGGTGTATGGGCGGCTGTGCGTTTTCGTGATGCCGAGGTCGGCCAACAAGAACGCGACCGGCTTGGCGCGCTGCGGCGCGCCGCGGTCGGCGTGCAGCGTCAGGATCTTGGGTGTGATCTGCTGCTGCTCGGCGGCCTGCTCGATCAGCGCCGTCGCGAGCTGGGCGTTCTCCCGGTACTGGACCGTCCAGCCGACGATGTAGCGGCTGAACACGTCGAGGATCACGTACAGGTAGAACCAGGTCCACTTCGCCGGACCCTTCAGCTTGCTCACGTCCCACGACCACAGCTCGTTCGGCCGCTCGGCGAGCAGCTCGGGCTTCGCGTAGGCCGGATGGGTGAGCTGAGCGCGCCGGTCCCGCACCCCGCCGTGATGGGCGGCGAGGATCCGGTACATCGTGCGGGGAGAGCACAGGTAGGTGCCCTCGTCCAGCAACGTCGCCCAGGTCTCCTCCGGCGCGACATCGACGAACCGCTCGGAATGCAGCACGTCGAGCACCTGCTGGCGCTCGGGCTCGCTCAGCGCTCTCGCCGGCGTCGGCCGCGGCCGGGCCGCCCGTGGCTGCGGCGGACGCCGACGACGGTAGATCGTCGCCGGCGAGGCGCCCAACGCCCGGCACGCCGGCCGAGTCCCGATCAACGGGGTCAGCTCCTCAACGGTCGCGGCGATCATCGCTCGGTGCTCCTCGGCGCGCTCTCGGAACCGAGCATCTCCTCCAACAGCGCTGAGACGTTTCCCTGGATCTCGATCACCCGCCGCGCCTTCGCAAGCTCCGCCTCGGAGCGCTCGAGCTTCCGCGTGAGCTTCGTGATCTCCTCATCGCGACGGTCCGCCGGCTTGCGCCCGCGCGGCTTGCCGAGCTCCTTCAACGCGCCGTCCTTGCGCTGCTTACGCCAATAGGTCAAGTGCGACGTATACAGGCCCTCCCGGCGCAGCAGCTCGCCGACCTCGCCCGACTTCGTGCACGCGTCCGCCCTGGCAAGGATCTCGGCCTTGTACTTCGCGGTGAACCTGCGGCGCTTGGCCTGCCCAACCAGCTCGGGGTCAGGCACCCCCCCGGGCGCGGCGCGCCCGGCGGCCCCTCCGTTCCGGTCGCCTACGGCTCCCTCCACTCCGGGACCGCCGGCTTCGTTGTGCTCCATCTCCAACATCGCGTCGTGCTCCGTTCTCGCCCTCAAGGGTCAGTAATTCCTTGATCATGAGCGTCTCACACGACATTGGCAGAGAGGGGTAGGCCGAAGTTCGCGCCGATCGGGCTCTGAGCCATGGCCGGAGCGGCGAACAGCAACGATATGGCGACGAGGACTAGAAGCGGAGCTAAGGTCCTGCTACGCAACAGAGCGTGTGATGACCGACGGTTTGTGAGCTTGCCAGCAGCTGTGGACGGGGACAGTCGGTTTTTCATGATTGTGCCCTCCGGTCCTTGCTGGATTTCTTTGCCTTCTTTGTTGCTCCGTATTTGCTCCTCGCCTGCTTCTGACACTTGGCTCGCTTTGATTTCTTTTTGTCTTTGTCACAGACCTTCAGTGCCTTGGCGAGCTTTTCGGCCCTGAGCTCGGCGGCTGTCTTCTTCTTCGGGGTCACCGTCGAGGCGACGATCGGGGTGCTGTTCCCGGGGCCGGAGAAGGTCGCGCTCGATGGCGCGCCGTAGATCGCCGGCTGTGGGGAGACGGGCGGTTTGCAGGAATCGCCGTTGCTGCAGGCCGGCGCCGCGAGCGGCGCCGGGAACCCGCCGTCTTCGCGCGCGTCGTAAACGGCGACGCGATTGTTGCCGTAGTCCTGCCCGACGAGCCGATCGGCGGTCGCGAAGTAGATGTCCTGCCCGCTGGGGTCGGCGTCGAGGAAGAACGATTCGAAGTCGCCCGCAACGTCGGAGATCGGATCGACGTGGCCTTCGCGGTACTCGTATACGTCCTCGCGACCGTTGCTGTCGCCAGTCACGAGCGCGTCGCCGCTGTCGAAGAACAGCGTTCCGTCCGCGAGCAGGTTGCGAGGTTTGTACTCGACGAACTGGAGGCCACTCTGGGTGTTCAGGCGCGCGGCGCCGATCGGGCGCGCACCCGTCGGGTTGCACGAGGCGCAGTTGAGGCTCCCCGTCTCGGCGTCGTAGAGGAACACCTCGTGACATTGGCCGGATTCCGTCAATTCTTCGTTGCCGGCCCGTTCGCACTCGCCCGGCTGCGCCTGTTCGTTGTCATAGCCGGTCAGGCGCCGTCCGGATTCGAACGCTAGGAGATTCCCTTCGGGCGAGATCGCGGCGGTGGTGGTCGCCGGGCTCGTGTACTGCAGTTCCTGGTCGCGCGCCCAATCTTCGCGATCGCCGCCGGAGAGCGTCGCGATAAACATCGGCGCACCTCCCTCGTGATAGACATACAGGTTGCATTCACCCGTAGAGCCCTTAGGCGTGCACGTCCCCTGCCTGGCGACTTCACCGTGTTCGTTGTGCGTCGAGGTGAGCACACCGTTGGCGACGAAGTACACGTACGAGCCATTTTCCGCGATCTCCGCAACGCCCTGCACTTCCCCGCCGGGCGTCAGATCGGTCGTCGTCCCGGCAATCGCCCCGATCGGAAGTTCATACCGATACAGATCGCCGTTCTTCGTGTAGAAGACCTTCGTGCCTTCGACATTCGCCCCCCAGAAGCGGCCTTCTTCGGCGATCTCCAGCGTGCAGGCCTCGTTCGGATCGGTGCAGTGTTCGCTCGCACCGCTGCCTTCGACGTTGCTCTGCTTTTCTCCGACGTTCTCGCGTAGGTAGAGCGTGTGTTGTGCTGTGCTCGTGAAGAACACGCGCTCGCCGTTGGCGGAGACCGCGTGCCAAGCATCGGCGTAGGGATCGTCCGCTTTCGGGCCCGTTCCGGCCACGCCTCCGATCGGTTCTTCGTCTTTGTTGGCGACATCGACGCGGACGGCTGTGCCGTCGATCCACTCGTAGGTGCTCGCCGGTCCCTTTGCGTAGACGATCCGTTCGAGCCCGGTCGATGCGCCCATGACGGTCATCAGTTCCGGTTCGTGGAAGCCATATTCGACCTGGTCGACGGGCGCGCCCAGCGACACCCACTGCTCGGACCCTGTGGCGAAGTCCAGGAGGTACTGCTCGAAGTATCCGGCCGGCGCTTGAGGTTCATCGGCCGGGACATCGCTCTCGGCGACCCCCGCGGACAGCGTGGGCGTGAACGCCATCGCGTTGAACGGGCCCCATTCGTGCTCCACGGCGTTGCTCGCATACTCGGGCGGGTCGATCGACTGCGTCGACCAGCCACTGGAGCCTCGCCGGGAGCGCAGCTCGTTGTATCCGGGGGCGCTCGCTTGGCCGCCGAACGTCCCGAGCGACGGAAACACGAGCGCCGCTTCCCCGCCGGATTCGGACGCGCGGCTGACGGGGAGGGCGGGTTCCGTGGCGCTGTACCCGTTCGTGTCCGACGGCGAGACGAGCTCGTAGGCGCGGCATTCCGGGAGCGTCAGACCGTAGGGCTCTTCGGCGCGCAGCTGGGCGTTGGAGCAGGTTTCGGTCGGGGGGATCGCAACGGCGGGCGTCGTGAACGTGCGCTCTTCTCCGTCCACTGGGCCGTGCCCGTTGTTCGCGACGAAGCGAAACGAGTAGGTGCGGCCGGGCTTCAGAGCGGTCAGGACCTGCTGGACGACGACGGGCGCGCTGGAGGCCGAGATGGTGGCGGCCGGTTTCGGCGTCGATACTTCTTCGACGTCATTGCCCACGCCGTGCTGCAGCTCATAGGTCGTTTCGCCGCCGTCGGGGCCGATTTCGGCGGTCAGCGTTGCTTCTGTCGCGGTGACCGTCGGCGAGTCCTCCTGCCCGACCGCTGTGGTCGTGAACGAGAGGTGCGCACCCGTGGCGACTTCTTCCGCCGTGTTCGTCGCACGCAGACAGAACGTGTATTCCGTACCGGGAAGCAGTTTGCTCACGGTGGTCGACACGAGCTCCGGCGCGACACCGGTCGCGGCGGTGACCGCGGTCGCCGCCCCGCCTTCGCATTCCCCACCCTCGTTGTAGAGGAACTCGTACGTACCCGCTTCGCCCGGTTCCGTGGCGTTCAGGACACCCAGCAGCGTCGCCGTGGTCCCGCTGACCGACCTGGCTTCCTCGTTCGAAGGGGTCTCGGGCATCGCCGCAAGAGCCGGCGGCGCAAGGCCGAGCGCACACAAAACACCGATTGCGCCTAGCACCCACCAGACGTAACGCCCGTGCTTGAGTCGTTCGATTGCAGTTGCGGTGATGGTGTCCATGGTGCCGCCTCCCTGGATGGTTCGGTTCGCTACCCCCTTGTGCGTGTCCGCTCGGCGCTGCTTCTACTTTTTCTTCTTCTTCTTCTTAGACTGATAATTCACACGGGCCCGCGCTTCGCACTTGGCCCGCTTGCCGCGCTTCTTGTCCTTGCGGCAGGCATCCAACGCCTTGGCGAGCTTCTGTGCGTCGGTTGACGCCTTGGTGGTGGTCCGCGTCGACGCTGCTTCTTCGGCTGGAAAGACGATGTCCGGGAGAGCGATCAACGGCGGGACCGCGGGCACCGTGAACAGATCGGGCAGCCCCACCGTGGTGAACGACTCCGGCGCGCCTCGCTCGGTGCCGTCGGCGTTGCCCGCCGTCACCCGGTAGTAATAGGTCGTGCCGGGCTGCAGTTCATTCAACGTCAAGGAGACGTTTTCGCTCTGGGCCCCCGAGACGCTGCCGAGACCCGTCTCCGGACCGAAATTATTGGGTTCGGTGCCGATTTCAAACCCATACTCGGTCGCCAGGCCGTTCGTCGTCACCGTGCCCGTCAGCGTCGCCGAGGTCTGCGTGACGCCCCCCACGCCGGCCGTGCTCACGAGCGGAGGCGACGCGCCCAGCGTTGTGAACGTGTAGTCATCTTCGCCCGATTCGCCTTCCCTGACACCAAACGCGTTGCCGGACACCAAGCGGTAATGGTAGGTTTCGCCGGGAAGCAACCCGCTGACCAGCACCGGGCCGACCGCCTGCGCCGTTTCGCTGACGGCCAGCGGAAACACCGACGTCGCTTCACCTTCTTCATAGGGATCGGCAAGCCCCCTGGCGAGCGCGGCCCGGTAGGCCGCTTCGCTGATGTACTGAAAATCGTACATCGCGCTCACAAAAAGAGGAGTCACCGCGCCCGACAGGGTCGCGCCCGTGCTGGTGATGCTTGTCGCCGCACCCGTGTTCACGAATGGCAGGCTCCGCGTCGTGAACTCTTTTACTTCACCATACGACGGTATGCCCGCTTTTTCGGTCGATGCGTTTTCGGCGACAACCCGATAGTAATAGAGCTTGTCTTCTTCAAGACCACTGACGGCGACGTGAACCGTCCTGGGCGGTTCTTCTTCTTCGTTGGCTTCCAGTTCCGTCACGGCCGGGATCTTCGTGCCGTCGCCTACTTCTAGTACTGTCTTGCTGGTGGCGTATTCCACCCCGTATTTAGTTTGCTGAAAGTCGGGATAGATTTCAACGTTCACCGTCGCGGTTGTCAGCGCCAGCGTGGAGGCGCTCTCCCCGCTCACAATCGGGGATTTCGTATATGTCTGCACTTTGCCTACGACCGGCGGGCCATTCCCGCTCGTCACGACGATCCGGTAGTAGTAGGTTTCCGACGCCATGGAAATCCCGTCTGCATAACTCCGCACCATCCGTTCGCCGAACTGTTCCGCGGGAATGGCTTCGAAGCCCCCCACCTGTTCGATTTTGCCTGAAAGCGTATTTGCGGCAGTCGAACCTTCCGTTGAGGTTTCAAAGAAATACGTCGTTTCGTGTTCGCTGTTATTCGGGTTGACATCGGCCGTAAATACGAGGAATTTCTGTGTTTTGCTGTACGCGCTCTCATTGGTAGCCACGGGTGGCGCGGCGGGCGTTGAGAACGGTTCTGTGTCGCCGGGCGTGATGCCAAACGGGCCCTTTGCGACCAGGCAGTAAGCGTATTCCTCACGAGGCTCCAGGTTTGTCACTTCTTCCGAGACTTCACCTTCGCCTTCTCTAACCTTAATTGGCGTCTTGGTGCCGCCCGCGCAACTCGATCCGATGTTGTATTCGAAGTAGTAACCTACCTTTGATTCGCCGTTCGCCGGCCTTAGCTTCCCCTGTAGCACCGCGCTGTCGCCCATCACTTCCTTTGCTGCGAGCGTCGTCGGCGGTTCCGGTGTCGCGCCATCCGCGAAGATGATGACCTCGTTGCTTTCGGCATCGGCGACATACACATCGTGGTTAACGGGGCTGACGGCGAGTCCGGCACCATTGTCACCGTTTCCTGAGCCGCCGGGCACGCTGCCGGATTCGGATGCGTGGACGAATAGTTCACCGAAGGGCCCGTACTGTTCGATCGCGCTTCCTTCGTCCGTGAATAGGTCGTTGTTGGTGGGATCCATCGCTAGACCGCCCCGTCCACAGCCACCGCAGACCAAGCCGAGCCTGGTTCCTGTCTTGCTGAACTTCACCACTTCGCGCGTACCTTGAGTGAGATAGAGGTTTTCGTCGGAGTCGACCGCTATGTGGTTTCCATTATCGGCCTGGAAGGATACCGGGGGGTCTGGTACATTTTTGACGGCATTACTGTACTCCTGCACGATCGCATCTTCGATGCCGTTGCTTCCTGCCCCTCCGCCCTCGGTTCGTACCCACACATCACCAGAAGGGTCAACCGCGACGCCGTCCCACGCTCCGTTCCATTGGGATAGGTATTCGCCCGTTGCGCTGAACTTATCAACGACGCTCTGGCTCGCATCGATTACATACACGTCGCCATCACTGGGATCGGACGAGGTACATGCCGATCCAGTCAACGCAGGTTTGTGCAGGGCGCACGAGTTATCGACCGCGATGCCTTCCGGTTTGGACAGCGCGGCTGGTGCTGGCCTCCCGTTTTCGTTAGCGAGTTTGCCGCTGCCGTTGAACTCGCCTTCGTATTGACCGGAAGGGCTGAACCACTCGACGCGATTGTTGGTGGTGTCCGCTACGTATACCTCGCCGGCGCTGTTGACGGCAACGCCACTGCCGGGTTCCCTGCTCTCGGGTGCCGGCACCATCGATAGCTCACCCAATCCAGAACCGGCTTTACCGGCCTGACAGGTGTCGCCAGACGCCGTAGTACAGGCGTCTTCTTCCGCTTCGGTCACAGCTCCGCCTTTTTCCCGTTCTTCAACCTTAGTCTTGTTGACGTCCTTGCCGAACGAGCCCATCACGCCGAGGCCTTCGCTTGCCGAGGCAGGAGCGGCAAGGCACAGCTGGGCGCCGGCCAGTACACAGCACATGGCTAGAGCTGCAACGCTCACACTTGGAGTACGCATGATCTACTTCCCCCCCTTGCCGTGGCCGGATTTTCGCGCCTTCGTTTTTTTGATTACCTTCTTTGTCGTCGGGCACCCGGTGACCGCGATCTTGCTCGACTCGTGGATTTCGGTCCCGTTCTGCGCCGTGAGTTCCAACGGCATCGCGAGACTGGACTTGCACAGGTCTCCGAGCGCGCTCAATGCCGAGTACTTACCCTCGGGCAGGTACAGCTCGAAGCTGCTGAACGGCACGTCGGGAACCGTCTTCAGCGTCGTGCTGGTGATCCCGGCTTTGGAGATGAACGTGGACCCGACCAGGTCGACCCGCACCCCATAGCCCTGCAGGACGATCTCGAGCGACGGAAACGCTTCGCCGCCGTGCGAGACGAAGTACGCGGGACCGGTCAGCTGGACCGGGAGGATCGGCGTGGAGACCCTGACGATGCCGATCACCGACGCCGCCGGGCACCCGGCCGGGTTGGATTCGAACTGTGCCGCGATGCACGCTTTCTGCAGCGTCGTCAGCCGCGAGGGCAGCTGCTTGGGCAGTTCGACTTTGGCCCGGGCGAAGTTCGCCTCGGTGCCCTGCGACCCCTGGGGGTTGACGATCTTGAAATCAAGGCTCGCCCCATCCGCCCGGGAGGTGCGCCCCGACGTCGAGATCTGCACTTGCGGCTTGAACTTCAGCGCCGCGCAGTTGGTCACCTGGTAGGAGGAGGAGTCGCCGGCGGTCGCGTTCGCGACGCTCGTCAACACACCGCCGATAGCCATTTTGTCGCAGCTCGTCGAGTTGAACGTGAAATTGTCGTTCGTGCCGACCGTGACGTTCACGAGCCGAAGCTGCAACGGGATGCCGTCCAGCGCCGTCGGCAGAGGATCGGAGGTGATCGTCAACGCAGCGGTTTCCGGGTTCACACCGATCGCCGCACGCACCACCACCGTGCCCTTGCCCGTCGTTCCCGACAGCGTGTATGGGCCAGCCTTCGCGGGCACCACGATCGACAGCCCGTATGGGGCACCCTTGTAGCCCGTCGTGAGGAAGACCTTGCCGCCCTTCACGAGGAACGGATCGGCGCCCGGCCCGGTCTCGACCGTCGTTTCTCCGATCAGGCTTTCCGGACCGCACGTACCTTCCGCAGCCTGTGGTTCGCCGCACAGCTTGACGTTCGAAAGCATGCCCAAGAGGCCGGGCGGCATCTGCAGCTGGATCCCGTTGAGGAACTCGTCGTCGTCCCCACGCCCAAACGCCAGCGTGAACGGGGAGAACCCACCGGCCTGATTGCTTGTCGTACCGGCCGAGAACGACGGATTGAACTGCGGCGCGAAGCAGTTTTCTTTGATGTCGAAACTGCTCGTCGGCGCCGCGTTGGGCGTGAACGGCGTACTCCACGGTTCGAGTTCTGCCGTCGTCGTCACCACCCCGCACGTACGGGGATTGGCAAGTGTCGCGCGCTCCCCTCCTTGCAACGTCAGCTGCAGTTCGCTGAACGGGACCTCCGGAACTTCAGCATCGGTCACCGTCAACTGGCCCGTCTGCTGGTTGATCCGGCCCGTCAATTCCTGCTTTACGACGATCCCCGATTCGCCTTCCCCGACGACCTGCAGGAACAGGCGCACCATCTTTCCGTCCGCCGCGTCCTGCGGCGTACATGGTTCGCATTCCGGGGCCGCGAGATAGACCTCGCCGTCCAACCGCTCTTCCAGCGCAGGCGTCTTGATCCGCGCGATACCGACCTGCGAGTCGTTCGGGCACTTCCCCGGCTTTGCCGGTTCGTCCTCACCGCGTTCGGAGCCGAAGAAGGCTTCATTCGAGCACACACCTAGGCCGTCGGCCGCGGACGGCGAGATCACGGTGCCGGCCGGCAGCGTCACCGACGTGCGCTTTACGTCAGGTGTCGCCAGCCCTTCCGGTTCCGTATCCTGCGGCAACCTCAGATTGAACGAGTACCCCGCCGGAGCCCCCGCTTCCAACGTGTCCGGCAGCATCGACACCGACGGATGGAACGAGAGTTCACCGCAGCCCGTGGCCGTACCCGCGGGAATCTCCTTGACCTTGCCCAGCCCTTCTTCGAACACGCCACGCGCTTCCCAAGAGTCGGTTTCGAGCGACACTGTCAAAGGGGTCGAGCACTGCGACGGATTCGTCAACAATGGCACCCGCTCATCGAAAGGGAGTGCTACTTCTTGACCCGTCGTCTCATATTTTTCAACAGCCGGCCCACCAAAACTATATGGCGGGCTTTCTCCACTGAACTCGAGAAACGAACTACCGTCAACGAGTCTGGCCGCCGCATCGGGACCCGGACCGTTGTGTTCGGCAGGATCGCCCCAGATCGTGACCGAGGCCATGTAGAAGCTCGCGCCACCGGTCAGGTCCGACTGGGTCAGGCGAACGTTGTATTCTCCGTCGGAGAGCACGCTCGTATCCATGCGCACGGGGAAGAACGCCGCGTTGAATGCAAAGGCGACGGGCTCGCCCGGACCCGGCGCGATGTTGAACACCGGCGCCGTGTACACGACGCGGCCCACGGCCTGGACGTAGAAGATGAGCGTCGCCGTCCCCACCATCGTGTTGCGTGGACAGTTCGCTCCGTTGACGACTTCGGCCATCGTGCAGCGGGCAACTCCGACCGTCGTGCCGACGAGACCGGCAGGGAGGTCGAAGCCGACATCCTTGGGCTGAGCGACCGGTTCGGACTCGAGCAGACTACCCGGTTCGGAGTCTCCATGATCGGCATCGTTCTCGCCCTCTGGGTTTGCCGTGTTGAGGAAGAACTCACCCGTCACGTTCGGATGTCCGCCCGCCTGATAGGTCGAAGCGCCAGTCAGCGCTCCCCCCCTGGCGAAGCCGTACGCCGGCAGAGCGTGGCTGATGGTGATCGGGTCGCTCAGGGAGACGCCGGCAGCACCACCACCTGATACCGATGCGATGTTTACTTGGCTGTCGCCTTCTTCGGAGGTTTCTACATTCACCCGGATTGTCATGACAAGCGTGTCCCCGGGATCGACGCGTTCGGGGGTTTCGCAGGAGGGAGTGGTTGCCGAAAACGCGCAGTGCAAGCCAAATGGAGGACCCTGCGCTTCCGAACGGGGAGGGGCTAGAATGCCCCCCGGGTCGTGGTAGGCGTTGACACCAAAGACTTCGACCGCCTTGAGATTTTTGGGGAGCATGTCCTCGATCGTGACCGGAGGCACGACCGGGCTGCCCGCGGGACAAGGTCTAAGCGGCGAGAAACCCGGGTACGGTTCCGCTTCGATCTGCTCCTGCGTGCAGCCGGTCGAGGAACCGCCAACGTTCACAGCCGTCACCTCTATCGCGTCGCTGCCGGATTTATCGCCCGGCGTGAAGTTTGTGGGGTTGGACACCGACATGACCTTCCACACCGGGCCTGTGACTTCGGCGGAAGCAGAGGCGCTGAAGATCCCCAGCCCACAGATAGCCAGCAAAATCGGAAGCGCTTTACGAATGGACATCTACTTGGCCCTCCGATCGTTGCTGGTTTTCTTGGCTTTCGTCTTCTGCTTGACGCATTGACCTTGCTTGTTCTTCCGGTGGCCCTTCTTGCATCTCGCGGTCTTCTTCGTGACCGCCTTCGCCGGCACCGCCGCGGGTTCCGCGGCCGGGTTTCCGAGGCCCGAGAACGTCGTGCTGGCGGGCGGAGTCAACGGCGAAGGCACGTTTGGCGGACCCTGACAATCGGAACCTTCGCAGGGCACCGCCGCCGGCGGGTTATCGCCTGCGTGGGGGATTCGCGCGTCGTAGACGTCATAGCCGCCATCGGTGTCGCTGGGAACGAGACCTTCGCTCGTGGAGAAGAAGACATCGCTGCCGCTTTCGCTGTTGCCAAGCAGGTAAGTGTTGCGCGGACTCTTGCCCCCGGAGATGAGGTAGACGACCCCGTTCTCCCACTCGTACACATCGCGTCCCTGTGCGCAATACGTGCCTTCATGGCACAAGAGCGGCGGGGAGTCGGTGTTCGCGTCCTGCTTGACCAACGGATCGAGGGACTCGAAGAAGATGCGACTGCCGTCAGCGGACATGCCGCTACTGTTGACCGTCTCAACAGTCTTGCCGGCGACTTCCTCTTCGTACGTTTCCGCAGGCTGCAACGGGCTCATCGACGCGGGTCCCCGAGGCGTCACACCGATGGGCGCGCAGGAAACACACCCGAGCGTTTTTGCCGGCACGTCATAGCGATAGATCTCTTCCTGACCACCGCTGTTGAACGCGCTCGATAGGCCCGTGTTGGTCGTAAACACGAACACCGAGCCGTCGTCTGACATGCGCCCTTCATCGACGTACACGGGCACCTGTCTCCCGCCGGCCTGATGCGACGTGCCGCTGGTTGGAGGTCCGGGGAGCCGCACGACCGGTGTGATCGTGCCCTCACCAGGGCTACCTTCGGAGCCGGCCGACCACAGGTCCAGCTCGGCCGGTTCACTCCCGCTCTCGGGACGCACGAACGCAAAGGAGGAGCCATCCATGTCGGTAGCTACGATTTCTCCGGCGACACCGGGAAGGTATGTCAGCTCGCCCGTGTTCACATCAAAGTCATACGCCTTCGGTTCGGGCCCCGGAGAGGCCTGCTCGGCCGAGGCAGTCAAGGCGGCCGTGCTCTGGAAGATTGCCTGAGAACCATTCGGCGAAGCGAAAACGTAAGAGCCGTCGAGTGCGGCGCTGGCCCCGTTGCTCTGTTCGACTGGATTTGGCATCTGCAGCACGCCGACGGGCGATCCCGCGGGCAGCCCATCCACCGAGGGCAGGAGCGTGTCCTGCGAGACGAGCACGGTCTTTTCGCCGTTCTCGCGCATATACAGCTGCGGCGGGTCGGTTTCGCAGTCGTTGTGTCCTCCGTTCGATGTACAGGAGGCCGGGTCGGGACTGACGAAGAATGCGCGCGTACCTTCGGCGGCGACCTGGTTGCCGGCGATCGCGCGGCCGTGCCCCGAAACGGCGGGCACCGCCCCAAACGCGTCCAATTTGCCGTCGGGCAGAACGCCGGCCTCGCGCAGCGAGCCTTCGCGATCTTCATAGAAGCCCCAGGCTTCGACCCCGTCGCCACTGCCTGCATGCAAGGCACGAGGCGCGTCTTCTGGCAGCAGCGTGCCGGCGTAAGCGAAATAGACGGTGCTGAAATTCGGTGTCCCACCGACAGGAGCGCCTGACTCGGCCCCAAAACAGTTGTTTTCGACGGGCTTTTCGCCTTTGTTGAGCTCAGGTTGCTCGAGCCACTTGGCTTCTTCAAGCGGCGGCACGGTCAAATAGGGCGTGGTCAGGTAGAGGCGACCGCAGCCATTATCGAGCTGGGGCACCACGAACGTCTGCCCGCTGGTCATGACCAGGGCGTGAGCAAGATCCGGAGCGGGATCGAGATATGTAGGTCGGAGCTGGATATCGCCTCCGAGTTCCACGAGCGACTGCCGGTACCGCGGAAGAAACGCCCGGGTGCTCCAGCCAGCTTCACCCTCTTTGTTCTTGGTTGCCACAAAATACTGACTCCCGGCCCACGGGCTTTCGCCCATCGGGCCGGTCCCTTCGAACAGCACGGAGTTACCGTCGGGTGAGGCGAGCCCATAGTGACTCGTGGCACCCGTGTAGAACGCGCCCGAGCCAGACCCTGCCTCGTTGCCGTTCTTGTTCGCCGGGGAGACCTGTTCGTAGATACGACCGTCGGGGAGACCCGGGGCGGAGGAGTAGCTAGGCGGGCCTTCGATCGTGGCGTAAGCCACCGCAGTGGTCGGAACTGCCGCGAGGAGCCCGGCACTCGCAAGCATCGAACAGAGGGCGATAACTGCCACTCTTATCTTTGGGCCGATTTTGGGCATACCACTCCCTTGGCTGAGAAGGAGACCAATGTGCGTCGCGAAGAGACCGATCTTCGGCGTTGAAACGGACATCGCGGCTTGCTTTGTGGTTTTCACTTGCATCCCTTTCTCATCGGTTACGACCAACGATTCCTCACCTGGTGATTTCTGACCTGCGCGCGTAGACGACAAGCCGACGCCGCGCCAACCATGGCCTTTGCGTCAGGCAGCTCACATTCTTCGCCAGCACCGCTATTTGCCCTTATCGAAAGTCTTTCCCTCTTTTCCAGCAGTTCAGTCATGTCGCCGCCGTACCGTCGGCATTGGGCTTTCTTCCTCACACATCCCGTTTGGGAACAGTCGACCTTTATCCCTCTGCTTCTTCCACCGCTTCGGAATCGGCGATCTCCATTCTTGCGTTGAATGCGACCTCGTTCCTGCTTGTTGGGAGACCCATCCTTGCGTCGACGAGCGCGTCTACAAAACTGGAACCGCAGCCACCAGCCTGCGGCGCCGTGAATGCGCTGCTCACCAGCGACGCGCCACTCAAACGCAGGATCAGGCCTCCTTCCGTCCCCTTGATACTACCGGGGTTGCCACCCAGCCCATCGCCAGTCGCCCCGGTCGTCAGGTTCAGCACGATCGGATCTGTGCGGGACCCGATCTCGCATTCGGCTCCTAGCAACGGGTTATCCAGTTTTATCTTCAGCGGCAGCGTAAGCGCCGTTCCGCTCCCGAGCTGCTCTGCGGCTGGATTGAGAACAACCGAGCTTGCCGGTGCTGCCAGTTCGGGCACAGCGATAAGGGTCCTGCCAAGAAGCCCTCCCGGGATTACCTGCCCCGCCTTGCTAAACGTTTCGCCGTTCAGAGCCCCAATGAGCTTTTTGACGCCCGGAGCTTCCGGTACAAGCAACCCGCCCTGCAAAACCTGCGTCGTCGTGATCGGCACCACCGTCTTGCCGATCGCCATGTAGCCGCCTTCGATCCGAGCGTAGATGCATCCATCTACGTTGCCGGCATGCGTCGGACACTGCGCAAACACCGCAAAGCCTCCCGTCGGCGCCGCGCCGGCCGCGGAGGTGACCATGCACGCCAACAAGACGGTCGCGGCCGCGCCGACGGCAACCCGTCTCATCACTCGCGATCTCGTTTCTTTCCCCCGAATCATATTTTTCCCTCCCAGCCACACTCTGGCAAGCCCTCGATCGATTGCGACAACGGCTTGAGCGCAGTTTCGCTGACTGTTGCCCCAGCGTCAACGGTTAATAATTTCGCTCCACCCGGTACCGCCTCGCCGTGGGCCTCTGAAACTCCGACGAGCACCGCGACCGCCCGCTCTCCGTTCACAGTGAGCTGCCACGCATTCGCGAGGCCTTTGCCGGCCGAGATCACTGTTTTGCCTTTCCTGTGGTGGTTAGTGGTGATGCTCAAAAGGACGGGTCGCTGTGATGAGACGCCCGAACGGGGAGGTGCGCTCGCTGGAGATCCAAGGTGGCGCGTCATCCGGCCTCGGTTCGATCGTGGGTGAGGACGCTGAGACGCCGCGCGACCTGGCTGCCCAGCGGCGTCAGCTTCCACGCGTTGGGCTCACCGCTCTGGTGGCCCCCGCCGGCGTTGACCGCGAGGCCGAGGCGCTCCAGGCGCCTCAGCAACTTGGATATCTGCCCGGGATCCGTGACCCCCGCGCTCTCGGCCACCGCGCGGTTGCTGGGATCCGATCCCCTCCCACCCAGCCCGGCGATGCTTTCCAGCACCCGCGCCGTGCGATAGGTCAGACGCATGTCGACCTCATCCAGCGGATCCCTCTCCACACCCACCACCCCCCGCCCGCCATGCGGCGCCGGACGCGGCGCGGGGACCGGACGGCGCTGTTCGCGACGCGCCGCGCGCGGCCCGAGATACTGCAACGCGATCATCCCCATCAACTCATCCAACAAGCCCGCCAACGGCCCCGGGTCGCCGCTGCGCAAACGCGCATACACCACACCCAGCGCCCCACCCACCAGGCCTTCCGCAGTCACCAAAGTGCACTCCTCCCCCCGCGCGCCCTCCCGGCGACCCTCGTCGAGGACCCCGGCCAGACGCCCCAGGATCCCCTCGCGACGCTCCAACGCCCGCGGCCCACCATGCAGCGCCTGCACCACACAGATCCGCGCCAGCACCGGCTCCCCGTCCAGAAACGAGAGAATCACCCACAGACCCTCACGCACCCGCTCACACCACGCCAAACCCCCCAAGCCCGCCGCCGCGAGCTCCCGCTCCACCCGCTCGACCGCCTCGTCGAGCAGTGCGAGCAGGCACTCCTCGCGGTTGCCGAACAACTCGTAGAACGTCCGCCGCGAAATCCGCGCCCTGCCGGTGATCCGTTCCACCGAGCTCTGCTCGTAACCCAGCTCATCGATCACCGCCGCAGCCGCCACCAGCAACCGCGAACGCTGAATCTCATCCACCTGCACCCGCGGCATGTCCTGCGGCGACACCGGCCGCTTCTGCCCGCGCCGCGGGCGCCGCGGGCGCCGCTCCAGCGGCAAAGCACGCTCGCCCGCACGCACACGCGCCCCGGTCCTCACATCGCCACGCGGCGGCACCGCCATCAGCGACCACCCCCCACAAGCGCGTGTGAGACCACGACCCCATTCGCAGACGCCTGGAGCCCTACCCCCGCGGGGGCAAAGACAAGACGGCGCGAACGCGCCCGACGAGAAAGCCCTTCGGCTAGACCACTAGCCGAAGAGAGAGAGAGAGAGAGAGAGATGCGACAGCGCCATGCTGGCGCATCTAGCATCAGTCCGCCCGAAAGCGGCGCACATCCCCGCTACGTATCTCCCTCTAGAAACCACGTTGAAACAACTCCCTCATCGCTCCGATCCAGCCCCTCTCCCATTCCTACCAACCCTGCGAGCGCTTTGAGTGTCAACCACAAGACGGATGACCCCAACCAGACCCTATGTACACCGGTTCACACAACGGAGGACCGGCCTGTCACGCAAACGTAACACGTCGCTGTGCAGATGTCAAGCCCTTACCTTGGGGCCGGCGCCAAGAAACAGCCGGTGCAAACGGTGCTCGTGGGACCGCCGCGCGAGAAACTCCAAACGAGACCAGCACAAAGGGCCAAGCAACATCACGCCACCTTCGGCAGACGATAGCGAGACGCAGCTACATCTCTCAAATACCGATATGCCGAGTTTGGAACCGGGACCACGCGGTCTTCACAGGCGACTTGTAGTGCTGAGCCAGCTTGGACCCCAAATTGGACCCCAAACCCCCAAAACTGGCCGCTTAGCCAGACCCTTAAAGCTCGCCAATTTGCGGGTACGTTCTCATCGTCGAGACTGGATTAATTTGGCTTAGATCCTGGTTTGGCGGGCTTGCAGCCGGCGTGGACGCCGAGTGCACGCCACGAAGACCCGCGATGCACGCTCGATGCACATCCTCCCGGGCGGACCTGGCGAGACCTACGACCCGCCCAGCCCCAGGCAGCCGGACCACCCGTCGGCACGTACCGCATGGGCGCCGACGCCGACGTGGACACCGAACTGCGCGTGTTTCTTGCGCCCGCGATGATGGGCGAGAAGGGAGCTCTGATGAAGGGACGTAGGCACACGCCGGAGCAGATCATTCGCAAGCTGCGGGAGGCCGAGCGGATGCTCGGCGAGGGGGAGAGCATCCCAGAGGTCGCCAAGTCGCTCGGGGTTTCCGAGCAGACGTTCCATCGCTGGCGTAACCAGTACGGCGGGATGAAGGCGCAGGACGTCAAGCGGCTGAAGGAGCTGGAGCGCGAGAACCAGCGGTTGAAGGCGATCGTGGCTGACCAGGCGCTCGAGAACTGCGCTTCGGGAGATCTCGTCGGGAAATTGGTAGGCCCAGTCCGTCTGTCGGCGTCAGGCGGTCGCGATGCTGCGCGGCCGTCTCGGCGTCAGCGAGCGCAGGGCATGCCGGGTTGTCGGGCAGCACCGCTCCACGAAGCGCTACGAGCCCATTGGGAATGGCCGCCGCGCCGGGGCCAGTCCAAACCCCCGCGCCCACCCATCTCAGCCTCAATCCACCGGTGGGCTGGGTTGGTGGGGTCGTTTCGGGGTGAATTGGTTGGTTGGCGGTGGATTGGGTTGTGTTGTGGGTGGGGTTCTCGCCGCGGGCGGGTTCGGTGGAGCCGTTCGGCGTGTTTTTGGGCAGCGGTGAGCGTGCCGGTGTCGGCGGCTGGGTGTGGTGGTCTTCGTCGCGGGGGTTTGTCGATCAGGTGACGGCGGGTAGCGCCCTGATTCGGGCGAGTGCCCGTATGAAGTCGTGTTGCCAGGGCCAGCGGGCGGGGAGGTGGAGGGTCCATTGGCGGGCGGTGCGTGTCAGCCGGCCGGGGATGTTGAGTAGTCGGCGGCGGAGGGTGCGGGCGGCGCGGACGGTCTGGCGGGGGAGGCCGATCGCTGTGGTCCAGCGGGTGAGGTTGTGCGCGATCGCGGCGATCACGGTCCAGGCGCTGTTGGCGTTGAACTGGCCGGAGGGGAAGTGCGCGAGCGCTTGGTCTTGAGGTCGCGGATCGTGAGCTCGACGACGGCGTGCTGGCGGTGCTCGGCCTCGACGATCTCGATCTCCTCGACGCGGTTGGTCAGGAATGGGAAGTGCCGCCAGTCGGGCCACAGCTCGGCTTGGGGGCCGATCAGGCGGGTGCGGCGGACGATCATCCGTGTCTCGCCGTAGGTCGTCTCGGCGATCTGTGCCTCCCCGTCCTCGGGGTACTCGGCGAGCGTCCGCCACGCGCCCTCGGGAATCGCCTGGATCCCCTCAACCACATTTTTCTGGCAGCGGATGCTGATCGAGTAGGACCATCCTGCGTCCTTGAGTCGCTTCATCAGGGTCTTGTTCCAGAACGCCGAGTCAGCACGAAGCAGCTTCTCGCCCGTGGCGCCCGCCCGGTGCACGCGCGCGATCAGCTCCTCGGCGAACCGCAGTACCCCGCGGCTTGAGTTCGCCTTTCCCTGCCGCAGCCGGATATGCAGCACCTCGCCGCTGCCAGCCCGGCTGGCCATCAGCGGGTGATACCCCCGCTTTTGGTGTATCCGAAACCAGCGCCGTGCTTCTGCTTGCCGTGAACCTCACCGATGAAACTGTCCACATCCACCACGGGGCGCTCCTCACCAGGGCCTACGCCCGCCCGCCACGCCCGCGTGAGCGTCTCAGCCAACACCCGGTCGAGCTGGCGAACATGCCCAAACGTGAACGCCCGCAGAAACGTCCCAAGCGTCGAGGGAGCCGACAGCCACCCACCCAACAGCCGGCGCGTGCGACCCACGCGCAACACCTCGCAATCATCAATGCTGTCAGCGCCCAACAGCATCGCGTAAACCAACGCCATGACCTTCCGCCCCACATTCGCTGCCCCCGGCCGATCACGACGAAGCGTCACGAACCGGCCGACCACAGCCTCGACCCCAAGCCGCCCCGCGAGCATCGCGACCAACACGACCCCCGCATCCGAAACTACCCGCTCGTCGTCGAACACGACCTCAACAGCATCCAGTCCGACCGCTTCGTCATCCTGCACCATACGAGTGACCTCCTGATCCTGGGCCGCGACAGCCGCAATCTGTCGCTACCAAACCCAATCAGGAGGTCATTCTTCGCTCACCACCGGACATAACCGGTGGATCCAGGCTCAGTTCCGCCCGCAGCCGATCTGCAACGGATCGAACACCAGGAACCCACACCTCGGCTCTTATTGCACTCAAAAAGGCCGCTATTTGCGAGGTTCTCCACCATAAGGCCAGAACCCGTGACGATCGTTGAACCAGTGACCACACGGCGAACAAAAGCCCCGGCAAAGCGGCCATTCTCACACCGCCAAAAGAAGCCGGGACAACCAATCAACGATCGGGGAGAATGGTGGTGCTTGGCTTCATTGCTGGCGATTGATGGGGTCGTGTGCGGTTTCGGGTGCGGTCTGCGGCAAGTCGAACAGGGTGGGCTGCTCGTGTCGCGCCTGCCGAGCCTTCCGACATACGGTGGCGCTTGGTGGAGTGGCCGCGTGTCCGTTGGCGGCGTCGGCGTATGCGCCAACGATGCGGTCGAGTGCGCGCCCCTTGTCGCGGTGTCCGTAGAGGCGACGGACGAGGTTCCCGCCGTCCTGGTGGCCGAGCGCGATGGCTACATCCCCGGATGACATTTCAAGCTCGTTGACCATGTACCAGCCCGCGAAGTGCCGAGTGGCAAGGTAGAGACTGCCTTCCCAGCCTGCGGCTGCTCTGACGGCCTTCCAGTGGTAGGCACGCGAGCTGGGGGTCCAGTGCTCGCCGCGCAGCGAAACGAAACAGAATTCGCCCTCATGCGCCAGGCTGGAGAGTGCGTCGCGGGCGTGTGCGGTCAGTGGTGCCTCACGCCGCAAGTGGTTCTTCGGCGTGTCGAAGGTGCGGGTCGCGGCGCTGAACTGCTCGGCTACGACGATGCGGGCGCGGTCGAAGTCGATCCGCTCCCAACGCAGCGCGTCAAGCTCGCCGGGGCGAAGACCGGTGAACGCAGCGACTTGCAACCATGCCGCGAACGACGGACACGCCAGTTTGCGGGCGTGCGCGACGATCTCCCATACCTTCTGCTCGGTTGGTGGTTGCTGGTCGCGTCGGCCCTTGCCGCGTGAGATGCCGAGCTTCTGGAACGGGTTGCGGTCGATCAGCCTCCCGGCCTTCACCGATGCGGCGTCGTTGAACATCGAACACAGTCCCTGGACTGACCCGGCACGGCCACCACCGGCGAGCCAGTCGGCGACGATCTCATCCCCGACTTGGATGATCGGGACATCGCTGTAGCGCTCGGCGAAGCTCTTGGTCAGCTCGCGGCGGCGGATGTCGCTCGACTCCTTTGGGCGCGCGAACAACGGATCGGTGGTCCAGCGCTCCCAGAAGCTAAGAACGGTCACGTCCCTCGCACGGACAGCGCCCAGCCGCTCGCGCGCCTTCTCGCGCGCCCGCTTCGCCTCGGTCTTGGTCGCGAACGTGCCAGGACCACCCACGACCTTCGAGACGCTGAGATTCTTCCCGGTCGCGGGATCGTAGACCTGCGCTCGCCAGCGACCCGATGGGAGCCGTGTAACGCTCACGCCGCCCTCTCCCGTTCCAAAGCCCAGGAGATAGCCACAGACGGCCGGAAACGGCGCGTGCGCCGCCCCCACGTCACTGACGGCATACCCTCGGCGACCATTCGATCCACCGTCGCCAAGCTCACACCCATGATCGTGGCCAGCTCAGCGCGCGCCACGTAGCGCTCAAGCGCTACGGGTTGCACGGCGGCTGCTCGGGTTTCCGGGTTTGGGTTTTGTCCCCTCACACCGGTATATGACCGTGAGCGGCCGAAAACGGCCACCGACTTTACGCTTGGCGCCCGAAGCAACCGGTCGCTCCCTCTCTGCCAATGTCGTGTGAGACGCTCATGATCAAGGAATTACTGACCCTTGAGGGCGAGAACGGAGCACGACGCGATGTTGGAGATGGAGCACAACGAAGCCGGC
>Ga0302234_10000975_pt1 | contig 20984 bp, 15 predicted proteins | sample II_Palsa_N3_2_FD_193576 | JGI IMG/M metagenome (GOLD analysis project Ga0302234, IMG submission 193576) | Peat permafrost microbial communities from Stordalen Mire near Abisko, Sweden - II_Palsa_N3_2 | ecosystem: Environmental > Terrestrial > Soil > Palsa > Peat permafrost | place: Sweden... | reverse complement strand
CTTTTCAAACGTGTTTCATGGTTTTTCTGAAACGGCTGCCTTTTTCTTTTTTGCGGGCAGGCCTGATGAGGGTGGTCCTATTCCTTATCGCCGCCGCACTGGTCGTGCAAGTGGCCGAGGCGCAGTACCTGCCCGCAATCGCCCTGAGCCCCGCGCCTCTGGTGTCGTCAATCAGCAACCTCGACTGGGGCTACTCGGTGGGCGTGAGCGGTTCGACCGTCGCTGTCGGCACGGTCTCGGGCGAGTACGTCTTCATCTACAATTGCTCTGCTGGCTCGTCGTGCACCCTCGCGACGACGCTCGCCGTGCCCTCTGGCGGCAGCGGCTTTGGTTGGTCCATGGCGCTGTCCTCGTCCCTGCTGGTCATCGCAGCCGACAACAACCTGGGCCAAGCCGGCCAGGCCTACGTCTACACGTGCACCAGCCCCACGGCGTGCGGGCCCAATCCGGTCTCGACGCTGCAGCCCATGACGACACAGGCGTACCTCTTTGGCCAATCGTGCGCGATCTCGTCCACCGCGGGCAACAACATGGTCGTGGTCGGCGCCAACAACAACCCGCTCAAGTCGCAGTCAAATAACAATGGCTACATCGGCGTGTTCAACTGCCCCAACGGCGTGTGCTCGACGGGGCTCTACATCGCCGGCACCAACAACACGTGCTTTGGCAACTCGGTGGGCGTGTCGTCGTCGCTGGTGGCCGTGAGCAACTACTGCTACAACAGCAACGCGGGACAGGTTATCGTCTACAGCTGCACGTGCACCACGGCGTGCACCTGCGGCGCCGGCCTGACCCTCTCCAACTCGTTGGGCCTGTGGTTCGGCTACTCTGTCAGTGTGTACGGCCTGAACGTGGCCGTGGGCGCCCCGGTGACCAACATTGGCAGCATCAACACGGTCGGCAGCGTGTTCCTCTACACCTGCGTCACCTCGGGCACGACCGTGTCGTCGTGCACGCTCATGTCGGCCCTCAATGACACGTCGGCGCTCGCCAGCACGACCGAAGAGTTTGGCTGGTCCGTCTCACTCGTGGGCACCCAGCTGGCCGTCGGAACAAGAGGGCTCAACAGCTACGACGGCGGCTTCCAGCTGTACAACTGCGCCAACCTGGCCAAATGCACGGTGCAGCAGCAGTTCGAGTCCTTTTGCGGTTCCGCCCTGCTGGGCACGGTCATCGCCACCGACGGTACCAACACGATCGCTGGCGGATGGGGCTGCAACAGCAACAACGGCATCGCGTATTACCAGGCCGGCTGCTCGTCCGCCTGCTCGACCTGCACAGGCTCGCCCACCACGTGCTCGTCCTGCCCCACCTCCACGCCTCTCCTCTACAACGGCGCCTGCTACACAACGACCACGTGCCCGTCCGGGTCCATCTACTCCTCCAGCAGCAACGCCTGCTTGTCCTGCTACACGGGCTGCGCCAGCTGCACCGCGGCCAACACCGCCTCGGCCTGCGCCAGCTGCAACACTGGCTACTACCTCTACGGCGGAAACACGTGTGTGACCTCCTGCCCCAACGGCTATTACGCCAACGGCGCAGCGTGCTCGATCTGCACCGCGCCCTGCTCCACCTGCACGACCTCGGCCACGACGTGTTCGGCCTGCACCACAGGCTACCTCTACGGCAACAGCTGCTTTGCCACCTGCCCCAGTGGAACCTACCTCAGTGGCGCCAATTGCCTCAGCTGCACCACGCCCTGCGCCAACTGCACCGGATCGGCCACCACGTGCACTGCCTGCACCACGAGCACGTACCTCTCTGGCTCGACCTGCGTCGGTGCATGCCCCGCACAGACCTACCTCCCAGCCGGCAGCTCCACCTGCACGGCCTGCAGCACCACGGCCTGCTTCAACTGCACCACCACCGCTACCACGTGCACGAGCTGCCCCAGCGGGTCGCCCTACCTGGTCGCCTCGTCGGCCACGTGCCAGGTTTCCTGCCCCTCGGGCACGTACGCCCCCGCGGGATCCTACACATGCTCGTCCTGCACCGCGCCCTGCTCGACGTGCGCGGGATCGGCCACGACCTGCACGGCCTGCACCACCGGCTACCTCTACGGATCCACGTGCGTCGCTGCTTGCCCCGCGGGCTACTTTATCTCCGGCTCGTCCTGTGCGCAGTGCTCGACCACGTGCGGAAACTGCACGGCCTCGTCCACCAACTGCACGAGCTGCCCCACCGGATCGGGCCAGCTGCTCTACAGCAACGTCTGCTACGCCTCCTGCCCCAGCGGCACATACGCTGCCTCCACTTCATCCTCGTGCGCCAGCTGCAACGCAGCCTGCTCGACCTGCTCCGGATCGTCGGCGTCGTCCTGCCTTTCGTGCCCGCTCGGCCAGTTCCTCTACAACGCCACGTGCTACAGTAACAGCTGTCCCTCCGGCTCGTACCTCCCCGCGGTGACAGGCGCAACCACGTGCCTGGCCTGCTCATCGCCCTGCGCGACGTGCACAAATGCGGCCACGACCTGCACCAGCTGCATCTCGTCCTACCTCTTGTCGGCCTCGACCTGCTACGGCGTCTGCCCCGCTCAGACCTACAACAGCAGCGCGACCGTGTGCTCGTCCTGTCAGTCACCCTGCCTCAACTGCGCGGGATCGGCCACAACCTGCACCACTTGCTCGGCGTCCTCGTCCAACCCGTTCTTTTACGCGGGCTCGTGCTACGCCGCCTGCCCCTCCAACACCTACTACAGCACATCCGCCTCGGCCTGCGTCGCCTGCTCGGCCGCGTGCGCCACCTGCTCCGGATCCTCCAGCAGCCAGTGCCTCTCGTGCCCGATCGGCCAGAACCTGTACACGGCCAACGCGACCTCGTCCGTCTGCGTGGCCAACTGCCCCGCGGGCACGTATGCCGGCTCGGGCTCGGTGTGCGCGCCCTGCGCCTCGCCCTGCGCCACCTGCTCCGTCTCGTCCTCGTCCTGCACAAGCTGCCTCGCGTCCTCGTCGCAGCCGCTGCTCTACGGGTCGGTCTGCTACGCCACGTGCCCCGGCCAGAGCTACAACAGCAGTGCCTCCTTGTGCTCGGCCTGCTCGTCCGTCTGCAGCACATGCGCGGGATCACCCACCGCGTGCACCGCCTGCCCCACTGGCTATCTGCTCAATCCGGCGACGTCATCGTGCGTAACCACGTGCCCAGCGGGCACGTTTGCGAGCGTCGGCGGGACGGTGTGCTCGCCGTGCCAGTCGCCCTGCGCCAATTGCACCGGATCCGCCACGAGCTGCACAGACTGCGTCAGCGCCCTCTCGCACCTCTATCAGGGCCAGTGCTACGCCACCTGCCCCGTACAGACCTACGCGGACTCGACCAGCTCGTGCGCCATCTGCTCGTCCACGTGCTCCAACTGCACGTCCGCCAGCACGTGCAGCAGCTGCGCCGCTGGCCTCTACCTCACCGCCTCGCAGCAGTGTGTCTCCACATGCCCCGCGGGAACGTTCATCCAAGGCGGCAGCCTGTGCGCCCAATGCGACAGCCAGTGCCAGTCCTGCCTGGGCTCGGCCACAACGTGCACCGCTTGTGCCGTGAGCGGACAGTACCTCTTCAACAGCACCTGCAGCCCTGCGTGCCCTTCAGGCTACTATGCATCGGGATCGCTGTGCGCCCAGTGCTCGTCGTCGTCGTGCGCGACCTGCTCGTCCTCGGCCACCAACTGCACGTCGTGCCCCGCAGCCAGCTACCTTTACCAGAATCGCTGCTACAGCACGTGTCCCGCAGGCACGACCGTCGACACGACCACGGGGACCAGCTGCGTCGCCTGCACCGCGCCCTGCGGCCTGTGCAGTGGCGGATCGCCCACCAACTGCACCGCCTGCGTCTCGGGCTACTACCTCTCGGGCTCGACCTGCACGGCCACGTGCGCCGACGGCACCTTTGCCAGCGGGATCTACTGTTTGGCTTGCTCGTCGCCCTGCGCCACCTGCTCTGGTTCGGCCACGACCTGCGCCTCGTGCGTGCCCGGCTTCCTCGCCTTTGAGCAGCAGTGCTACAGCACGTGCCCCCTGGGAACGTACAACGACACGAGTCTCACCTGCAACGACTGCTCCGATCCCTGCTCCACCTGCCAGGGCACCGACGCGACTTGCACGTCCTGCACCACATCCACTTACCTGGACAGCACCACGGCCACCTGCGTCGATGACTGCCCCCCTGGCTTCTTCGCCTCGGACGTCGCTTCGTCGGGCGTGTGTCTTTCGTGCACATCGCCCTGCGCCGACTGCACCGGCACGGCCACCAACTGCACCGGCTGCTTTGGCTCAGACAACTACGACCCCCACAACAACACGTGCAGCCCCTCCTGTCCCGACGGCTCCTACAGCAGCGGCGGCACCTGCCTCTCGTGCGACGACAGCTGCAAGACGTGCTCGGGGTCGGCCACAGCGTGCGTGTCCTGCGACGCCGGCCTGGTCTACTACTCCAATCAGTGCCTCGCCGGCCCCTCGTCCTGCCCCGCCGGTACGATCGCCTCCTCGGACGGCTCTGCCTGCGTCCCCTGCGATTCGCCCTGTGCCACCTGCCAAACCACCACGTCCACGTGCACCAGCTGCGGGCCCGACCAATACTACTACGCTGACACCAACTCGTGCCAGGCGACGTGCCCCAACACGACCGTGGCCGTGGGCGCCACCTGCGTCGACTGCGTCCTGCCCTGCACGTCCTGTACGGTCACGTCGTCATCGTGCGCCTCCTGCGAGACCGGCTACAGCCTCTACCAGAACACGTGCCTCCAGACCTGTCCCGCCGGCACCGTGGCCATCGACCAGCTGTGCCAGCCTTGTGCCGGCAGCTGCGCCACCTGCCAGACCACAAACACCACGTGCACGTCCTGCACTGGCGGCGCCTTCTACTACAACAACACGTGCCTCACCAGTGTCGCTGACCCGTCCGGCGGCAGCTCTGCCTGTCCCCCGGGCACCTTTGTCAACGGGCCCAACTGCTCGCCCTGCTCGTCGACCTGCCTCAACTGCACTGGACTCACGACCACTTGCACCGCCTGCTTTGACGGATCGCTCCTCTCGGGCACTTCCTGTGTGGCCGTCTGCCCTGCCGGGTCGTACGCCCCTGCCGCCGTGACTGGGTCGTGCATGCCCTGTGACCCCTCGTGCGCCACTTGCAACGGCACGTCAACCACGTGCCTGTCGTGCCCTGTGGCCTCGTCGGCTCCGCTCCTCGCCAACACAACGTGTGTGGCCGCGTGCTCCGATGGGTCGTACGCCGACACGGCGTCGCAACAGTGCCTGCCGTGCTCGTACCCGTGCTCCTCCTGCGCCGGCAGCGCGGCAACCTGCACAGCCTGCGCCGTTGATTACAGTCTGTTCCAGAGCCAGTGCTGGTCGGTGTGCCCCGATGGCAGTGTCCCTTCCTCTGTCGATGCAGCCACGTGCCAGTCGTGTGTCTCACCCTGCTCGTCGTGCGCCAACTCGACCACAAGCTGCACCAGCTGCATCAACGACTACTACCTCTCGAGCGACCAGTGCTTTTCGGCGAGTTGCCCCGACGGCACGACGCAGATCGGCACGGCCTTTGTCTGCTCCGCCTGCACGTCGCCGTGCTCCACCTGTGACACCTCGGTCGACAACTGCCTCTCGTGCACCAGCGGCTACGTGATGTACGGCAACACGTGCGTCCAGTCGTGCCCCAACGGCACGTACACGCAGGGCCTTGCCTGCGCCGAGTGCTCGCCGCCCTGCAGCACGTGCTCGGGATCGGACGAGACGTGCACCTCGTGCGTGACCAACGCGTACCTGTCTGGCTCGGACTGTGTGCCCACCTGCCCCGACGGCACTTACCCCGACAGCACCAGCGGCGACTGCCTCGCCTGCTCGTCCCAGTGCGCCACCTGCTTTGGATCGGACGCGACGTGCACAGGCTGCCCCACCGGGTCCCTCCTCTACAATGACGTGTGCTGGCCTCTGTACTGCCCCGCGGGGACGGTGGCGGACCCAGACGGTACGGCCGTGTGCCTCGACTGCGATCCCTCGTGCGCCACCTGCGGTGGGGACACGACCCTGTGCACCTCTTGCAGCGCCTCGAGCGGCTTGTTCCTGTTCAACTCGTCGTGCGTCGACATTTGCCCCGACGGCACGACGGCTGATGCCTCGGCCAACTGCGTCCCCTGCTCCCTCCCCTGCGACACGTGCACTGGCACGACCGCCGACTCGTGCACCAGCTGCGTCGTCGGCTATGCCCTCCTGGGCGGCTCGACGTGCATCAGCCAGTGCCCTCAAGGCACCACCCTAATCGGCTCGACCTGCGAGCCTTGCGACTCGTCCTGTGCCGCGTGCGCCCTCTCGTCGACCATCTGCACCGCCTGCCCCGGATCCAACGTGCTCTACAACAATGCCTGCCAGGGCACGTGCTCCAGCGGCACCTTTCTGGACGGGTCGACGTGCCTGCCCTGCGGCTCGCCCTGCAGCCAGTGCTCGGGCTCCAACACGACGTGCACCGCGTGCTCGGCCAACGCGCCCTACCTGCTCGGCTTTGTGTGCCTGACCAGCTGCCCCGCTGGCACGTACGCCGATGCATCCGACGTGTGCCGGTCCTGCGACTCGTCGTGCGTCACTTGCACCGCGGCATCGTCGTCGTCGTGTCTGTCGTGCCAGTCGGGATCGCTCCTCTCTGGTGGCGTGTGTGCCCCGTCCTGCCCTGCCAGCACCTTTGCCGCTTCGAGCAACGCAACGACGTGCTCGCCCTGCAGCCCCTCGTGCCCCACCTGCGCTGGATCGGCCACCACGTGCACGTCGTGCGCCCCGGGGTACTACCTGGACCCGCTGGGCCACTGCGACAGCCAGTGCCCCGCCGGCATGGTCAGCGGCGACACCACGCCCGCCTCCTGCGTCTACTGCACCAGTCCGTGCGCCACCTGCTCTGTCTCGCCCTCCAACTGCACGTCCTGCTCGGGCGCCCAGTTCATCTACGAAAACACGTGCTTCAGCTCCACCTGCCCTGCAGGGACCACGACCTTGACCGGCGGATCGCCGACGGTGTGCGTGGCCTGCACCCCGCCCTGCGCCAGTTGCAACGGCACGCGGACGACGTGCACCGCCTGTACCGGCAGCAACCTGCTCACGCCCCAGGCCTCGTGCCTCTCCTCGTGTCTGAGCGGTACTTTCCAGAGCGGGTCCGACTGCCTCGCCTGTGCCTCGCCCTGTGCCACGTGCTCGGGATCGGCCTCTAGCTGCGACTCCTGCCCCGCCGGCCAGCTGCAGTACGGCGGCACGTGCGTCTCTGCCTGTCCGGCCGGCTCGCTGCCCACGGGCGACGGCGTCTCGTGCACAGCCTGCACGCTGCCCTGCACCGCCTGCGTCAACTTCCCCAACACGTGCACGGCCTGCCCCCCCGGCCAGTACGTTTACCAGGGCGCGTGCTACAGCGTCTGCCCGAGTGGCACCGTGGCCAGCATCAACAGCACAACCAATGTGAGCATGTGCCAGATCATTGTCGCACAGTGCCCCGCCCTGATCTCCAGCAACGCCGTCCTGGTCAGGACCCTTCCCAACACGTGGATCAACGCGACCTGCCAGCCAGGCTTCAGTGGTGGCCAGGGCGGCGTCATCGCGGGCAAAGTCTTCTGCTCGCCCAGCGCCACGTGGGACCCGGTTTCTCTCGGCGCTCTCAACTGCACGTTCACCCCCGAGGCCTCGGGCGGGCGCGTGTTTGACCTGGCCGCGGTCTACGTCGACGGCAGCACGATTGGCCTCACGTGGAACACCAACGGGACCAAGGTGCCCCGGTTCGCGGCCCAGATCTCGACCGACGGCATCACGTTCAACCCGATCTACACTGCCACGCCCATCACGGCGACGTCCCTGACCCTGTCGGGCCTGGCGCAGCACACGCTCTACTACATCCAGGTCTTTGGCTCGTCGGGCTCGTTCGTGCAGGACAGCACCGGCGCCCAGATCACGGTCACGACCACGATCGCGCCCCCGCAGGCCATCACCTTTGCGGACATCACGCCCGCCAGCCTCATCGTCATCATCTCGCCTGCCCTGGATTCGCTGGCCGTCTACTACCGCATCTCGCTCCTGACCCAGCACACGACAGTCGAGAGCGGCAGCGGCAGCACCAACGCGAAACGGGACTCGGGGCTGTCCGCGAGCAACTGGACAACGGTCGGCTACGTCGAGGCCAGTGAGGCCACCGGCGGCTACAACCTGACCGGCCTCGTCCCCAGCACGAGCTACATTGTGTGGGTGCAGGCCAGCCTGGATCTGTCACACCCCGAGCCCGTTGGCGCCCAGGCCGTCGTGGGAACCCCGGGCATTGCGACGCACAACGACACGACCTCGGTGCCCGTGGGCCTCGTCGTCGGCGTGGTCGTGGGCGTCCTGTGCGCGCTGGCGATCCTAGTCTTGGCCTTCCTGGTGTACCGCCGCCGGTCCACGCTGCGCCAGAAGCGGATGATTGACGAGTTTGCGACGCAGCTGGACACGTTTGGTGCCGGCGGGATCCGCGAGGGCGCGACCATCCCCGACGGCGTGTTTGTGGGCACAGTCCAGGTGCCCGCGTCCAAGACGTCCTCCCAGGTCGTGAGCATCATGGACGACGCCACCATGGTCAACACCGTCCTGGAGGTCGCGCTGCCGGGCTTCCTCAACATTGAGTTTGAGCACGACCTGCGCCCCGAGACAAAGCTGGCCGAGGGCGGCGGCGGCTCGATCTGGCGAGGCGCGATCCTGTCGGGCCAAGTGGCCAAGCGCAACGGCGGCGACGTGTGTGCCATCAAGTACATCAGCGAGGGCGGCAGCAGTACCGCCGGGGCGACCCTGTCCCAGGACGACAACCGCGACGAGGAGGTGGACGAGCGGTTCCACCAGGAGGTGTCGATCATGTGGTCGCTCAGCTTCCACCCCAACATCATCAAGCTCACGGGCTACGCCGACCGCCCGCGCGCCATCATCACTCCGCTGTACAAGACCGACCTGTTCCGCTTCTTGCACATGCCGCAAGAGAAGCCGCAGCTCGAGTCGGGCCTGATGCTCCATTTTTGCGCCGGCATCGCGGCCGGCCTGGACGCGATCCACTCGATGGGCATCGCGCACCGCGACATCAAGTCGTCCAACGTTCTCCTGGACGACCCGCGCGCAGGCTCCGGCGAGCGGTACCCTCGAGCCGTCATCTGCGACTTTGGCATCTCGCGCACGGGCGACGACACGGCCTCCGTGAAGAAATCCGCGCTGATCAAGGGCTTTTCGCCGCGCTACGCCGCCCCCGAGGTCTTTGCGCGCGCCCACATGCGCCGCGGACAGAGCACGGCCGACGACGACAAGCGCGCCGACGTGTACTCCCTCGGCGTGACCCTGTGGGAGATCTTTGCGCGACGCATCCCGTGGGACGGCCTCTCCAACGACAAGATCGAGCTCAAGGTGCGCGCCGCCGGGCGCCTCGACGAGCTCTTTGGCAACGAGAAGGACGAGGTGCACGTTCTCGTCGTCGCCACGATGAACGACTGCCTGCTCTCGAGCGCCATCAAGCGTCCCACCATCGGGTCCATCAACAACAAGTTTGTCGACCTGGTCCAGATCCGCATGGGCATCATGTCGGATCTCGCCAGTGCGCCCCCTGTGCGTTCCTCCACCACTGCGACGGCCCGGTCCCCTCCGCCGCCCTCGTCGTCCTCTCGTGCCCCTGCTCCTGCTGTCGCAAACACCCTTGGCGACGTCACGATCGAGTACACCTCCTTTGCCAATCCGTCCCTGGACACGGTCTTTGCCGACTCCCATTGACCAGGGGTGGGAGTCGGATCTGCTTTGCCTAAAATATAAACGGTTGTTTTCCTCTCGTTTTAACATAAATTCTGTCCTTGATTTCGGGTGCTTTTCCGGGACAGCTGGATGAAAGATAAATTTACAAAAAATACAAGGGATCCTCAAATCACACTTTCTCCTTCGGGATCTCGATCAAGATTTTGCATACGACAGCATTTCTGGCACACAGGAAGGAAGAAACAAGGGCAGCAGAGATTTCAGAGAAAAAGGGTGTTTTTTTTTTAATTAAGGCCGATGGCCTTGAGGATGTTGCCAAAGAAGGTGGGCTGGACGGTGACGCCAACGACAAACGCGGCGATGGCGATGAGGATGTTGAGGATCTTCTTCACGGGGAAGGGGTCGAGGGCCTTGCTGAAGAGGGCCGTGACGGTCTTGCCCTTGCCGTCGGTGTAGGGCGGGTAGCGGATGTTGTTGACAATCTCGAGGTTCTGGTCCTTGAACATGGTGGCCTTGGCGTGCGTGAACGTGTCAAAGCTTGTAATAGTATATAATTTAGCTTCCTAGATAAAAAAAAAACAAATAAAATACCTGCGCTTGCTGTGGTAGGCGCCCATGCCCGAGGGGCCGACACCGCCAAAGGGCAGGGAGGCGACGGTAAAGTGCATGACGCAGTCGTTGGTGACGTAGGCGCCCGATGTGGTCTCGTTGCCGACCTTCTTGAGCGCGGCCGTGTCGTTGGAAAAGTAGTAGAGGGCGAGGGGGCGGTCGCGGCTGTTGATAAAGTCGATGGCGTCGTCGAGGGTCTTCTGCTTGATGATGGGCAGGATGGGGCCAAAGATCTCGTCCTTCATCACGAGCGAGTCGGGGCTGACGTCGGTCAGGACCGTGGGGGCAATGTACTTTGTGGCCTCGTCGGTCTGGCCGCCGATGGCCACGGTGCCGCTGGCCAGGAGGGGCTTGAGGCGGTTGAAGTGGTTGCCGTTGATGATGCGGGCAAAGCTGGTCGAGTTCTTGGGGTCCTCGCCGTAAAACTCGAGCATGGCGGCCTTGACCTGGGCCAAGAACTTGGCCTCGTCGACGCCGTCGAGCAGGATGACATAGTCGGGGGCGATGCAGATCTGGCCGGCGTTAAAGTACTTGCAGTAGACGAGGCGGCGCGCGGTGACGTACAGGTCCGACGTCTTGTCGATGATGGTGGGGCTCTTTCCGCCGAGCTCGAGCGTGACGGGGCAGAGCTGCTTGGCGGCGGCGCCCATGATGATGCGGCCGACCGTGCCGTTGCCCGTGTAAAAGATGTGGTCCCACTTTTGCTCGAGCAGCTTGGTCGTCTCGGCGACGGCGCCGTTCACGACCTTGTAGGCGGCGTTGTCAAGGTACTTGGGGAAGAGCTGGGCGAGGAGTTCGGCGCTGTTGGCCGCAATCTGGATACGAGATAAGGTTTTGCGTTATTCTTCTCTCTCTGGGGGACGTACCTCGGAGGGCTTGATGACGGCGGTGCAGCCGGCGGCGATGGCACCGGCGAGGGGCGCGAGGGTGAGGTTGAAGGGCTGCATAATAAGTAAATGTAAACATGACGTGAACGAACAGAGATGCGGACGATACAAAGTTCCAGGCGCCAATGATAAGGACGGTGCCGAGGGGCTGCTTGAGCACCTTGCATCCGTCCAGGACGTTGAGCAGGTCGACCGAGGGCTTCTCCGCGGCCATCCACTTGTCCAGCTCGTGCACGGCCTCGGAGATCTCGTTGAGCGTGAGCGTGACGTCGGCAAAGGCGGCCTCGTTGGTGGGCTTGGCCAGGTCCTGCTTGAGCGCGTGGATGATCGCGTCCTTGTTCTCGCTGATCAGCAGGTGCAGTGCGCGCAGCTGCTGCTTGCGGTACTCGGCGGGGAGCGTCTTCTTGGACGCAAACGCCTTGCGGGCCTCGGCAACGACCTGTCGTCGGTGGTGATGTCAGGACGGTGACAAATAAAAAAGAACAAGACTTACGCTGGGGATCTCGTTCACAGGCGTAAACGTGACGGCGACCATGGCGGGGCTTGTTCTTTTCTGTGGGGTTTTGCAGTGTGTGAGTGTGTGAGTGGTGGGGTGGGGGAGAGGGGGGCGAAGGAAGGCGGAACACGTGAGGAAATTGGGCGCCACACTTTGGAAAAGATGGCTACACCTGTGAACGCAGGCCCAGCGCAGGTCGTGCAGGCGATCCAGGCGGCCTTCCTGGGCGACTCGCGCACGCTGTACGACGGCAAACGGGCCCTCGTGCACCAGGGGTAATAAATTTGCTTGTTTTGATTTTAATCCCCCGTTTACCCCCCTCCCCCATCAGCGTGCTCGTCAAGATTTGCCGCCGCGACTCGCGCCAGCGCCACTTTTTCCTGCTGAGCGACCTGCTGGTGTACGGCACGCCCGTGACGAGCACGACGTTTGTGCAGCAGCGCTGCCTGGAGGTGTCGAGCCTCAACATCATCCCGGACGAGATGACAAACTCGTTCAAGATCCTCTCGCCCGGCAAGTCCTTTGTCGTGTTCTCGCCCGTGGGCGAGGAGGACAAGCAGCTGTGGGTCTCGCTGCTGGTTCAGAACGGCGCAAAGCTGCAGGACGCCGGCGGCGACGGCCTCTACGCCGCCATCTGGAAGCCCGACCACCTCAGCTCGGTGTGCCTCGTGTGCAACACGTCCCGCTTCACCACCTTTAACCGCCGCGTACGTTGCCCCTCCCCCCATAGCCCCCATAGCCCGAACGTGACAAAGAGGACTAATGCACGAAAGCAACACAGCACCACTGCCGAAGCTGCGGCACGATCTGCTGCGGCTCGTGCTCGTCGTTCAAGAAGTTGATCCCGCACATCTCCAAGTCGCCTGTGCGTGTGTGCGTCAACTGCTTCAAGGGCATGACCCCGGCCACGGCCACGGCCGTCTCGGCGGCGGGGAAGCCGCTGCCCCAGGCGCCCATTGCGGCGCCACGCTCACGTTCGCAGCGCCCCCTGCCCCAGCCGCCCGCAAAGCAGCAGCAGCAGCAGCAGCAGCCGCAGGACGGCGATGACGAGCCCAAATCGCCCAGCGCGGAGGGCGCAGCCGGCGCTGGCGCTGGTCGCCGTGGACGCCACCAGTTCAAGAAGGCCCCTTCGCCGCCGCCCGAAGCCGCTGACGGCGTCGATGCAGTCCCTGCGGCGGACGACACCGCAAAGAGCCCTGGCCAGCCACGCCGTCGCCACAACTTTGTCAAACCTGCGACGTCTGCCGCGGAGCCGGTCTCTGCCGCCCCTCAGCAGCAAGAGGAGAGCGCGCCAGCACCGCAAGCGCCACCGCCACGACGTCGCCAGCACGCCTTTGCCAAGGCCCCTCAAGAGAACATCGACGTGAGCACGCTGCAACCCCCCTCGCAGATCATGGTCGACCTGGTCAAGTCGGCGGTGCCCGTGGCGCGCGAGGACGCCGAGGAGCTGGCGGCCAAGATGCGCCCGATGTCGATCATGGGCGACGGCGGCAGTGACGACGACGAGGACGACGAGGACGTCGATGCAGAGCAAACGAGCGACTCGGAGGACGACGAGGGGCCAGAGCCAGAGGCAGAGCCAGTGCCGCTCCCAAAGCCCAAGCCACAGCCGCAGCCACAGCCGCAACAAGTGCAACCCCCCAAGCAGGCGCCCGTTCCCACCAAGCGGCCGGCCTCGGTGCTGACACCGGTGCGCCCCGTGCCAGCCCCCACAGCCAAGCCCCAGGGCGCCCCGCCGCCGCAGGTCGTCGCCGCCGCCGCGCGCCCTGCCACCTTTTACGCGTCCGGCGACACGTCCTCCACCGACACGGCCAAGAAGACGCTGACGGGCCCCGCGGCGCTGCTCAACTGGTGCCAGACACGCGCCCAGCCCTACGGCGTGACGGTGAGCGACTTTAGCAAGAGCTGGTCCGACGGGCTTGTGATGGCTGCGCTGATCCACTCGTACCTGCCGACGTCGTTCGACTTTGACAAGGTCAAGACGCAGTCGCCCAAGCAGCGCCTCGTCACGGCCCTCGACGCCGCCGAAAAGGTCGGCATCTCGCCGCTGATGGACGCAGAGGACTTCCTGGGCCCGGGCGCACCCGACAAGTTTTGCGTCATGACCGCCGTCTCGGCCTACTACCACGCCTTTAAGAAGATGGGCTCGTCGTAATGGAAATTTAGGGAAATGTTTACGAGTAGGTTATTCGACGACTTGAAAAAGGAAGATGATCCACATGTTTTTTTATATATCCCCCATATACATGGCCTCGTTCAAATCGCTGTTCTTGCTGCTGGTCGTGCTGGTCTGCGCGGCCTTTGCTGTCGTGGTACGTTTGTTGCGCGTGGCTGCGCTCTGAGGACTCACCGTTCTGCTGGCTGTACCCCCCCAAAAAAAACGTGTTTGAGCACAGAGCAGCCAAGTCGTCGACCCGTTCCCTGACCCCAACGGCAGCATGCCCAGCGGTGGCTGGGACGTGTGCTGCACCGCCTGCAACTCCACCATCAACGGCGTCCCCGAGACAGGCCCCGTTGGTAGGTGTTCTGCCCCTTATCTGACACTGAAATCCCGGCTTTTTCCCCCACCACGACCAGGCGTCACCTGCTGCGGCGTTAGCAAGGACGCCAAGCACTGCTTCTGCTGCCTCCAGGGCCGTGTATGCAACTACCGCGGCACAGGAGCACCCGCTGAGGACATCCGCGCGCCCAACACGTCCGCTGACGGTGGTCTGTTCCACTGCAACCGCCTCTAATCGGTCCCAACGCGACTCGCACCAATCCACCTCCTCCTGGTTCGTTCCCTCTTGTTTTCCACCGCACTTGTTCAAAGCACGATAGTCCTCTGACAACACGCATCTCGATGGCCCTATTTTTTTCCTTTCTGTTTAACTATTTTTTTTTAAACTACAACAGCGAGCGCTGTGCCCTGCGCGTGTGGGTCGACTTGACCTGGGCTTGGACGGCCTGTGCGATGGCCTCGACGTCGACGATCGTGTCCTGGTTGACCCAGTAGAGGTTGGACAGCCAGCTGTTGTGGCGCGAGTCGGGGTCGCGGATGATGAGCTCCTTGAGGTTTGGGGCTGCGCCGTTGAGGATCTCCTCGTGGAAGACGGCCTTATCCTTGTCCGTGTTTGTCCAGGACGTGTAGCCCAGACCAAAGCGCTTGGCCAGCACGCCGTACGTCGGCCGCGAAAACACGTACGGGAAGATCTCGACCAGGCCGGCCTTGCGCGGAAGGAACATGAGATTGGCCAGTCCGGACCCGTGCGCTCCCACGAGAACGTCGGTCCGTGCGAGCAGTGCGAGCTGCTCCGCGTACGAAAAGCTCTCCAGCTGCACCACGGTCACGTCCACGCCGGGCAGCGCCCTCAGCCGCGCCACCAGCTCGTCCTCGTTCACAATCAGCCTGTCCTTGCTGCGCCTGAGCACCAGCACGCACATCTTGCCGTAGCAGTGGCCATCGCGGTGCTCGTAGTCGTACTCGAGTGGGTTGGGTGCAGTTGCCGCCGTGGAGGCCGTGGTGGTCATCGGAAGGTCGGCGCTGTCCAGGACAAACTCCGCCGCGGCGTGCTGCTGGCTGGCGGTGCTTTTGACCCGCTCCTGGACAAAGTGGCGAAAGGCAAACAGGTCGCCGTCGCTCACACGAAAGATGCCCGGCCCGCCCAGCTGGTAGCCCGCCGGCCCCGCGTACATCTCGCGCACGCACGTGCACACTCCCTTGGGGAACGGCCCCGCATCGTCGTCCAGCTTGGCAAAGGGGCGTCTGCTGAAGAGCGAGGGCATGCGCGGCGTGAGGCCGTGGAAGCTGGTGTCGGTCAGCAGCACAATGTTGTCGTCCGAGGCTGCGCCGTACCGCCGCTGCGTGAGCCACCACAGGCCGAGCATGTCGTCCACCAGCCAGTGGTAGTACATGCTCTGGGGCGCCTCGTAGTAGAACACGGGCACGTCGACCCACTGGCACCGCCCCTCGTCGCCACCGTCCCCGACGGGCTGCGGCACGGCGAGGTTGCTGCCCAGCACCTGCAGCTTGCCGTGCGCATCGTACGTCCCCAGCGTCACCTCGACAGTGTCCAGCAGGACGCCGTCGCCGTAGGACCACCAGTGGCCGCTCCGGTAGCACACGTTCTCAAAGGCACACGTCCGCGTCGCCGCCGTCTCGCCCTCGCACTTGACCGTCGACTTGAGGGCCTCTGCAGCCGACAAGAACAGCAGAGGCACGAGGAGCCGCAGCATGTTTTCGCAACGAAGAAATTTGAAAGACTTTTTTTTTTTTTTCTAGATTGGCCATCACTGACCGGGCATAGACCATGTCTGCAGATTCTCGAGCCGTTGCCAATCCACCGAGACTATGGCTGCCTCCGAGTGGAGCCACAAAGACAAGTCTCATGGAATCGCAATTGCAGAATCCCGCCACAGGTCCAAAACACCTTCCCGCCGGAAAAGGAGGCACGCAGTTGGAGAGGTGGCCGAGCGGTCTAAGGCGTCAGTTTAAGGCACTGATCTTCGGGCGCGGGTTCAAATCCCGTCCTCTTCACAAAAAATTTCTTTTTTTTTTTGCTCCATCTCCATCTCCGTTTTTGCTCCGTCTCCGTCCTCCTGTGCTCCGTGTCCGCCGCGTTCTTGTTCGGCTTCTTTTTTGGCCAGAGTGAACCCGTCGCCGGGTTTCGTGATTAATAGTTCTCAGTCACGTGAAAATCGTGCACTTTTTTTTGGAGATGCCGCCACACGACGAATCGGACGACGAGCAGGCGATCGCGACGATGATGGAGCCGCTGCCGCTGTACGAGCGTCTGTACCGGACGTACTTTCGCCGCGACCCTGTCGTGCCCCTGTTCCAGTGGGCGCGCATCCTGGAGGTGCGCCGCGAGCGCATGATCACGGCGGCGTTTGTGCGTCTGCGCGTGCAGGCCATGATGGTCGTCAAGTCGCAGATGATCAGCCTCAACTCGGACGCCGACATGCCGCACTCGTTCCAGCCCTACTCGTTCCGCGTGAGCACGCACGTGGCCGCCATCGGCACGTCCTCGGTCGAGGTCATCTCGGACGTGTACGGCCGCTTCCACGGCAGCGACGCACCGCCCGGCGACGCCGACCAGCTCATCGTGCGCGCCGTGTGCGTCCTCGTCGTCGTCACGCCCGACCGCTCAAAGACGGCAAAGGTCCCCGAGGGCTTTGCCGAGGTCAAGCACGGCGACCACCACCCGCTCAAGGGCGCAACAAAGCTCATCCGCAACGTGCAGCCTCCATCCAAGTCCAACAAGGAGGTCTACCGCCGTCCCCTCATGATCAGCTACAGCGACGAGGACGCCCTCCACGTACGTCACCTCGTTTTCTTCCTTATCGTTATTTACATTTTATTTGCAACAACTACTAGCACATGAACCAATCCAACTATGTAAAGTACTTTGAGGACGCCGTGCAAGAGGTGCGCCATCGCGAGTCTGTGCGCGCCAAACACCCGCGCCTGGTCGAGCTGGTGGACGCACACACCTACTCCACCATCCTGGTCGACTATGTCCGCGAGGCCACCGCGTCCAAGGGGCCCTACGAGCTCGTCCTGACCGAGGGCGCCGAGGGCGACGGCACCCTGGACGCATTCATCCTCAGCGAGGCAGAGGGCACCCACAGCCGCGGAAAGCTCTTCCACACCCTCCCACCCGTTCCAAAGATAGACGCCAAACTATAGCCGATGGCTTTTTGTACGATTTTTAAAGGGGAAAACAAAACAAACTACTTCTTTTTTTGCTTCAGCTAGACGGCGGGGCCGACAACGACACGGACCCGGTCACCCACGATCTCATAGTCGTCCTCGAGCGAGGGCTCGATCGCCGCGTCGTCGATGACAAAGTGGAACTCGGTGCTGGCCTCGAGCTGCAGCTTGGTCAGCAGCTTGGTGTCCGAGGCGATGGCCTGGCGCAGGTCATCGAGCGTCGGCTGGCTGGACGCGGTCTTGAACAGCGCCCTGACCGTGTTTTCGCTGCCCTTGAGGAGGCTGATCTGGCGGCCTGCTCTCGTGGTGGGCTCTGCTGTGTTTGTTTAGATTTTCAACCCCCCTCATTTACGGCGCTGACGTACCGACCGCCTCTTTCTTCTCCTCCGCCTGGGGCAGGGAGGTACCGAACGGGGCAGGAGACGCAACCGGCGAGGCAAAGGCCGTTGAAAAGGAGAACGGAGCGGCCCCAAAACCAGAGGTTGAGCCAAACGCGGGTGTTGCTGCTCCCGTGAGCCCGCCAGCACCGCCAAAGAGACCACCGCTGCCAAACGACGGGGATGACGTGGCGCCAGCGAGGGGAGGCCCAAAGTTGAACGCCGGCTCGGGATTGGTCAACGACGCAAAGCTGGTCACGCCGGCGCCAAAGGCCGAGGCAGTGGTCGATGGAGGCTTGGGCGACGACGACGACGACGACGACGACGACGACGACGTGGTCGTGGCGGTCGGCTTCTTCTTGGTGGCGCTGCTACTGGCCGACGACCCGGGTGAAAAGGAAAAGCTGCTCGAGGCGGGCGAGGCAGTACCCAGGCTGAACTCAGCCGCCGACGCAGACGAGGCGCCGGCGGCGACCACAGCGGCGAGGCTGGAACCGGCGGGACTGGCAGGTGCAGCTCCTGCTGCCGTGCTGGAGACGGGGGCGACGTAGACGGGCGCGGGGCCAAACAGGATAACGGCCTCCTCCTCGGTCAAATGGGGGATCTCGCGAGGAGCCGCCTTGGTCGTGCCGTTTGTGGTGGCGCCAGCGTCCGGGGGAGGAGCAGCACCAGTACCAGCAGCGCCAGCAGCAGGACCGGCCTGGTTTGCCTGGTCGAGGGACGATCCCGTTGTTGCTGCTGGTGCTGTCCTTTTCTTGGCGGCCGCGATCTTTCTGCCGGCAGATCCCGGCGGTGTTCCGCTTGCACCAAAGCCAGACGAGAACAGAGGCGCTGCCGTGTCGTCCTGCGACGAGGGTGACGCACCCGTGCCAAAGGCAAACGGCGACGAGGACGCGGAGGGCGAGCCAAACGAGGGGAAGGTGGGTGGGGCCGTGGTCGGCTCAGTCACGTTCAGGCCAGCAAAGTTGAACGTGAGCGGTGCGGCGAGAGGGGGGTTAGGCGAAGGCGACGACGACTGGCCGACGGGCGAGCTGAACGAGAACGCGGGCGCAGAGAACGGCTTGGCCGGCGTCGAGGTCTCGTTGTCGCTCATTTTTTGTGCAACCAACAAACTCAGCCGCAGCCCGGAATGCGCAAACAAAACAAACTAGGTCCCAAGTCCTGATCATTCTGTCAGGCCTGCTCCTCTTCCTCGTCGTCCTCATCGTCGTCGTCCTCGTCATTCTCGCTCAGATCGGCGTCGACAAATCGGGTGCCCTTTGCACCGACCTGCTGGGCCGTGAGGCCAGATCCGACTCGTTCTGGACGGTGAAATGGTGCTCCTGCACATACCCGAGGGAGAAAATATTGCGCGCGAAAGTTGGGTGGCAATGGGGTTCGTCTAGCAACGGGTCCGTCCAAAAAAAAAAAAAAAACACTATTTTTTTTTTACTTCTTCTCAGTCGTCGTCCTCGTCAGAGGCCTGGCTGCGCACAGAGCCGAACGCTGCCTCGGCGGCCGTGATGGTCGTTGTCGTCGCTCCGCTAGCAACAGCTGCAGCGGCGGCCGAGGCGGCAGCAGCCTGCCGTGAGGCGCGGGTGATGGACGAGTTGAGGATGTTGAGCAGGACGAGCATCTCGCCGAGGTCGGCCGAGGCAAGGTACAGGGCGAGGTCGCTGCGGATCTTGTCGGTCGCGGGGGTCTTGGGCACGGCCTCGGCGGGGAACGTCGTGGACACGGGCGGCACGACAGGCACGTCAGGGAACGCGGCCGTCATGGCGTTGGTCTCCATCTCGCGCAGGAGCTGCTGGATCTGCGGGTCGTTCCAGCACTCGCCCCAGTTGGCTGGGCCGGCGCGGAACACTGTCACGTTGTTGGCGAGGGTCTTGAAGAACGAGATGGACGAGGCGTGCGTCCGCTCGCTCAGGTTCCTTTGCTGTGTGTGTGTGTGTGTGGGGGGTGATTAGTCACACACACACAAAGGGAGGAAACAGCTGCACAGCCATGCCTTGTCGTGGATGTGCTTGAGACCGACCACGTTGGCGTGGTGGCGACTGTTATCCCGCGTCAAAAACGTGGGGTTCTTCTTGGCGTGCACCATCCGCTCCTTCTGCTCGGCCGTCAGCGTCCGCCCAGTGGGGCCACTGATGCCTTCGCCGGGCCGCTTCTTGCGCTTGGCCTCCGGGACCGGGACCTCGAACTAAGCCCGGTTGCAACGGTCGAATAAAAAAAAAGCGCACAAAAAAATAACAACGACGTATTACGTCCACGGCAATCTGCTCCTTGCCATCGCTGCCTTCTCCTATCGCACCACTGCCACTGCCACTGTCGCTGCTGATGCCACTGTTGCTGCCACCGCTGCTGCCGTTGTCGGGCTGCGACTGGGCCGCGGCCTCGGCCATCGCGGCAAGCGAGCGTTTGCCGACCATGATTCTTGAATGTGCGGTCCCTATACAGCGCCGAGGCTTGGCATCGCTCTTCGTCCATTGAACAAAACAGTAAAATTAGTAACGTATTGGCCGGCACATCGGAGCAAGCAAGTTGGCTTGGGGGAAGGCGCGAAGAAAAGAATCCATCGGGTTTGACCTTTGAACGATCTGGTTGATGAGCATCAAAACTCCACGATCGCAAAGTGAAAATTATTTTTTTTTACCCCTCCCCCCAGCGCCGCTTTCTTTTCGTGCCGCCTTGCGTCGCGTGCACCTCCTCGTCCCCTCTCGTCTTCGTATTTTTTTTTTTTTGTTGGTTGTTCGACGCTGGACTGTCTCGCCCTTTATTTTTTCTTTCTTCGTATCCTCCCTTTTTCTCTCACCCTTTGTCGTCGTGCACAACTTGCTTAACCTTTTCTTCGTCTTTCGTTGCAGGCAAGTCGCTCAGTCCAGGCCAGACCTGCGACCCAGAAAGGAAAATGAGCAGCCCAAGGTAACAGGACAAAGCGACCTGCAAACGTACATCCCTAATCGTCCACACGGTACCCTTTTTCTCCCTCCCCCACGCCTCTCGACGTCTTCTTTGAACGACAACAAACACCTCGGAAGCAGCAACCGCGACGTCCCACTGTATGCCTCTTCCTCTTGTGTGTGTGTGAGAGAGAGAGGGATTAATGTGCCTTGTCCCTGCCACAGGGTGGAGATGACAACGACCAGCCAGAGCAGCAACGGCGGCGCAGGCGCCAACGTGGAGACCGGCTCGCGCGACAGCAGGATCGTGTACGTGGAAGAGATCAACACGGACGGG
>Ga0302234_10000969_pt1 | contig 21013 bp, 17 predicted proteins | sample II_Palsa_N3_2_FD_193576 | JGI IMG/M metagenome (GOLD analysis project Ga0302234, IMG submission 193576) | Peat permafrost microbial communities from Stordalen Mire near Abisko, Sweden - II_Palsa_N3_2 | ecosystem: Environmental > Terrestrial > Soil > Palsa > Peat permafrost | place: Sweden... | reverse complement strand
AAGCCTGCCACACGTCCACTTGTGCACCCACAAGCGGCTCGCGGCGTGCGTTCTGCACTTTTGCTCTGACGAATAGCGGCTTGCCCGGCGACCCTTCGGCGGCGATGTTCGCGCCATTTTCATAGCGCGGTGCGCCACCACGGAAAAACGGTCCAAGCAGTGCGCCGGAGGTGCGTTCTTGCGGGTTGGAGTTATTCAGCAGGGTGACCAGCGTCGAGATTCCGAGTACGTCGGCGAGCAGAACCACCTCGTTATGCAAGTCGTTGCATGTCAGGCCGACTTCTTTCAGGAACGCGTGTCCCTGCTCGAACTCCTGATCCGTAAGACGCACCTCCCGGAGAAACGCGTGGCTGTGCCTGACCAATGCAAGCAGGATCTGTTTCAGGCGCGGATTGGTCGTATTGCGCATGGCAGCTTCCACGATTCCGGTCACGGCATCGGCGTTTTCGATGATGCCCTGTGAAGCAATTTCGTTCATGTCCACTTCTCGTCAGTTCGTGCAATCGATTGCATACTATGGCGCGCATTTGGGACTGTCAAGCGTGGACCCGTGTTCTCGGCGACAACGGCTTTTCCAAGCCTGGCGGCACTCCGTTGGTGATTTTTAGGCACGGAATAGCCCGTAAACTCAAACTTAAAAGAGTGTTTTGCGCTTTACGACAAGAATGCTGATGTGGGGGTAAACACCTGGATATGCGATCTGACAGCAGGCGTACATTAATGCAATCGATTGCGTAAATACTTAGAATATGAAGGGTTAAATTCATGGCACCGCACGCCGGTCGTTCGTTGAAGCGGCGCTGTAATCTGCAGACGGAAAGAGAGTACGAATGGCTTACACACTGATCAAGAACGCACTTATCGTCACGATGGACGAGACGCAGGGTGACTTTCGCGGCGACATCCTGATCGACGGCACGCGTATCGCGGCCCTGGGGCAGGCGCTTGAGTCGCCGGAAGCCGTCCTCGTGGATGCGACGGACTTCATCGTCATACCTGGCCTTGTCAACGCCCACCTGCATACCTGGCAGGCTGGCCTGCGCACGATCGCATCGAACTGGACCTTGCCCGAGTATTTCCGTTGGGTGCATGCGGGGCTTGCGACTCAATTCGAACCAGAGGACATCCGGATCGCGACGTTAGCCGGCGCGCTGAACCAGCTTGAGAACGGCACGACGACGCTGGCGGATTGGTGCCACAACAATCCGACGCCACTTCACACCGACGCGGGAGTCGAGGGATTAAGGCAGGCCGGGATTCGCGCAACATTCATCCATGGCACGCCCAAGCCGGACCCCGTGCCGGGTCAGCGGCCGTTCTGGGAGGTGCCGCATCCGCGCAGTGAGGTAGTGCGTCTCATGCGCGAACTCGGCCCGCATGACGGCTTGCTGAGCCTTGGTCTGGCGATTCTCGGGCCGCACTATTCGACCCTTGAGGTGGCGCTGGAAGATTTTGCACTCGCGCGTGAATTCGGCCTGATCGCCTCGATGCACCAGGGAGGTGGACCCGCCAGGAGCCCGGGCGGATGGGAGAAATTGGAGGCCGCGGGGCTATTGGGCAAGTCGATCAACATCGTCCACGGTAACGATCTGCCGGACGAACAGCTAGCGCGCTTTATCGACGCTGGTGTGAGCTTTACTGTTACGGGCGAAAGCGAAATGATCTCCGGTCACGGGCATCCCATAGTAGGGCGCCTGCGCGATCTCGGCGTCAGGCCGTCGCTGGGAAGCGATATCGAATCGGCATTGTCCGGCGACATGCTGACTGCGGCGCGCATCACGCTGTCGCATCAGCGCGCGTTGGACAACATCGCCGCGCGCAACGCAGGTGGGATCGGCGGCAAGAACCGTGTGCGCACCCGCGATGCGCTCGCGTGGATCACGATTGAAGGCGCGCGCATGCTGGGACAGGAAGATGCAATCGGCTCACTCGTGCCGGGCAAGCAGGCGGATCTCGTGATGATTTCCACCCGGTCACTCAACATGCAACCCGTACATGACCCCGTTTCGGCGGTCGTCATGCACGCGAACCAGTCAAATATCGACTCCGTGATGGTGGCCGGCAATTGGCGCAAGCGCCATGGCAGGCTGATGCACGACGACGTGGGAGCCGTCATGGAGGCGCTACAACGCACGAGCAGCCGGATTGTCGGCGCGCTCGGCATTCAACCGTCGGATATTCAGTAAGGAAATACACTTTGAATACGCGTAACCAGACCGTTACCGATGCAGCCGGAACGTTTGCGCCGGGCCGTGCAATTCTTATCCGCCAGGCGCACGTCATCTCGATGGATGACGCGATCGGCGACCTGATTGGCGACGTGCTCGTCAAGGACGGAAAGATCGTCGAGGTCGCACCGTCAATCGAGGCGCCGCACGCCGCTGTGATTGACGGACAGCACAAGGTGCTGATCCCGGGTTTCGTCAACACTCACCTTCATCTGTGGCAGACGGTGATGAAAGGCTGTGCAGGCGACTGGACCTTTAACGACTATCTGCAGCATGCGCTAGGCGCGGCCGGCAAGCAGTTCACGCCTCACGACGTTTATCTGTCCACTTTCATCGGCGCGCTCGAGCAGATGGACGCGGGCGTAACGACGGTGTTCGACTGGGCACACATTCTCAATACGCCGGATCACACTGACCGTGCAATCGACGGTCTTCAGGACTCCGGAATTCGTGCCGTGTTCGGCCATGGCACGCCCGGCGACGACGTCGGCAAGTGGTACTACCAGAGCACCACACCGCACCTTGACGACGTGGTCCGGGTCCGCAAGCACCGGCTCACCTCTGACGATGATCTGGTGACGCTGGGCTTGTCGATGCGTGGTCCTGATTTCGCGACGCCGGAAGTCACGCGCGCTGACATCGAACTGGCGCGTTCGCTCGGCATCATGTCCAGCATGCATGTGGCGGTAGGGATGTACGGAGAGTATGTGCCGCATATTCGTGCGCTCGGCCAGGCAGGCCTGCTAGGGCCGGATATCAACCTCACGCATGGCAATCGTCTTGCCGACGACGAGATCGCGATGGCCGTGGATGCGGGTGTAAGCATCACCGTCACGCCGGAAGTGGAAATGCAGATGGGACACGGCCTGCCCATCACCGGCAGGGTGCGTGCAGCGGGCGGAAACGTCGTGCTCGGCACGGATGTGGTGTCCAGTGTGAGCGCCGATATGTTTTCGCAGATGCGCTTTGCGGTGCAACTGGAACGGGGGCTTGCCAACTCACGCCTGCATCAGGAAGGACTGATGCCTGAGCGCTTCACGGTCAATGCCCGCGACATGTTGCGTTCGGCGACGATTCACGGCGCTCGTGCGCTGGGGCTCGCGAATCGCACCGGCTCCGTGACACCGGGCAAGGAAGCCGATCTGACATTGCTCGCATGGGATCATGCGCACTTCCAGCCGCGTCTGGACCCGGTGCAAGCCGTCGTCTTTCATGGCGCCGTGACGAACGTCCACACGGTCATGGTGAAGGGGCAGGTGCAGAAATATCGCTATCAATCCCTGAAGCGGCCGGTGCAGGCACTGCGAGACGCGGAAAAAGCCGGAGCGCGAATCCTGCAGGCTCTGGCGCTGCCGCAAACCGCGGCACTTTGAGCTCGGGCCCGGGAAGTTGCCGGGCCATCACGCCTCGCGACGGGCGCGCTTTACACGCGCGTCGGCGAGGGCGCTGCGGTCGACTCGCGGATCATCAGTTCCGGCCGCAAAACGACGTTGATGTTCCCCTTGCCGCTTCCCTGCAAGGTGTCGATGATCAATGCGGCAGCCCTTGCGCCCATCTCGTACAAGGGTAGATGAATGGTGGTCATGGCTGGCGCGACGGAATCCATCAAGGGCATGTCGTTGTGACCAATCACCGAAACATCGTCCGGACACCGCAGTCCCGCCGCACGCAACGCATCGTAGCAGCCTAGCGCAATCAGATCGTTGCCCGCGACGATCGCCGTGATTTTCTTGCCCTTTTCCAGCAACGCGCTGCAAGCGGCCTTGCCTGCCGAACGTGAATAAGCGTCGCTTTGCACGACAGGGCAAGCACTCAGTTTCAGGTTGTTCTCCTTGAGCGCGTCGAGAAACCCCTGCTTGCGCTGGAAACCGGTAGACAGTTCGATGGGGCCGCCAACGTGGGCGATGTGGCTGTGCCCAAGCTGGGTTAGATGAGCGACGGCCAGCCGCATCGCCAGGTGGCTGTCGCCGACCACGCAGGACACGCGTCCGCTATCGTCGCTGCGGTTGACGACGACGACCGGAAGTCCTTCCTCCAGACAATGCATCAGCACGGGGTCGTTTCGCTCGGCGGTGGCGAGAATCAGTCCGTCGACGCGCCGGCCCACCATCTGATCGACCACGAAGCGCTTGCGCTCCGCCGTGCCCGCCGCATTGGCGATCAACGGCAGCATGCCTCGCTTGGCGAGTTCGTCCTCAATCCCGCGGCAGATGGGCGGAAAAATCGGGTTGGTGATGTCCGGGAGGATGACCCCGATGGTGCCCGAGCGGCTGGTCCGCAAGGTGGCCGCAATTCGATTGGGCGAGTAGTTGAGCTTCTGGGCGGCCTTGAGCACACGATCCGCGACTTCGGCGCCGATCAGGTGACGCGTGGCCGGGTTCATCACTCGGGACACGGTGGACGCATGAACACCGGCTAGCTCCGCAAGCTCGCTTATTGTCGAGCGTCTCTTGATGGTCATGAGTGGGCACGTCTGTGCAAAAAGGGCAACGCGCTATTTTAGCGCGTCGTAATTCGACGGCGACCGAATGTTGCGACGCTTGGACCTCATAAAAGCCCGCAATGCAACGCGATGGTTATTCGCGGCGTCCCGCTACGTCCTCAACGGAAAATGGCAACTCTTGCTGAATCGCCACACGCTCGTGTGATTCGTTGCTGGCAACCGTCAGGGCACTCACGCGAACGCCGATCAGGCGGAGCCTTCGATCGAGGACGATGCGTTTGAGGCACTCGGTGGCCGCGTGACGGATCGACGCTGCATCAGCGGTTGAGACGGGAAGTGTCACGTCTCTCGTGACCGTTTTGAAATCGGCAAACCTGATCTTGATACCGACGGTGCGCCCCACATAGCCCTTGCGGGCCAAATCGTCAGCAACGCGGGTACACAATCCGGTGAATGCAACTGACAGTGCGGGGCGGTCCTGACGCGGATGCATGTCGCGCTCGAAGGTTGTCTCGCGGCTCATTGACTTCGGTTCGGAACTTACCACGACGGGCCGCTCATCGAAGCCTTGCGCGGCCTCAGCCAGCCACGCGGAATAGCTGCGCCCGAAGTGTTCCTGCAGCAGGCCGAGATCCGCTTTCGCCAACTCTCCGACCGTCGAAATGCTCAGCGTCGCGAGCCGCTCCGTCGCCTTTGGACCGATGCCGTTGACTTTCTTCACCGGCAACGGCCAGACACGGAGTGGCACGTCTTGAGGCGTCAGGATCGTCAGGCCGTCAGGCTTGTCGAGTTCCGAGCCGATTTTAGCGAGGAGTTTATTGGGCGCGACGCAGATCGAGCACGTCAGCCCTGTGGCCTCGTTCACGGCACGTTTGATGCGCGCGGCGATGTCGCGCGGCTCGCCGGGCAGATCGGTCAGATCGATATAGATTTCGTCGATGCCACGGTCTTCGATCTGTTGCGTGAACGTGGCGACAGCCGATTTGAACAGTCGGGAATAGTGGCGATATGAATCGAAGTCGGTGGGTAGCAGCACTGCGTCAGGCGCAAGCTGGGCCGCCTTCATCATTCCCATCGCAGAGAACACCCCGAGCGCCCGTGCTTCGTAGGTGGAGGTCGTGACGACACCCCGGCCGGCGTAATCGCGAAGCCGTGCGAATCTCCGGCTGCCGTCGGGCAAAAGCTCTGGCGCTGCGTTCCTGCCGCCGCCGATAACCACGGGCTGCCCGCGTAACTCCGGGTAGCGCAATAGTTCAACCGATGCGTAAAACGCGTCCATGTCCAGATGCGCGATGCGGCGGGTTTCAGAAATCATGGTTTGCTGACAGGAAACGGGTGCGGTTAAACAGTGGGAGCCGCCAGTGGCATTATACCTGTTCATCCATACAGTATGCGTCGCCCGAACCGCGTTGCGGCGAGCGCACTGGGAACGGTCGCGGTTGCGGCAAAACTTTGAAACAGCACAATCGAGATTGATCTATCTAAACTTGCTTGCTAGCCTTGTGAAAATTGCATGGGGACATTTGATGCGTTACTCAAACGAGGATCACGATGCGCACGCGAGGTTGTTCAATCGCGACGGGATGGTCCTCCTGAAGCAGCATTTTCCAAAGGAAGCGCTTTCAGGGTGGCGGCAGGCCTTCGATAGCATTCTTGCCCATAGACTGCAGGAGAACGCAACGGCTGTGCGCGGCGCCAACAGGCACTACATCACGTTGCCGTTTGCCGGCGTGTTCGCGGATGAGCGCATATTCTGCGACCCTGACGTGCTGGCTATTGTCGAACGCGTCGCAGGTGAAGATCCGGTCATGTGTCAACTCGCGACGGACACACCGTTGCGCGGCTCAACGTATCAGGACGTCCATCGCGACACACCAGCCCTGTTCGACGACCTTCCGGAAACACCGTCGTTTCAACTCGCTGTCAATTTTCCGCTTTGCGATGTGACCGCAGATAACGGTCCGTTCGAAACGACCCTTGGCACCCATAGAATGAATTCGGAAGAAGCGATGAAGGCCTATCTGGCGGGGCAGATTTCATTGCACACCATTCCGATGGAACTCGGCGATGTGCTGATTCGCGACGTCAGGGCATTGCATCGCGGCACGCCAAATAATACCGATGTACCGCGTCCCATGGTCGTCATTGGATACAGTAGAAGCTGGTATTTCAGGCCGGAAGTTCATATCGACGTCCCGCGCGATGTATTCCAACAACTCGGCCCGCGAGCAAAGCGCCTGCTCCGGTATATGCCCCAGGTCGACGACGCCGGCGCCGTCCAAAGCGGCGAGAATTACCTCAAATTCGCCTACTGACGTCAGCGGGCGTCTCCGACGAATCTGAAAGGCAACATGAAACGACTATTCCTCGCTGCGCTCGCAGCCACCACCTTCGCGACTTGCGTTCATGCGCAAAGCAACGCGTCCGGCCCGCTCGTTACGTCCGCAGGCAAACTGCAATTCGAGCGCGTCGATCGCGGGTTCGTGGCAATGGTCGACAACGAAGTTTTCGATCGCTTCGGCGAAAACACGCTCACGCATTTCGATGACATCGGCAACGCAAATGACACTGTCAGGCGCACGCTCGTGCAGACCGATTCCGGCCCGGTGCTGTACGACTTTCGCCACCATCCACCGCTTGTGCAGCGCTTGAGTGAGCGCCTGATGGTCAGGCGGGTGTTCTGGCAAAGCGATGAAGTCGTGATGCAAGGACCGCAAGGATGGTTTCGATTCAAGGAAGGTGTGCTGACGAAGCTGCAATCGTCGACGACGACGTACCATTGATTACGCCATGAGCGCCAACCATGCTTTGCCCACGCAAACCGGCATGCCCGTATTCCAGACGAGGGGCGATACCAACGCATTCGGTAACGACGCGATCGCGTTGCGCTGGACGGTCAAGGACGAACGTCTCGTCGATTTTTCGTTGACGGACTTTGCGCGGGATCGCACGCTACCCATCGTCGCGCCGTTCGCGCTATGGCTCGCTGACGGAAGTACTGTAGGCGTGGCCGAACTGAGGATCCTGGCGCCCGTGCACGAAACCGTGCTCGCACCGGACCCCCGCGCAGCCCGCCTGGCAGGACGAATCGCGGGACGACGTGCGAGTGCCTTCCTCGTCGACGGCCGAGGCCGCCTAAAAGTGGAATGGAGCGTGGAGCAGCGCGAAGGCTCACGATACCTACGTGTACAGGTAGCTATTACGGCGCTTCTTCAGGACGAAGATATCGCTGTCGTGTCATTGCTGGAGACACGTGCTGCCGATGCGCGTGCCAGCAGCGGCCTGAAGGGCACGCCTGTCATCGCGGGCAACTTCTATCTGGGCGTCGAGCAGCCGCTTGCGGAAAGTCATGTGGACGGCGACAGCGTTAGCTTTACTCTGCAACGCACGTTGCCGCTGGAAAAGAACCGGACACTGGTCTACTCCGCCGTGGCCGGGGTAGTGCGAGACGGCCAGTTGCGGCGCGACTTCGCCACCTATCTGGAACGGGAACGGGCTCACCCGTATCGCGCGTTTCTGCACTACAACAGCTGGGGTGACATCGGCTACCTCACGCCGTACACGCAGGATCAGGCGCTGGAACGCATTGAAACCATCGGTCGCGAGTTGCATGGAGCGCGCGGGGTGCAGATCGATTCTTTTCTGTTCGACGATGGCTGGGACGACCTTAGCGGCAACTGGCGTTTCAGCAAGGATTTTCCACATGGCTTCGTTCCGCTGCGCGACGCGGCAGCACGATACGGCGCCGCGCCCGGCATATGGCTGTCTCCTTGGGGTGGCTACGGAGCGCCGCAACAGGAACGCGTGACGCGCGGCCGCGCCGCCGGATATGAGGTCATCGGTAACGGCCTTGCGCTATCAGGGCCGAATTACTATCGACGCTTTCATGAAGTCGTGATGGCCTTGCTTGATGAGGGCGACGTCAACCAGTTCAAGTTCGACGGTACAGGTAACGCCGACAGGGTGTTTCCAGGCAGCCTCTTCGATAGCGATTGGGACGCAGCGATTCAGCTCATCGAGGACATCCGCGCGGCCAAACCCGACGCCTTCGTCAACCTCTCGACCGGTACGCATCCGTCGCCGTTCTGGCTACGCTACGCAGACTCGATCTGGCGCGGTGGCAAAGACGATGACCTGGCGGGAACCGGCACTCATCGCGAACGCTGGATCACGTACCGGGATGCGCAGACCTATCACAACGTCGTGGTGCGCAGTCCGCTCTTCCCACTCAATTCGCTGATGCTGCACGGCATCCTCTATGCGCAGCGCAATCCGCGCCTTAACACTACAACCGGCGGTGATTTCGCTAACGAGGTGCGTTCCTATTTCGGAAGCGGCACGCAATTGCAGGAGCTATACATCACGCCAGCGCTGCTCACCGAGGACGACTGGGACGTGCTCGCGGACGCCGCCCGATGGGCGCGTGAAAACAGCGACGTACTGCGCGACAGTCATTGGATTGGCGGAGCACCAGACCGGCAAGAGGTCTACGGCTGGGCAGCGTGGACCTCGCACAAGGCGATCATCACGCTGCGCAATCCGGACGCCCACGCGCAGCGCTTCGAGCTGGATCTGCACCGGCAACTGGAGTTGCCGGACGCGGCGGCGGGACGGTTCGCTCTGCGTAGCACTTGGCATGAAGGAGCTTCCGATATTCCGGCTGTGCTCGACGCTGATTCGTCGCAGGAAGTCCAGCTCGCGCCGTTCGAAGTGCTCACACTGGAACTGTTGCCGATTGCTGAAGGGCAGTAGGGGAGTAGCGGGTCGGCGCACCCGGCATCGGCCTGGGGCGTTCGCGCTAAGCCAGCGTATTCGCCAGTTCCACCGGCTTCGCCTGCAGCTGGTGCAAGTCAAAGATAAGTACCTCGTTGTCACCTTGAACGAGCCACGGCGCGGGGCAATACAAGCGCCTTTGAGGACCGATATTCCAATAGCGTCCGAGATTGTGCCCGTTCACCCAGACAACGCCCTTGGTCCAGTTGCTCATGTCGAGCCAGGTGTCGCCGACTTCATTCAGCGGCAAGCTTGCCTTGAAAAAAAGCCCGGGCTTTAACGGGTTCACGCAGTTCCCCTCCAGCTTGGCGATAAAGGTTTCATCCATGGGCAGCAGGAAGACATCCCAGTCCTTGAGCAGGGAGAACGACCCGTCGGCGTTATTCAGCCTGACTGGATCGAACAGTCCTTTGCGGTCGACGATCGCCGGCCCGTAATTGACCCGCCCCATGCCCTCCACGAGGATCTCCAACGATACCGGGCCGCCCGCGTGCGACGCGTGCTCGGGCGGCGTCGAAGGTAGGGGGAGTGATGCACGGTGCATCACGTGGAGCGGTTGCGCGTACTCCGGCGGTACTGGTGACCTCGACACGCTGCCCGCATAGCGCTCGCCGACGAAAACGGTCGCGTAGTCATGCACAGTGCAGATGTCCAGCATGCCGTTCGCGGCCTCATGCAACTGCTTGCGGTACAGGACGAACCCAAATGCCTGATCATAACTTTCAAAGGACTGCGGATCGACGCTCTGTTCCCGCGGCAGTGCCGTGGGGAGATTGTCCCAGATCGACGCGTAGATCGTTGGCATCAAGGCGTTGATAGCGGCGAGTTCGAGTGTGGCGATGGCGTCGGGTATGTCGGGCAAAGCGGCCGGCAGATAGCTGGCGATGATGTCGCGGTACTTCATGTACTTGGCTGTCGCCATGCCCTGCTCGTTGATCGGCGCCGAATAGTCGTAACTGGTGATATCAGGTTGATAGTTGCCCGAATCATCCACGTTCGCACCGGCATAAAAGCCGAAGCTCGTGCCGCCGTGAATGACATACAGATTGAACGACCGTTTCGACTGCATGAATGCAGTCAGGGTCGAGGGGAGGTCGTAGTTCGTACCCGCGAAACCGGGTTCGCCCCAATGGGTAAGCCACCCTGGGTACACCTCGCCGGCCATCGCGGGCACAGCGGGGAATTCGCGGCGGACGGTTGCGATTTGCGCCGCGTCGCCATTGCTCAACGCAATCGCACCACCGGTGACTGTGGTGCGATTTCGTTCAAGTTGCGTGAGCCCGTCTTCGGTGTAGAACGGCCCCGTTACGCCTCCTTTGAGCCAAAGCTGCCTGAGCTCTTCGAGGTACGCCGGATTGCCGCCATACGAACCGAATTCGTTTTCGATCTGGATCATCAGGATCGGTCCGCCGTGATGGATCAGCAGCGGCCTGATACGCGGGACCAGTTCGTCGATGTAGCGCGCCACCGCCGCCATGTAGCGAGAATCGGTGGCCGAATCAGTCCTCAACTGGATGTCCGGATCGCTCAACAGGTAGGAAGGGAGGCCTCCCAGATCCCATTCGGCGCAGACGTAAGGCCCGGGACGCAGCAGCACCCACATCCCTTCGGACTGGCACAGCTGGATGAAGGCCTCGATGTCGCGGTTACCGCTATGGAAATCGAACACGCCTCGGCGGATCTCGTGGTAATTCCACATGATGTACAAGGCAATGCAGTTCATCCCCATCGCCCTGGCCATCCTGATTCGGTGTTGCCAATACTCGCGCGGAATGCGAGCCGGGTGCATCTCGCCGCTGCGAATCTGGAACGGCTCGCCGTCGAGCAGGAAGTCCTCGCCGTTGGGGCTGAAAGAGAAGGTGTGGCCGCGTTCGATGTTCACGGTGCACTCGCACTTTGGCGCCGGAGGCGCGGTTGAACAAAGCCAAGGATGAAAACCAGTATATCAACGAGGCGGCCGACCTTTTCGCGCGAGGCTAACCCGCTGGTTTCAAAGAAACCCAAGAATTTCCGCAGTTTCCGCTTAAAACCCCACCGAGGGATAAGGAGTAAGTAAATACCCTGATCGATACATAGGGATGCAGACGAAGTCTCGCAGGAAGTAGGCGACCGTTGCAGCCATGCCCTAAAGCTTCGCGAAACGAAGCCGATATCGTGGCAATGGACAATGAAAATTCCGGCAGAGAACGGTCCATGCGCGTATCACATCACCACTACGGAGGATAGCGTGCGATGTTTCGCATCAAGCGAGCTCGCGCGCGTGACGCTATGTTCAAACGCTTAACGATACAGAATGGGCTCACGCTCACGATTGCGGGCTACACGCTCGCGTTGATCGCCACGATGCTCGTCGCCGTGCTGGGTCTCAAGCAGAGCAACGATGCGCTTAAGCAGACATATGCGACCGATACGGTAGCGATCACCCATCTGAAGACGAGTTCCGAACTGATGCTGCAAGTGCAGCTGGCGCTCGGCAACTACGAGACGCTGTTTTCGATGGGACGCGCGAGCGATGACCTGCTGCCGAAGGCGCGCGCCGTGCTGAAGGCGAGCGACGACAACTGGGCGGCGTATCTGGCAAAGCCGCGCAACGCCGAAGAGTCGCGCGCCGCCGATGCGGTGCAGGCCGCCCGCGCGGCGCTCATCAAGCAGGCGCTTGAGCCGGAGTTCCAGCAGCTCTCGCAAAACGACTATTACAAATTCCACACGACCCGGGGTGAGGCCGACCCGCTCAACGCCCGCTATGCGCAGGCGATGAACGCGCTCGAAGCGTTGCAGGTGGATCATCAGCAGGCGCGCTTCGACCAGGCGCAGGCGCAGTTTCATCGGCTGATGGTCGCGGCGGGCATGATCGCGCTAGCGGCGCTCGGCATTGGCCTGTTTGCCCGCGCCGTCCTGGCGGCAGTCATCGGGCGGCCGCTCACCCGCATGCAGTCGATGATGAGCGAGATCGCGTCGAGTCAGGACTTCACGCGCCGCGTTCCGGTCGGGCGGATGGACGAGATCGGGCGCTCGATCGTCGCGTTCAACGGGATGATCGAGAAGATCCAGCAGAGCTCCGCGCTGCTCAAGCAGAAGACCGCCGACATCCAGGCGATGCTGCAGAACATTCAGCAAGGGATGCTAACCGTCGTCGACGGCGCGCTCGTGCACGCCGAGTACTCGGCCTACCTTGAGGCGATCTTCGAGACGCAGGACATCGCCGGGCGTCCGGTCATGGAGCTCGTGTTCGACCACACCGATCTGAACGCCGACGTGCGCTCGCAGGTCGACGCCGCGATTCATGCCTGCATCGGCGAGGACGCGATCAACTTCACGTTCAACCAGCACCTGCTCGTGAACGAGGTCGCGAAGACGATGACCGACGGCCGCGTGAAGACGCTTGACCTGAGCTGGTCGGCGATCACCGACGAGAACGACACGGTCATGCGCCTGATGCTCTGCGTGCGCGACGTAACCGAGCTGCGGCAGCTTGCCGCCGAGGCGGGCGAGCAGAAGCGCCGGCTCGAGATGATCGGTGAGATTCTCGCGGTCAACGAGGAGAAGTTCCATCATTTCGTCGACAGCGCGACGGGCTTCGTCAACGAGAACGAGCGGATTATCCGCCAACACGCGCAGGCCGACAGCGCGGCGCTCGCCGAGTTGTTCCGCAACGTGCACACGATCAAGGGCAACGCGCGAACCTACAGCCTGCAGCATTTGACGAGCATCGTGCACGAGACCGAGCGGCGCTACGATGCGCTGCGCCGCAACGATGTCAGCGAAGAGTGGAATCAGGAAGTGCTGATTGCGGACCTCGAGCGCGTGAAGGAAGCGATCGAGCGTTACAGGACGATCAACGATGTGAGCCTGGGCCGCAAGAACGGAGGGCGCCGCGGTAGCGCCGAGTACTATCTGATGGTCGACCAGGGGCATATCCAGGAGAGCCTGCGCATCCTGGAAGCGGTGGACCCGGTCGACGTTCGCAGCCTGCTGACGATGCGCGATTCGGTACACCGGACCTTGCGCATCGTCGGCACCGAAACGATCGGGGAGGCGCTATCGGGCATGCTCGAATCGCTTCCGTCGCTGGCGCGGGAACTCGGCAAAGAGCCACCCATCGTGCGTATCCACGACGACGGCTACCGCGTGAACAGGCAGGTCAGCAGCACGCTGAAGAACGTCTTCATGCACCTGATGCGCAACTCGGTCGATCACGGCATCGAGGCCGCGGCTGCACGCGTCGCGCAGGGCAAAGCGGCGGCCGGCACGATCGCCATCGAAGCCGGCGTCGACAGGGGAGCGCTGCAGATCACCTTGAGCGACGACGGCCGTGGCCTCGCGCTCGGACGCATTCGGAGCATCGCGAGCGCGCGCGGCTGGCTCGACGCCGATGCACAACTGAGCGACGAGTTGGTCGCCGACTTCATCTTTCACCCGGGTTTCTCGACCGCTGAGAAGGTCACGGAAGTGTCCGGGCGCGGCGTGGGCATGGACGCCGTGCGGGACTTCCTGAAGCGCGAGAACGGCACCATCGAGCTGCGCTTCACGGACGACCGGCGTGGTGCGGACTACCGTCTGTTCCAGATCGTGGTCTGCCTGCCGGAGCGGTGCGCGGTGCACAGCATGGGCGTGCCGGAGGAGAAAGAAGAGAAGCCGTTGCAGGTCGACGCGCTGTCCGATTGAGCGAATTGGAGAAGGGTAGTGGTCGAACGATATGGAATCTTGATTGTTGCATTAGCGCTTGGCCTCCTGGCCGCGCTCGCGGCTGCGTGGCGCGCGCGGCGCCGCGGCGCGCAGGCGCTCGCGCAGCAGCGCGCCGAAGCCAAGGCGCACCATGACGCCGCGCTTGCGCAAGCCGACGCTCAGCATCAGGAGCAGGCCGAGCAGCAAAAACGCGAGTTCGAGTCGCTCGTCGCGGGCCTGCGCGGCGACCTGGCCGAGCGGTCGGCGAGCGAGGACGAAGCACACGCGGCGCGCGCCGCTGTCCTTGAGTTCAAGGAGGAATGGGGACGGCAGGCGGCGTCCATCGCGGCCGAGGCGGCCCGGCTCAAGGCACTCGCAGTGACCTTCGAGCGCTGGCACGAGCAGATGATCTCGCTGGTGGAGCAGAACCAGGAGATGCACAGCAAGAATCAGGAGCTGTCGTCGATCGTCGCGCACGTGCTGATCGTGTCGCTGAACGCGTCGATCGAGGCGGCGCGCGCAGGCGCCGCCGGACGCGGTTTCTCGGTGGTCGCGAGCGAGGTGCGCACGCTCGCGTCGCGCTCGCAGGAACTGTCGAAGAGCTATCGGGACAGCCTGCATCGCAACGACCTGATCACGACCGCGACGTTCCAGGACATTCAGGCGGGCGGCAAGATGATCGTCGCCTCGCTCGGCAGCGTCGCGGCGCTCGCGAACCAGCTTCAATCCAGGCTCGAGCAGGCGGCGACGTGATTAGCGAGCAAGCAAAGGACAGCATCGAGCGGATCTTCCGCCAGGCCGCGCGTCTGCGCCTGACGGTCGACTCCGGTGATTCGTGCGACATCGCGCACGGGGAGCCGCACGACGGCGCGGTGGATGGCGAGCTCATCGTGCTGACGATTTCATCGATCTCTTTCAGGCTGTTGCTGGTCCTGCATTTCGATAACGACGACGCCACGCGCACCTACTACCTCGGCGCAGGGGAGGCGACGCTCGAAGAAAGGCTGCTCGAAATCTGCAACCTGTGCTGTGGCGCGATGAACCATCAGCTCGTCGAGTACTTTCCGGACCTCGGAATGTCGACGCCGTACGTGCTGAGCGGCCACTGCGTGTCGTATCTGGGTCAGTTGAAGCCTGATTTCATCGCCTCGTATCGCGTGACGGTCAACGGCGCTGTGCAACTCGGCGCGACGGTGTGCGTCTGTGCTGACGCGCCGCTTGATTTCGTAGCGACCGTCGCCGAGGTCGCGGATGTCGCCGAGAGCGTCGGTGAACTCGAACTGTTTTGACATTGGCCTGAAGGTCAGGACGCGGCGGCGTCGAGGCTGGCGAGCTGGATTTGTTTTGACAGATTGTCTGTTAACGATTTAAGAGGAAAACATCATGGCGAAAATTTTGGTGGTGGACGATTCGAGCACCGTGCGCGACGAAGTGGCCGGCTTCCTGAGAAAGAACGGCCTCGACGTGGACACGGCGGTCGACGGCAAGGACGGCCTCGCGAAGCTGCGGATGAGCCCGGGGACCAGGCTCGTCATCAGCGACGTGAACATGCCGAACATGGACGGGCTGACGATGGTCGAGAAGATTCGCGGCGAGCTTGCGAACCAGACCGTCAACGTGATCATGCTGACGACGGAAAGCAGCCCGGCGATGAAGGAGCGTGGCAAGGCGGCGGGCGTGAAGGGGTGGATTGTCAAGCCGTTCAAGGGCGAAGTGGTGCTTGAGACGTTTCGTAAGCTCGCGGGCTGAGCGGTTGGCTGCAACTGCCAGATGAAGTAGGGGGCCATGACAGCATCAGCGCGCGTCTTTGAAAAGACGCGACTATGAATTTTTTCTGTCACCCAGGACAATTTTGTGGATATTGGGCGGATATACCCAGTTGCGAGCCTGGAGCGCGATGAGATCCATAAATGCGGGAGGACCACTGCAGTAGATCTGAGTGTTCGCATGGGCTGGGCTCATCGCGTGAGACGTTTTCTGCTCCAGTCGGTCAGCATCCAGGCCAAAATGGTGATGGACCCCACCTGCGCTTTTAAGCGCGTCAAGTTCTTCCCGAAAGACTCCACGTTCAGGTGATCGAGCGAAGTTGTGCAGCTCGAATATTTGGCCTGCCGAGGCAAGCCGGGTAGCGATTCCCGCGATCGATGCAGCGCCCACGCCTCCAGCAAAAAGTATCGATCGTGTGCGACCGTCTAAAACAACGGTAGGACTCCGTGGCGTTGCAATGAACGCCTCGTCTCCTTGACTCAAGGAGAGATCAGCTGTTCCTGTATCCGAGTTGTCATCATCTTGTCTCACAGCGATTACATATGCACGCGGCCGAGACGTAAAAGAGCAAAGGGGATATATTCTCTCTCTATAGACGACGTTGTCGAGAACAAGTGTGATGCAGGCGCCATGATCAAACGACGGAAGCTCCGATCGGGGCCTGGTTTGAAGTTCAACGGCATGGTAACTCTCGGCAAGTTGCCATTTGCGTGTGATGGTGACTGAGAGGAAGTTGTCGTGCATGTCGTCTCCAATAGGACCTTCGTCTTCCGAAATCGGGCATTCCTCGATGTCTGGATTGCGCGAGATGGCCGGTCCAGGAACTGTTGGAAGGACCGCTGAATGTCAGATTCAGGTTAGGGCGGAAGATATCCACCAGCAAGGCGTTCAACGCGCATACCACGTATATCACTCGGCTGATAGAGGGTGCCCGTTGACCCGGTGCCGCTCTTTGAAGCGCCAACGACGCAACTTCACACAACACAGGAGAAGCAACTAAATGACGCTTTCGAAGAGAAAATTTGGTCGTACCGGCTGGAATGTGTCGGAAATCGGTTTTGGGGCATGGGCGATCGGCGGCTCGTGGGGCGGTGTCGCCGAAGACGACGCCAAGGCGGCGCTAAACGCCGCACTCGATAGCGGCGTTAATTTCATTGACACGGCAGACGTCTACGGCGACGGCCGGTCGAAACGGATCATCCGGGACGTGTTGCGGCAACGCGGCGGCGAGCGTCCCATCGTGGCCACCAAGCTCGGGCGTCGACTCGACCCGCATGTGACCAGTGGCTATACGAACAGGCGTGAGCTCGCAGGTTTCATCGACAGGAGTCTTTCGAACCTGGGCGTCGATACGCTCGACCTCGTGCAATTGCATTGCCCGCCGACGGAGGTTTATTACCATCCCGAGGTGTTCGACGCGATGGACGACTTTGTCGCTGCCGGTAAGATCCGCTTCTACGGTGTGTCGGTCGAAAAGGTCGAGGAAGCGCTGAAGGCGATCGAGTATCCCAATGTGGTTTCGGTGCAGATTATCTACAACATGTTCCGTCAACGGCCGGCCGACTTGTTCTTCAGGCAGGCGCAAAAGAAAAACGTTGCAGTCATTGCTCGAGTGCCTCTGGCGAGCGGCATGCTTACGGGCAAGATGTCCGCGGATTCGGTTTTCCCGTCAGATGACCATCGTGCTTTCAATCGCCATGGCGAGGCGTTCGACGTCGGCGAAACGTTCTCCGGGGTTCCTTATGACATCGCGTTGAAAGCGGTCGACGAACTGCGCGGCCTTGTGCCGGTGGACGCGTCCATGGCGCAGCTGGCTCTTCGCTGGATTCTCATGGAGGATGCCGTCTCCGTCATCATCCCGGGCAGTAAAAACGCGGCCCAGGCGGCATCAAATGTCGCCGGTGCGAGCCTCGCGCCACTGTCCGATGAGGCAATGCAACGCGTCCGTGAAGTCTATGAGCGCCACATAGCGCCTCAGGTTCATCAACGCTGGTAAGAAGTCCGAAAACAGTGGAAAGGCGCCGCTCAACGAAAGGAGGTGGCGCTCTGACTGAGGGGCCATTCCGACTCCGCTTTGTTTGCCGCTGCCGCGTTCTCCGCAAGCATTTCATCCATCGTCCGCTACGTCGTCCGCTTGCGGGCACCGTCATGCTGTTTCCCTCGCTGCCATAGGGCGCCAGCGCCAATCGGCGGTCTTATCAGGGTTTACGTTGATTGGTGTTCAGACTGCAAGTTCGTTTACTAGTTAGAAGTGAAACCTTTCAAATTCATTTCCACGTACTTAAAAATTGCTTGGGGGTGTTCGTTTCCCGACGGAGGGATATCGTGGCCAATCTCGCGAGTAAGGCAATTGAAGAACTGACAGGAGCAATTCGCGGACAAGTGTTGCAGCCTGGCAAACCCGGTTTCGACGAAGCCCGGGGTATCTGGAACGGCATGATTGATCGTCACCCCGCGGTCATTGTCCGCTGTGCCGGGGTCGCCGATATTCGTCGCGCAGTGGCGTTTGCGCGCGATAACGATCTGTTGCTCGCGGTACGTGGCGGCGGCCACAATATCGCCGGCACCGCAATCTGCGACGACGGCATCGTGATTGATCTCTCGCCGATGAAATCGGTACGCATCGATCCCGCTGCACGCCGCGCCTATGTCGAACCGGGCAACACACTCGCTGACTTCGATCACGAGGCGCAGGATTTCGTCCTGGCGACACCGCTTGGCATCAATTCGACCACAGGTGTGGCGGGCTTGACGCTCGGTGGCGGGTTTGGCTGGCTGAGCCGCAAGTACGGAATGTCAGTCGACAACCTGATTTCGGCAGACGTCGTCACCGCCGATGGGGAGTTGATGCACGCGAGCGCCGACGAGCACGAAGACCTGTTTTGGGCAATTCGCGGCGGTGGTGGCAATTTTGGCATCGTCACCATGTTCGAGTTCGAGTTGCATCCGGTCGGCCCAGAGGTGTTTGGCGGGCTCGTGGTACTGCCGCTTGAACAGGCAAAAGCGGCGCTGGCGAAGTATCGCGCAGCATCGGAGACCATGCCGGAGGACCTGACGGTCTGGAGCGTGGCGCGGCTCGCGCCGCCGTTGCCCTTCCTGCCGCCGGAGGTACACGGCAAGCCGGTCGTCATCTTTGCGATCTGCTATACCGGTGAGGTCGAGAACGGGCCGCGTGTGGTTGATGAAGTGCGGCACTTCGGTACCCCGCTGGGTGAGCATCTTGGTCCGATGCCGTATACGGCGTGGCAAAAAGCGTTCGATCCGCTGCTGACCCCCGGCGCACGCAACTACTGGAAATCGCACAATCTGGCTGAATTGCCGGATGGGCTGCTGGATCATCTGATCGATGCGATTGGCAAGTTGCCGTCGCCCGAATGCGAGATATTCTTCGGCCAGATCGGCGGCCAGACCATGCGTGTCGCGGCCGATGCCACGGCCTATTCGAGCCGCGACGCAAAATTTGTCATGAACGTGCACGGTCGCTGGCAGGACGCGCGCGACGACGAGCGATGCATCGCATGGGCTCGTGCCTTCTTTGAATCCGCTGCACCTTTTGCGCTCGGCAGCGTCTATGTGAATTTCCTCACGCAGGATGAAACCGAGCGGGTCGGGGCTGCATATGGTCCCAACTGGGAGCGGCTGGCGGCAATCAAATTACGCTACGACCCGCACAATCTCTTCCGTCAAAACCAGAACATCAAACCGTCCGCTTCGTAGTCGGCGGTGAGACGTGATTTTATTTGACCGGCATGCGCAAAGCGACTGCCGGTTTCCTGCTGGAAGGCGCGCAGCATGCCTTTTCGCTTGTTCTCTGCGGTGACGAGTATCCGCATACATCGCGTTGCCTGCGCAACCACGCTGCGATGGTTACAGTCCGCGAATGTGGGGAAGAACTTTTTCTGCGAGAAGGTCTATCATCCCAGCGATTTTTTCAAACGGCATTCCTCCGATGTCAATCTGTGCGACGAGCCTGTCCATCCCGGTCAACTCATGAAGTAGCGAAATTTTGTCTACGACTTCGGCTGGACTTCCGACAAACGGTCCGCTGTCTTTAGAAATGGATCGATTGAAATCCTCGCGCTGGATTCTTGGGCTGGGGAGCTTTGCAGGGGTTGATTCGTGCCAGTACTGACTATAGTGAGGATAAAAGTCATCACGAGCCGCCTGTGACGACGCGGCAATGTGAAGATGTCCATTGACGGCGACTCGCAACTTTTCGGCGTGCCCGGCTTCTTGTCCGACTGCGCGATAGAGTGCGGCACGTTGGCCCGCTCGGCTATATGGGCCGCCCAGCACGGCAAGAGCCATGGGCAAACCGAGGCGGCCGGCGCGAATCGCGCTGTCCGGAGATCCGCCCACCCCGATCCAAAGCGGAATCGTGGCTTGCAGAGCGCGCGGTGCAATCTCTGCGTCATTCAAGGGCGCCCGGAAACGACCCTTCCAGGTCACGCGCTCGGACTTATTTAGCAGGTCGAACAGCGCCAGTTTTTCGTCAAACAATGCCTCGTAATCGTGAAGGTCGTAGCCAAACAGGGCGAAGGGTTCGGTGAAAACCCCGCGCCCCGCGATGATTTCAGCGCGGCCGCTCGAGACCAGATCGAGGGTGGCGAATTCTTCATAAACACGCACCGGATCGGCCGTGCTCAGAACGGTGACGGCACTGGTCAGGCGAATGGTGCTCGTCGAAGCGGCGATGGCGGCTAGAACGACAGTCGGCACCGATACGGCAAAATCGAGCCGGTGATGTTCCCCAACCCCAAAGATGTCCAGGCCGGCTTGCTCCGCCAGTTTCGCGACGGCAATGGTCTCTTTGATCCGGGTATGTGCGTCGACTCTTTGACCATTGGCACCAAGGGACGACAGGTCTGAAAGCGTATAAAGTCCAATCTGCATTTTGAGTCCTTGAAAATTCAATATCCTATGAACTCGGTGTCCTATGTAAGTTGTGTCGTGGTCACCGGGTCTTGCTGCGGGAGGGCGCTATTTACCGTGCAGTCTTGGCCGGTGCTTCCATTTCGTTCTGCCCGATGATCTTCGCGATCTCCGCATCTGCCTGTTCGCCGTACTGCGCAAACACATCGGTGTGATAGGTCGTGTTCACCGCGGCGCCGAGTTGCGTACCGGAATCGTCGTGCGT
>Ga0302234_10000961_pt1 | contig 21076 bp, 16 predicted proteins | sample II_Palsa_N3_2_FD_193576 | JGI IMG/M metagenome (GOLD analysis project Ga0302234, IMG submission 193576) | Peat permafrost microbial communities from Stordalen Mire near Abisko, Sweden - II_Palsa_N3_2 | ecosystem: Environmental > Terrestrial > Soil > Palsa > Peat permafrost | place: Sweden... | reverse complement strand
CTCACCACAGCTCTCCTGGAGCGGCGCGCCCGCCGGCACCAAGAGCTATGCCGTGACGGCCTATGACCCCGACGCCCCGACGGGTTCGGGGTTTTGGCACTGGGCCGTGGTGGACATCCCGGCGAGCGTCACCGACCTCCCGGAAGGTGCCGGCGGCGAGGACGGCGCTGGTCTTCCTCCCGGGGCCTTCCAGCTGACGAACGATGCCGGCTCGTCGCGGTTCATCGGCGCTGCGCCTCCATCCGGTCACGGTGCGCACCGATACCTGTTCGTCGTCCACGCACTCGACGTCGAGACCCTCGGGGTACCGGCGGGTGCGACCCCCGCTTACCTCGGCTTCAATATCTTCAGCCACATCCTTGGCCGTGCCGTGCTGACGGTGACGGCTGAGACGTAGGCCGGGGAGGGGCAGGAACCGCTTCAACGGCGTCCCGGCCGAGGGCGTCGTCAGGCGGGCTCGGGCGAGGCGAGATCCTCTCCGAGCCGGAGCGGGGGCTCCGTCGCAGCACGGACTTCCTCCACGGTGACACCATGGGCCAATTCCATGAGGACGAGGCCCTCGGGTTCGACGTCGATCACCGCCAAGTCCGTGATGATCCGATGGACGCAACGGAGCCCGGTCGTCGGCAGCGCGCATCGGTTGACGACCTTGGGATTGCCGTCCCGCGCCGAGTGCTCCATCATGACGATGACCCGCTTCGCACCGTGCACGAGGTCCATGGCGCCGCCCATGCCCTTGACCATCTTGCCCGGGATCATCCAATTGGCCAGATCGCCCGCGGCCGAGACTTCCATGGCGCCGAGGATGGCGACGTCCACGTGGCCGCCGCGGATCATGGAGAACGACGTGGCGGAGTCGAAGTAGGAGGCGCCCGGCAACACCGTGACCGTCTCCTTGCCTGCGTTGATGAGATCCGGGTCGACCGCCTCGTCTTTCGGATACGGGCCGACCCCGAGGATTCCATTCTCCGACTGCAGGACCACGTGGATGCCGGAGGGCACGTAGTTGGGGACCAAGGTCGGGAGTCCGATCCCCAGATTGACGTACTGCCCGTCCGAGAGCTCACGCGCCACTCGGGCCGCCAGCTCTTCGCGCCGCAGCGTCATGACGCCGTCCCCCCACCGGGTGCGGAGACCTGCTGGACCGTCCGCCGCTCAATCCGCTTCTCGACGTCGCCGACGTGGACGACACGCTGGACGAAGATGCCCGGCGTGTGGACCTCCATCGGGTCCAGCTCGCCGGGTTCGACCAGCACTTCGACCTGGGCGATGGAGATCCGTCCGGCCGCCGCGCACAACGGGTTGAAGTTCTGCGCACTCTTCTCGTACACGAGGTTCCCGTGGCGATCTCCGTACCGGGCGTGGACGAGTGCGAAGTCCGTCCGGATGGCGTGTTCGAGCACGTACTGGACCCCGTCGAACTCTCGAACTTCCTTGGGGGGCGAGGAGACCACCACCTTGCCGCTCCCGTCGTAGCGCCAGGGAAGTCCACCTTCGGCGACCTGCGTGCCCACACCCGCCGGCGTGTAGAAGGCGGGGATGCCGGCGCCGCCCGCCCTGAGGCGCTCCGCCAGGCTGCCCTGAGGGACGAGCTCGACCTCGAGCTCGCCGTGCAGGAACTGGCGCTCGAACTCCTTGTTCTCTCCGACGTACGACGAGACGGTCCGTCGGATCCGACGTGCCTCCAACAAGAGGCCGAGGCCCCAGCCGTCGACCCCGCAGTTGTTGCTCACCGTCTCCAGGTCTCCGACCCCTGCCTCCAGCAGTGCGCCGATGAGGACGCTCGGGATCCCGCACAGTCCGAAGCCGCCCACGGCAAGCGATGACCCGCTCCCGATGTCGGCCACGGCCTCGGCCGCACCCCCGACGACCTTGTCCATCAGAGCCCGAGCTCCCGCGCAATCAGGAGCTTCTGCACCTCGCTCGTGCCCTCGCCGATCTCCAATATCTTCGAGTCGCGGTAGTGGCGGGCCACCGGGGTCTCGTTCATGAATCCGTAGCCGCCGTGGATCTGGGTGGCGTCGCGAGCGTTGTCCATCGCTGCGTTGGACGACACCAGCTTCGCGATGGCGGCCTGCTTCTTGAACGGCGCACCGGCCTGTTGCCGGGCGGCGGCGTCGTAGTAGGCGCAGCGGGAGACATGGGCCCGGGCCTCCATCTCGGCGATCTTGAAGGCGATGGCCTGGTGCTGGGCGATGGGACGGCCGAAGGCGTGACGCTCCTTGGCATAGGACACACTCTCGTCGACGCACCCCTGTGCTGCGCCCGTGGCCAGGGCGGCGATCGCGATACGACCCTCGTCGAGGATGTTGAGGAAGTTGGCGTAGCCCCTTCCCCGCTCTCCCAACAGGTTCTCCTCGGGCACCCGGACGTCGCTGAAGGACAACGGGTGGGTGTCGGAGGCATGCCAGCCCACCTTGTTGTAGGCCGGACCGGCGACCAGCCCGGGGGAGGGGACCGGCACCAGGATGGTGCTGATCTCCCGGCCGCCGCTCGCGTTCGCGTCTCCGGTGAGCGCGGTGACGGTGATCAATTGGGTGATGTCGGTGCCCGAGTTCGTGATGAACTCCTTGGCCCCGTTGACGATCCACGATCCCTCGTGCAGTCGGGCGGTCGTGCGGGTGCCACCGGCGTCGCTCCCCGCGCCCGGTTCGGTGAGGCCGAAGGCGCCCAGCGCCCGGCCCGCGCACAGTCGGGGAAGCCATTCCTCCTTCTGGCTCTCGTTGCCGAAGCGGAAGATCGGCATGGCGCCGAGCGACACCCCGGCCTCGAGCGTGATGGCGACGGACTGGTCGACCCGTCCGAGTTCCTCCAAGGCCAGGCACAAGGCGAAGAGATCCCCGCCCATGCCGCCGTATTCCTCTGGGAAGGGCAGGCCGAACAGACCCAGTTCACCCATCTGCCGCACGACCTCGTAGGGGAAGGTCTTGGTTGCGTCGTGATGCGCCGACACCGGGGCGACCACGTCACGGGCGAACGCCGCCACGGTCTGGCGCAGCTGCTCCTGCTCTGCGTTCAAGAGGGAATCCGTCATGGTGCCGCCTTCGGCTCTGTTGTCGGGGAGAGCGCGGCGACGACCCTGGACGGGCTGGGCCGGCCGAGCTGCTCGGCCATCCAGAGGCTCGTCGCGCCGAGGGCCTCCAGGTCAACCCCGGTGGCGATCCCGAGGCCGTCGAGCTGCCAGACCAGGTCCTCGGTGGCGAGGTTGCCCGTGGCGCTCCCTGCATACGGGCAGCCGCCCAGGCCGCCGGCCGAGCTGTCGATCGTGGTGACCCCGTACTGCAGCGCGGCCAGTGTGTTCGCCAGCGCCTGACCACACGTGTCATGGAAATGAACGGCAATGGCCGACAGCGGCAGGCCGCGCTGGACGACCGCAGTGAGCAGCGCGACGACCTGACCGGGCGTGGCGACGCCGATGGTGTCGCCCAGCGAGATCTCGCCGCAGCCGAGGTCCGCCAGAGCCAGGGCGACGTCGGCCGCCTGCTGCACGTCCACGTGCCCTTCCCACGGGTCGCCCCAGCACATGGAGACGTAGCCGCGTACTGCGAGTCCTTCGGCACGAGCCCGAGCGACGACGGGCGCGAACATCTCCAAGGACGCCGTCACCGACCGGTTCAGGTTGCGCTGGGCGAACGTCTCGGTGGCGCTGCCGAAGACCGCCACCTCCCGCACGCCGGCGCCGAGAGCGCGTTCCAGGCCGCGTTCGTTGGGCACCAGGACGGGGTGACGCCCGGGGAGAGGGCCGAGCAGCTCGAGCAGCTCTTCGGCGTCGCCCAGCTGAGGGATCCAGCTGGGCGGCACGAAGCTGGTCAACTCGATCGCATCGAGGCCGGCGTTGCCCAGTCGGCGGATGAAGTCGGCCTTCACTTCCACCGGAACAACGGTGTCCTCGTTCTGCAATCCGTCCCGGGGACCGACCTCGTAAATGTGGACACGATCGGGCAGTCCCGGCAGGGGAGTGGGGTGCGGCGCGTTCATGCGTCCGCCGGTTCCGGCTCGAGTTCGACGAGGGGCGCATCGACCAGTACCTGGTCCCCGACGTTCGCCGCCACGCGGGCGACTCGTCCGGCCCGCGGCGCCGACAGCGTGTACTCCATCTTCATGGCTTCGACGATCAACAAGGCCTCTCCCTCTTCGACGTCAGCGCCGGCCTTCACGTGCACGGCCAGCACCGTACCGGGCATGGGACTGCGCACCTCGTTGTTGCCGCTGCCCGCCCCACCGGCCCGTCGCCGGGGGGACGACTCCAGGAGCGCAAAGCTTGCGCCGTCCAACCAGACCCAGGTCCGATCTTCCGCACCCACGACGACCGCGTGCGTCGTCGTTCCCTCGACGGTGAGGAGGAGCCCCGGGGGATGCGTCTCGGCACGAGCCTGCAGCGGGGGCCCGTCGTTCACAACCACGCCGGCGCCGCTCGTCGTTCCCGAGACCTGCACCCGATACGACACCCCCGCGGCATCGGTGAAGGTCCAGGAAACGGGGGCGGGAGCACCACCGAGTCGCCAGCCGTCGGGCCGGTCCCAAAGGTCGCCGGCAATCTCGCCGGACGAGAGCCCCGACCACCGGTCCAGCGCCGCGGCGATGCCGGCCCGGGTGGCGAGAGGAGTGGACACCAGGGTCGGGAGCTCCCGCTCGACCAGTCCTGTATCGATGTTCCCGGACCGGACGTCGGGGCGGCCGAGAAGGGCACGGAGGAAGTTGATGTTGGTCTCGAACCCGAGCACCGCGGTCTCGCCCAGCGCCCGGTCGAGGCGAGCGAGAGCCGTCGTCCGGTCCGGGCCCCACGCCGCGACCTTGCTCATCATGGGGTCGTAGGTCGTTCCGACGCGGCAGCCGGGATAGAGCGAACTGTCCACCCGGATGCCGTCGCCCTCGGCTTCGCGCAAGAACCGCACGACACCACCACTGGGGACGAAGCCGGAGGCCGGGTTCTCGGCGTAGATCCGTGCCTCCATTGCGTGGCCGCGCATCTGCACGTCGTCCTGCGTGAGGGTCAGTGGCTCTCCGGCCGCCACCCGGATCTGTTGCTCGACCAGATCGAGGCCGGTCACGAGCTCCGTCACCGGATGCTCGACCTGCAGCCGGGTGTTCATCTCCATGAAGTAGTAGTCCCCGGGAGAATCAGCGGAGACGATGAACTCGACGGTCCCGACGCCCTCGTAGCGCACCGCTCGCGCGATCTCCTTCGCCGCGTCGGCCATGGCCGAACGCTGCTCCTCCGTCAACAGGACCGACGGCGTCTCCTCAATGATCTTCTGGTGCCGGCGCTGCAAGCTGCATTCCCGCTCACCCAGCGAGACGACGGAGCCGAACGCGTCGGCCAGCACCTGGACCTCGATGTGACGCGGCCTGGGAACGAACCGTTCGACGAAGAGGGTGTCGTCGCCGAACGAGGCACGCGCCTCGCGCCTCGCGCTCGCCAGCTCCCCAGGGAGCAGTTCCGGCTCATGGACGAGCCGCATCCCCTTGCCTCCTCCTCCGGCGGACGGCTTGACCAGGACGGGGTAGCCCACCTCGTCGGCCGCAGCGGCGAGGTCCTCGTCGGTCATGCCGCTGTCGGTTCGGCCAGGGACCACGGGCACGCCCGCGTCCACCACGGTGCGCTTTGCTCGGATCTTGTCGCCCATGGTCGCGATGGCATCGCTCGGTGGGCCGATGAACACGAGCCCTGCCTGCCGGCACGCCTCGGCGAACCCGGCGTTCTCGGCCAGGAATCCGTAGCCCGGATGGATCGCCTCGGACCCGGTGGCGGCAGCCGCGCGCAGGAGTTGCTCGACCGAGAGGTAGCTCGCGGCCGCAGGGGCGGGCCCGAGGCGGACGGCGCTATCGGCCTCCCGCACGTGACGAGCTTGCGCGTCCTCGTCGCTGTAGACGCCAACGGAGCGAATGCCCATCCGGCGGAGCGTGCGCAGAATGCGGACGGCGATCTCGCCGCGATTGGCCACCAGAACTGTCTCGAACATCGCCACCTACATCCGGAACACGCCGTAGCGGACGGGCTGCAGCGGCGCATTGGCGCACACGGAGAGCGCCAGGCCGACGACGGTCCGTGTGTCCAGGGGATCGATGATGCCGTCGTCCCATACGCGGGCGGTCGCGTAGTACGGGTTGCCCTGTTCCTCGTATTGCTGACGGATGGGCGCCTTGAAGTCCTCCTCCTCGCCCTCGCTCCAGGTCTTTCCGGCCGCTTCGAGCTGGTCGCGGTGCACGGTGGCCAGGACGGCGGCGGCCTGTTCACCCCCCATGACCGAAATGCGCGCGTTGGGCCAGGTCCACAGGAACCGCGGCGAGAAGGCCCGGCCGGCCATGGAGTAGTTGCCGGCTCCGAACGATCCCCCGATGACGACGGTGAGCTTGGGCACCCTGGCACAGGCCACGGCGGTCACCATCTTGGCCCCGTGTTTGGCAATGCCTCCGGCCTCGTACGAACGACCGACCATGAATCCGGTGATGTTCTGCAGGAACAGGAGCGGAATGCGGCGCTGATCGCACAGCTCAATGAAGTGGGTGCCCTTCAGCGCCGACTCAGAGAACAACACGCCGTTGTTGGCCACGACACCAACGGGATGTCCGTGCAGCCGGGCGAAGCCGGCCACCAGTGTGGTCCCGTACTCAGCCTTGAACTCGTTGAATTCGCTGCCGTCGACCAACCGGGCAATGACCTCACGGACGTCGTACGGCGTACGAGCGTCAGCCGGGATCACGCCGTACAGCTCGGCCGGGTCGACTGCGGGTTCCTGCGAGGGCCTGACGTTCCACGGCGACTCGTTCCGTGGTGCCAACTCGGCCACCATCCGCCGCACTATCCGCAGCGCATGCCCGTCGTCGTCAGCCAGGTGATCCACCACGCCACTGCTCCGCGCATGGACGAGCCCGCCACCGAGCTCCTCTGCGCTCACGATCTCCCCGGTCGCCGCCTTCACCAGCGGAGGGCCGCCGAGGAAGATCGTCCCCTGGTCTCGCACGATCACGGTCTCGTCGCTCATGGCCGGCACGTACGCACCGCCGGCCGTGCAGGACCCCATGACGGCCGACACCTGCGGTATTCCCTGCGAGCTCATGGTCGCCTGGTTGTAGAAGATGCGCCCGAAATGGTCCCTGTCCGGGAAGACCTCGTCCTGACGTGGGAGGAACGCCCCGCCGCTGTCGACCAGATAGATGCACGGCAGCCGGTTCTCCAGCGCCACCTCTTGGGCCCGGAGGTGCTTCTTGACGGTGATCGGGAAGTAGGTCCCGCCTTTGACGGTGGCGTCATTGGCCACGACCACGCACTCACGACCGGACACACGTCCGATGCCCGTGATGATGCCGCTGCCGGGTGCATCGTCGCCGTACATCCCGTTCGCCGCCAGAGGAGAGAGCTCCAGGAAGGGGCTGCCGGGGTCGAGAAGGGTGTCCACCCGGGAGCGCGGGAGCAGTTTGCCGCGTTCGACGTGACGCCGGCGGGCCGACTCGCTCCCGCCCAGCCGGACCGTGTCGAGCCGCGCCAGCAAGTCGTCCACGGCGCCCTGCTGTGCCGCGGCATTTCTCTGAAATGTCTCGCTTGTCCGGTCGCACTGCGTCCGGAGCTGAGTTTCGCTCATCAGACCTCAGGTTAGGGATCGATAACCTCCGTGCGGCCCAGGTTAGGCTCCACTAACCTCACTGTCCAGGACCGTCATGAACGTGATTCCACACACCAGCGACCGGATGCTGCGGGAGTCGGCCCGGCTCTTCGCTGTCCGGGGATTCCACGGGACATCGATCGAGGACATCGGCACGGCCTGCGGCACGAGCGGCCCGGCGATCTACAAGCATTTCTCGAGCAAGCTGGCGATCCTGGCTGCGCTGCTGCTCGACATCAGCCGGCAACTGGTGGATGGCGGGCGTCATGTGGTCGAGGAGGCAGGGCAAGCTGATCGTGCCCTGATGGCGCTGATCACCTTTCACGCGTCGTTCGCGGCCAACGAGTCGGACCTAATCCGCATTCAGGATCGAGACCTGTGGTCTCTGGGTACGACGGACCGGCGGACGGTTCGCCGGCTGCAGCGCGAGTACGTCGAGCTCTGGGTCTCAGTGCTGATGGAGGTGCAGCCGCTCTTGAGCTTCGAGGTGGCGCGTATTCGGGCCCATGCCACGTTCGGGTTGTTGAATTCGACCGCACATATCGAAGGAGGGCCGTCCGTCAAGGTGGAACTCGTCCGGATGGCCGAGCGTGCGCTGCGCGTGGGCGCGCCACATCCGGACTGATCGGTGCATGCCCGGATCGCTGGACCGGGTCAGAGCGCTCCGGCGCTCCCCGTCCGGGCGCGGATCATGGCGTCCTGCACGAACGACGCGGCGAGCTGCCCGTCGCGGCGGAAGATGTCGCCCTGCCCGTAGCTGCGACCGTGTCCGGCGTAGGAGCTCCGTTGCTGCAGCAGGTGCCACTCGGCAGCGGGGCAGCGTTCGTGGTACGTGAGGGTGTGGCTGAGGACTCCGGTCGAGAGGGTCACGTGCGCTTGGGCCTGCCCCACACCGGCGTGGGGACGCATGGCCGTCCCGATCAGAAAGCCGTCGGTGGAGTAGGCGACGAGGGCCTGATCGGTGGCCGGATCGTCGGGCGCGTCGAGGAAGCGCACCCAGGCATCGAGTTCGGCCGGCCCGACGAGCTCGGGATCGCTGATGTCGATGTCGTCGACGATGAGGATCTCCCAGACCCCCTCGCCGCGCACCGTGCCGCCCGCCTCCTCGGGAGAGGTCATGGCGAGCGGCGCGTCGGCGTGGCGGATCACGTCGGGCTCGTCGGCGCTGAGGAGCACGAGCGAGCGGGTGACCAGGGTGTCGCCCTGGCTGATGGTGACCGTGCTGCTCGCCACGGAGCGCCCGCTGTGCATGCGGTCGACCGCGATCTCGAGGGGCGCCTCGGGGTTGGCGCCCCGGGCGAAGACGGTGTGGATCGTCTTGACCGACTTCCCGTCCTGGCCGGCCAGCCCGGCCATCACGGACTGCGCCAGCAGTTGGCCGCCGAAGACCACGCCGTGCGTGGAGCTGAGGCTGTTGGCCTGGTAGCGGTCGGTGCCGACCTCCTCGAGCGTCAGTGCCTCGACGAACGCAGCAATCGTGAACATGATCCTCCTCTGGGCCCGATGGGCCATCACTGTTGCAGCACCGGCAGGGCGGATGTCGGTCCGGCCTCCGGAACGGGCTGGACAGGGCCCGGCGAGGCCGAAACCGGGCAGCATACTGCCGTTTTTGACGGCGACGTCAAAGTCAGATACTCTCCCGAGAAGAGGCTCCCCAGGCACGCGTCCGCGGCATTCCGTGTCGTAGCCGGCATCGCCCGCCGTCGTGATCTGGGTGGTTCCGGACGACGAGAGGATGACGAGTGTGAGTGATGCGGTGAAGGTCAACCCCGAGCAGAGGATGCTGATAGACGGCAAGCTCGTCGAGTCCGACTCGGGCAAGACGTTCGAGAACGTGAACCCGGCGACGGAAGAGATCATCGGCTCGGTGGCCGACGCCTCGACGGCCGAGATGCAGCGGGCCATCGACAGCTCCCGCCGCGCCTTCGACGAGACCGACTGGTCGACCAACCACGCCTTCCGCAAGCGCTGCCTCGAGCAGCTCGACGAGGCGCTGCACGCCGAGCAGGAGGAGCTGCGCGAGGAGCTCATCCTCGAGGTGGGCTGCCCGCGCATGACGACCAGCGGCCCCCAGCTCGATGCGCCGCTGGGCGACGCGCTGTCCTGGCCGGCCAAGGAGATCGACGAGTACGAGTGGGAGACGGTGCTGCCGGACGCCGTCAACCTGCAGGGGTCGGTCGACTCGCGCCGGATCTGGCGGGAGCCCGTGGGCGTCGTCGGGGCCATCGTCCCCTGGAACTTCCCCTTCGAGGTGACCTCGCACAAGCTGGGCCAGGCACTCGCCACGGGCAACACCGTGGTGCTCAAGCCCGCGCCCGACACGCCGTGGAACGCCACGATGCTGGGCCGTCTCATTGCCGAGCGGACCGACATCCCCGCCGGCGTGGTCAACATCGTCACGTCGTCGGACCACCTCATCGGCGAGGAGCTCACGCTGTCGCCCAAAGTGGACATGATTTCGTTCACCGGTTCGACCGCGGTGGGCCAGCGGATCATGGAGAAGGGCGCCGCCACCATGAAGCGCACCTTCTTGGAGCTGGGCGGCAAGTCGGCGACGATCGTGCTCGAGGACGCCGACCTCGGTTTCGCCACCCTCATGGGCATGGGCGCCTGCTTCCACGCCGGCCAGGGCTGCGCCATTCAGACGCGCATGCTGCTGCCCCGATCCCGTTACGAGGAAGGCGTCGAGATGCTCACGGGGCTCTTCAACGCCGTGCCGTACGGCGACCCGCAACGGCCCGACGTCATGATGGGCCCGGTGATCTCGTCCAAGCAGCGCGAGCGCGTCCTCGGCCTGATCGAGAAGGGGAAGGCCGAGGGCGCCACGCTCGCCGTCGGAGGAGGACGGCCCTCGGGTGACGAGTTCGCCAAGGGCTGGTGGGTCGAGCCGACGCTGTTCACCGACGTCGACAATTCCATGACCATCGCCCAGCAGGAGATCTTCGGCCCGGTGCTCGTCGTCATCCCGTTCGAGGACGAGGACGACGCGGTGCGCATCGCCAACGACTCCAAGTACGGGCTGTCCGGCGGCGTGTTCTCGGGCTCGGTGGAGCACTCGCTCGCCGTGGCCAAGCGCGTCCGCACCGGCGGCCTCAGCATCAACGGCGGTGCACCGTACGGTCCGGACCTGCCCTTCGGCGGGTACAAGCACAGCGGCATCGGCCGCCAGAACGGCGTGCCCGGCTTCGAGCAGTATCTCGAGGTCAAGTCGCTGGCCTGGCCGGCGTCCTAGCGACAGAGACGGGGGTCACAACGTGACTGTCACCAGCGAGCCCGGGGTCTATTACGACCCCTACGACTTCGTCATCGACGCGGACCCGTATCCATTGTGGAAGCGGATGCGGGACGAGGTGCCGCTCTACTGGAACGAGAAGTACGAGTTCTTCGCCCTGAGCCGTTGGGCGGACGTCGAGGCGGTCATGCTCGACTGGGACACCTACCGCTCCGGTCGCGGCTCCATCCTCGAGATGATCCGAGCCAATGTCGAGATTCCGTCAGGCGTGATCCTCATGGAGGACCCGCCGGCGCACACGGGCCACCGTTCGCTGCTCTCGCGGGTCTTTACCCCCAAGAAGATGCTGGCGCTCGAGCCGCAGGTACGCGCTTTCTGCGCCGAAGTGCTCGATCCGCTCGTCGGTGTCGGCGGCTTCGACTTCATTGAGGACCTGGGGAAGTTCATGCCGATGCGCGTCATCGGCATGTTGTTGGGCATCCCCGAGCAGGACCAGGTCGCGATCCGCGATCGTCTCGACGAAAGCTTGCGGTTGGAGGAAGGCACCGAGCCCGAGTCCGACTACGACGCCGTTGAGTCGGCGCAGGTGTTCTCCGACTACATCACATGGCGCGCCGATCACCCTTCGGACGACCTGATGACCGAGCTCATCAACGCTGAGTTCGAAGACGAGACCGGCACGACACGCACCCTCACCCACAACGAGATCCTGACCTACGTCGGGCTGCTGGCGGGGGCGGGAAACGAGACGACGGCACGGCTCATCGGCTTCACCGGTGAGGTCCTCGGTCGCCACCCCGACCAGCGCCGTGAGCTGGCAGCGGATAGGTCGCTGGTCCCCAACGCGATCGAGGAACTGCTGCGCTACGAGGCGCCGTCGCCCGTGCAGGCCCGCTACGTCCAACATGAGGTCGAGTTCCACGGCCAGAAGGTGCCGGAGGGCAGCATCATGGTCATCCTCAACGGCTCGGCCAATCGGGACGAGCGTCACTACCCCGACGGGGACAGCTTCGACATCCACCGCGAGGTGGGCCGGCACCTCTCCTTCGGCTACGGCATCCACCTGTGCCTCGGCGCCGCGCTGGCGCGCCTCGAGGGCCGGGTGGCGCTCGACGAGGTGCTCACGCGCTTCCCCGAGTGGGAGGTCGACTACGACAAGGCCGAGCGTGCCCATGCCTCGACCGTCCGGGGCTGGGAGACGCTCCCGGTGCGGACGGCGTGATGCGGTCCGCGCATTTCAATTCTTACAGCGAGAGGAGCATCCGATGAACCTCGAGGACATGATCCTGGTCAGCATCGACGACCACATGATCGAGCCGCCCAACATGTACGAGAACCACGTGCCGAAGAAGTGGCTCGACGAGGCGCCCAAGGTCGTGCACGAGGACGGCATCGACCGCTGGGTCTTCCAGGGCGAGAAGACCAGCACGTCCTTCGGCATGTCGGCCACGGTGGGCTGGCCGTCGGAGGAGTGGGGCTTCAACCCGGGCACCTACACCGAGCTGCGACCGGGGTGCTTCGACGTGCACGAGCGGGTGCGCGACATGAACGCCAACGGCGTGCTTGGCTCCATGTGCTTCCCCACCATGGCCGGCTGGAACGCGCGGACCTTTTCCGAGGCGCAGGACAAGGAGATCGCGCTCGTCATGCTGCAGGCCTACAACGACTGGGCCATCGACGAGTGGTGCGGGGAATACCCGGGCCGCTTCATTCCGCTCGGCATCGTGCCCATGTGGGACATCGAGGCCGCGGTGGCCGAGGTGCGGCGCATCGCCAGGAAGGGGTGCCGGTCCATCAGCTTCCTCGAGACGCCCCACGTGCAGGGGTTCCCCAGTTTCCTGTCGGGCTACTGGGACCCGATGTTCGCCGCGCTGAGCGAGGAGAACATGGTGCTCTCCCTCCACATCGGCGCCGGTTTCAACGTCATCCAGAAGCCCGAGGAGGCGCCGATGGACCACCTGATGGTGCTGGCCTGTCAGATCAGCGCCATCACCGCCCAGGACCTGTTGTTCGGGCCGACGCTGCGGCGGTTCCCCGACCTCAAGGTCGCCCTCTCCGAGGGCGGGATCGGCTGGATCCCCTTCTACTTCGACCGTATCGACCGGCACTTCACGAACCAGGAGTGGATGCACTCCGACTTCGGCGGCAAGCTCCCCTCCGAGGTCTTCCGCGACCACATCCTGGCCTGCTACATCACCGATCCGTCGGGCCTGCTGCTGCGGGACCGCATCGGCATCGAGGGCATCGCCTGGGAATGCGACTATCCGCACACCGACACGACCTGGCCCAACTCACCCGAGTACGCCTGGAAGGAGTTCCAGGACGCCGGGTGCCGGGACGACGAGATCCACAAGATCACCTGGGAGAACGCCTGCCGCTTCTACGGGTGGGATCCGTTCCTCCACACACCGAGGGAGCAGGCGACTGTGCGCGCGCTGCGGGCGGCGACGCCCGACGTCGACGTCACCCGGATGTCGAAGGACGCATGGCGCACCCGCAACGAGGCCGCCGGCATCGGCATCGTGGGCGCCGTCTAGCCTCCTGGACTCCGACGATCGCCATGCCGACAGACCACCACCACCATGCAGTCGCGCCCGAGAAAGAGAACCACGTGAGTGAGCAGCAAGGAGCCTCATGCTCCTGAACCTGAGCGAAGACCAGCAATTCTTTCGCGACACCACCGACCGCTTCCTGACCGAGCAGGTGCCGCCGGACACCCTGCGGCAACTCCGTCATGACCCGGCCGGCTACGACTCCGCCTACTGGCGCCGTGGCGCCGAGCTGGGATGGACCTCGTTGCTGGTGAGCGAAGCCCACGGCGGCGGCACCATCAGCGACGCGGGCCTCGTGGACGCCGGCCTCGTCGCCTACGAGTTCGGGCGTCACGCCGCACCCGGGCCCTTGGCCGTCGTCAACGTGGTGGCCGCCGCCTTGAGCGAGCACGACGCGGCGCCGGACGTGCTGGCCGGCGTGCTCTCGGGAGAGAGCGTCGCCACCTGGTGCGCGCCGCCCTTCGGTTCGCTCAGGTGGGAGCCGACCGTCGAGGCGAGCCGTTCGGGGAACGACCTCGTCCTGCGCGGTGAGGTCGCGATCGTGGAGTCGGCCGGCCAGGCGGACCACCTGCTCGTGACGTGCCGCGACCAGGGCGGTACCGGCGTGACCCAGGTCCTCGTCCCGGCAACTACGCCGGGGGTCACCACGGCACCGATGCACACGGTCGACCTGACCCGGCGCTTCGGCATCGTGACCTTCGACGAGGTGACGGTCCCGGCGAGCGCGATGGTCGGACTCGCCGGCGAAGCCGCCTTGCAGGTCCACCGTCAGTTCGAGCAGCTCATCGTCCTGTTGAACGCGGAGTCGGTCGGCGCGATGCAGGCGGCATTCGACATGACCGTCGAGTGGGCCTTCGACCGCTACTCGTTCGGACGACCGCTGGCGTCGTACCAGGCCCTCAAGCACCGGTTCGCTGATATGTACATGTGGCTCCAGTCGAGCCATGCCACCAGCGATGCGTCCTGCGCCGCAGTGGCGGCGGGCGACGCCGGCGCGGCCGAGTTGGTGAGTGCGGCCAAGGCTTACATCGGCGAGTACGGCGCCGAGTTGGTGCAGGACTGCACGCAGATGCACGGAGGCATCGGGGTGACGTTCGAGCACGATCTCCATCTCTTCCTGCGGCGGGTGACGGTGAATCGTGCGCTCGCCGGGACGCCGGAGGAGCACCACCAGCGCATCACCGCCTTCATCGATGCACGGGAACGGGAAGGGGCAGCGGCGTGAGCGCCTTGCGAGTGGAGACATCGGAGGAGCTGGAGAGCCTCGAGGACTTCCGGCAGCGGGCGCGGTCCTTTGTCCAGACCAATCTGCGACGGGTCACTCCCGAGGAGTTGCGCTGGGAGCGCAACAACAACGACGACGAGGCGGAGCTCGCCACCGTCGCCCGGGATCGTGAGATTCAACGCATGCTGTTCGATGCCGACCTGGCCGGCATCTGCTTCCCCCGCGAGTACGGCGGGCAGGGCCTGTCCCACGAGCATCAGAAGGTTCTCAACGAGGAGTTCGCGGGCTACGAGTACCCCCTGCGGGTGCAGATCCCGACGCTTTCGCCGTGTGCCGCCGTCATTCTCGAGTTCGGCACCGAGGAGCAGAAGCTGCGTCACCTTCCTGCCATTTTGAAGGGGGAGGAGCTGTGGATGCAGTTCCTCTCGGAGCCGAGCGGTGGTTCCGACGTGGCCGGGGCGCTCACCACGGCCGTGCGCGACGGGGAGCAGTGGATTCTCAACGGGTCCAAAGTGTGGACATCGGGAGCGTGGTGGTCGGACTGGGGGCTCTGTCTGGCCCGGACCAACTGGGACCAGCCGAAGCACCGTGGCTTGACCGTGTTCATGCTGCCGATCCACCAGCCCAACGTCGAGGTGCACCGCATCGAAATGAACAACGGCTCGCGGGAGTTCTGCCAGGAGTTCATGACCGATGTCATCGTCCCCGACACAGACCGCGTCGGCGGCGTGGACGAAGGCTGGACCGTGGGCACGCGCTGGATGTTCCACGAGCGCATGCTCTACAACTCGTCCCTCGTGACCGAGCCCGTCGGCCTGGCCCATGGGAGCCAGGATGCGAAGATCGTCTACGACATCGCCCGGGCGCACGGCCGCCTCGACGACGCGACGGCGCGTGACCACATCGGCGAGGCGCGCGTGTTGGAGCTCGTCGTCAATCAGTTGGCCGGGCGGGTTGGTGAGGGTGTGCGGACGGGCCGCATGTCCGACCAGGCGGCGGGGCTCGTGCGGTTGTTCAAGGGCACTTCGGTCTCGCGCGTCGTGACGCTGGCCTTCAACGTCGCCGGCGCCTCCGGCGCGGCCTGGACCGAGGGCGACACCGCCGCAATGAGTGCCATCAACTTCCTCATGCGCCAGGCAGGCAGCATCGGAGGCGGCACGACCGAGATGGCGCGCAACGTGATCAGCGAGCGCGTGCTGGGCATGCCACGGGAGCGCCGGCTCGACAAGGACGTGCCCTTCCGCGACGTCCCCCGTAGCCCCTCGACCAAATAGCCCCGCAGCCCCGCAGCAGACCGCCACCAATCCGAAGGAGTCCATTCGTGCCCATCGCAGAGATCGACGGATTGTCGCTGGCGTACGACGTGATCGGGGAGTCGGGACAGCCTTGGGTGATCACGCCCGGAGGGCGCTTCACCAAGGAGTCGCCCGGCGTGCGACCTCTGGCCGAAGCGCTGGCCGAGCACGGCAACAAGGTGCTGATCTGGGACCGGCCCAACTGTGGCGAGTCCGACGTGTGCTTCGAGGGATCGTCGGAGTCCGCCATGCAGGCCGACGCGCTGGCCGGGTTGCTGGTCCACCTCGGCATGACGCCCGCCATCATCGCCGGCGGCTCGGGCGGTGCCCGCGTGTCGCTCCTCACCGCCGCCCGTCACCCCGAGACAGCGGCCGGCCTGGCCATCTGGTGGATCAGCGGCGGCGTCTACGGCCTCCTGTCGTTGGCGACGCACTACTGCGGCGGATCAGTGCAGGCGGCCTGGACCCAGGGCATGGTGGCCGTGGCGGATCTGCCGGAATGGGCCGAGGTGCAGGAGCTGAACCTGTCCAACCGCGATCGCTTCCTGGCGCAGGACCCAGCGACGTTCATCGCGACGATGGAACGCTGGATGCTGGCCTACGTCCCACGCGCCGACGAGCCCGTGCCCGGACTGGCCGCAGCGGACGCCGAGGCCCTCCGCATTCCGGCACTGGTCTTCCGCAGCGGGGTCAGCGACCCGCACCACACGAGGGCGACGTCGGAAGCCCTGGCCGCCGTTCTCCCCGCCGCCCGCCTCGTCGAGCCGCCGTGGGGAGACCGCGAATGGATCGAGCGCGGCGAAGCGCGGGAGGAAGGGCTGTTCGCCCGCTGGACCCTCTTGGCCCCGCAGCTCTTGGAGTGGAAGGCCGAAGTTCTGGGCTGACCGCCCGCTTCTGCGCGCTCCCTCCCGGCGGACCGGGACCGTTCTTTCTCGATGCCGAGGAATCCCTTTGACGCCATCGAGCGGAGCAAGGCCAAAGCGCTGGCACACTTCTCGAATGAGGAACGGATTGACGCCATTGCTGCGATTTTTCAGGAAGCAGCCGGACTCGAACGTTCCACTGCCATTCAGTGGCGTCGGACTCGACGCAGGGTTCTCGCGAGACCGAGTTTGCACTCTCTGGAGCATGTGCCCAGAGAGTGCTCTGTCATGGGGCTCCTGACACTCGTCGCTTTCGTTCGCACGGGCGACCCCAGGTGGCTCGTCGTGGCGGCTGGGCTGGGAACTCAGTCGCTGATGAGCGCGTCGTTCGAGGTTTCGGTTGCCGCCGCTGGAGCAGGCTCATGCAGACCCAGTGCGTTGACGAAGAGCCGCGTCAACTGGTCGACGCCCACGTCGAAGTCGCAATCCACCAAGCCCTGAACGAACCACATCTCGGGGAAGCGGTACGTCATGGCCCCTAGGCCGGCTGCGGCGATGACAGGGTCGAGGCTCTGATCTGCGAGTCCGTGTTGCTGCAGGCGACGTATCGAGTCGGCGATCTGCGCCGACGAGACGTGGTGGCGCTCGTTGCGGAAGGCGCGCAGGGTGTCGTCGAAACGCGAGACCTGCTCAATCACACCCATGATGCGGGCTTCGTCCCGGTAGCTCTCGAAGTTCCGCCTGATCCCTTCGTGGATCCGCTCGTACGGCGAGGCCGTCGAATTCGCATCCAGAATCACGCTGTAGAGCGGCTCGCTGAGCCGTTGCTCCACCTCGGCCGCCACCTCCCGGAAGACCTCTTCCTTCGATTCGAAGTAGTGGTAGAAGGACCCGTGCGAGAGGCCGGCTCGCTCGGCGATGTCGGAGATCCGGGCATCGAGGAACCCGTCCTGCTCGAAGACCTCTTTGGCTGCCGCGAGGAGACGCGCCCGGGTCTCGACTCCTTTGCGGGAACGCGGCCCACTGGGCTTCTCGTTCGCGTCCGAGGTCGTTGTGGGATCGGCATCGGGAGCGGGCATCGACGTCACGTGTCCTTCCGCTGCAACAGCAAGACGCCGGAGGGCGTTCCGCCCCCGGACGTGACCACGGCGGTCTTGGCATTGGGGACCTGGCGCGCGCCGGCGTCGTGGCGCAACTGGGTCACCGCTTCGTAGAGGAAGCCGAAACCATGGCTGCGGCCTTCCGAGAGTTGTCCGCCGTGCGGGTTGACCGGGAGCTCGCCGTCGAGTGCGATGCGACGGCCTCCGTCGAGCCAGTCGTAGGCCTCGCCGAAGCCACAGAATCCGAGACCCTCGAGCCAGGAGATGGCATTGAAGGTGAAGCCGTCGTAGACAAGGGCCAGATCGACCTCGGACGGCTGCATATCGGTCCGCGTCCAGAGGTGCGCGGCCTGGCCGATGACCTGCGGCTCGTGGGTCAGGGTGTCCTGGTCCCACGACACCCGCTCCAGAATCTGGGTGCCCACCGCCTCGATACGCACCGCCGGGTGCGGGAGGTCGTCCGCGACCGACGCCGCCGAGACGATGACGGCGATGGACCCGTCGCACGGCACGTCACAGTCGTAGAGCCCGAACGGGGAGGTGATGGGCCGCGCCGAGAGATAGTCGTCCATCGTCATAGGGTCGCGGTAGATGGCGTTCGGGTTCAGGGCGGCATTGCGGCGTCCGTTGAGCGCGATCAGCCCGAGCATCTCGCGGGGAGCGCCATAGCGGTGCATGTACTGCGTTGCGTTCATGCCTATCCAGTTGGCGGCTGACATGGCACCGAAGGGAGCTCGCCATTCGCGGAACGGGCCGGAAACTCGTTCCGCCCGCTTCTGGCCGCCGCCACCGTCTGTAGCGGCTGCCTGCGCCGCTCGGCCGGCGAGGACGGCGAAGGTGGACTCCCACACGGTCCGAAAGCAGAGGACATGACGGCAGAGGCCAGAGGCGACGGCCAAGGCCGCTGCAATGACCGAACCACCCGGGCCGGGGAGGTCGCCGCCTCCGTTGATCCACGTGGGGTGGATGCGCAGGGCCTCTTCGATGGCACTGGCGCCCCCCTCGCTCATGCCCGCGCCACTCATGCCCGGATAGGTCGACAGCCCGTCGATGTCCTCGATCGTCAGCCCGGCGTCGGCGATCGCCGCCAGGCTGGCGTCGACGGCGAGTGAGAGCGGGTCGACCATCAGCCGCCGGCCGAAGGTGGAACGACCGATGCCACTCAGGACGGCCTTGTGCTCGAAGCGCTCTTCGCTCAGGGGGGCGCGGGGGTGCGGCCGCACCGGTTCGTCGACACGGTCGACGGGGTCGAGTTCGCCGGTCAGCTCGAACAGGGGTAACCAGACATCCTCTTGCTGCTCGAACCGCACCGCGACTTTCTGTCCGATCTGGACGTCGGCGGGCGCACATCCGACGATGTTGGTCGTGAGGTGGACGCGGGGGTCTTCTTCCAGCGCGACGTTGGCGATCACGTAGGGGGGATCGAGGTCCGGCAGCCAGGGATGGGCGTTGACCGTGAACCCCACGATCGTCCCTCGGCCTGAGACAGGTGTCGGCTTCGACGACCGGCTCCGGCAGTAGGGGCAGATGGGCACAGGAGGATGGACCAGTTGTCCGCAGTCGCTGCACCCCTGAATGCGCAGGATGCCATCGGCGCCGGAGGTCCAGAACCACTCGCTGGCCGGAGTCAGCTCAGGAAGCGGCCGCATGGCACCCCTTCCACCCGGCTCGGGCGCGGCGGGAGCGTCCGGCCGGTCCCACGGCGGAACCGCCGAGCCCCCACCCAGTTTTGACGTCGACGTCGCAATCGAACACGTTGGCTATGTTACGTGGCGTGGGAGGCGCCGTCCGAGTCTGTGGCAGCTGGACCCCCGGGCGGCAGGTCCAGCGGCGCGAGCCCGTTTCGTTCTCTCGCTTAGCCGGAAGGACCAGGACCGTTGCCCGTCCCTCGGGGGAATCCGCCCCGAGGCCTCACCCCCGATGCGGGCCATAAGATCCGCGACGATGGCGCCGTCTTCGACAGATCCGGAATCGGGTGGCCCTGGCCTGCGGCCCATCGGCCACTGGGTCGGCGGCCGAGCCGTGCCCGGCACCTCGGGTCGGACGGCGCCGGTCTACGACCCCGCCCGAGGCGTGCAGACCGGCGAGGTCGCCCTGGCTTCGGCGGCGGAGGTGGATGCCGTCGTCGCGTCGGCCGTCGTGGCATCCCCGGAGTGGAGATCCTCGTCTCTCACCCGTCGGGCCAGCCTGCTCTTTCGCCTACGCGAGCTGCTCGATGCAAGCCGAGACGAACTTGCTGCCGCTGTCACCCGTGAGCACGGCAAGGTTCTCGAGGATGCGAAGGGAGAGGTGGCGCGCGGCATCGAAAACGTCGAGTTCGCCTGCGGCATTCCCAACCTGATGAAGGGATCGTCCAATTCGGAGATCTCGACGGGCATCGACATTCGTACCGTGCTCGAACCCCTGGGCGTCGTCGCAGGCATCACCCCGTTCAACTTCCCGATCATGGTGCCGTTGTGGATGATGGCCAATGCCATCGCCTGCGGTAACTGCTTCGTGCTGAAGCCGTCCGAGAAGGACCCTTCCGTCTCGCTCGTTCTGGCCGAGATCGTGCAACGGGCAGGGTTCCCCGACGGCGTCTTCAGCGTCGTGCAAGGTGACCGCGAGACGGTCGAGACGTTGCTGGCCCACCCCGATGTGGCTGCGATCTCCTTCGTGGGCAGCACGCCGGTGGCGCGTCACATCTACGAGACCGGGACGCGTCACGGCAAGCGGGTCCAGGCGCTCGGGGGCGCAAAGAACCACATGGTGGTGCTCCCCGACGCCGACCTCGACGCTGCCGCCGACGCAGCGGTGTCCGCTGCCTACGGGTCGGCCGGCGAACGGTGCATGGCGATCTCGGTGGTCGTCGCCGTCGGTCCGGTGGCCGACCCGCTCATCGAAGCCATCGCCACCCGGATTCCAGACGTGGTGGTCGGTGCGGGTGACGACCAGGCGTCCCTGATGGGCCCGCTGATCACGGCGGAGCATCGCGACCGCGTGCAGTCGTACGTCGAGCGCGCGGCCGAGGAGGGCGCCAAGGTCGTGGTGGATGGGTCGGCCACCGGTCTGGAGCACGGGTTCTTCGTGGGCTGCTCCCTGCTCGACGACGTGAAGCCCGGCATGCGCGTCTATGACGACGAGATTTTCGGACCTGTGCTGAGCGTCGTGCGGGTGTCCACGTTCGATGAGGCCCTCGCGCTCGTGAACGACAACCCCTACGGCA
>Ga0302234_10000960_pt1 | contig 21076 bp, 17 predicted proteins | sample II_Palsa_N3_2_FD_193576 | JGI IMG/M metagenome (GOLD analysis project Ga0302234, IMG submission 193576) | Peat permafrost microbial communities from Stordalen Mire near Abisko, Sweden - II_Palsa_N3_2 | ecosystem: Environmental > Terrestrial > Soil > Palsa > Peat permafrost | place: Sweden... | reverse complement strand
TGATGGGCTTCTTCGACGGCTACGATCACTACACCGTCTCGCAAGACCTCGACCTCGCCTCATGGGACGACTACGTCGGCACCGGCCAGCTCAACCCCATCTACAACGGTGCCGCCCACGACCTCACTCGCGGCTTCCTCCGCAAAAACTTCTGGGTCATGGAAACCCAGCCCGGCTTCGTCAATTGGCAAGTCAATAACAACTCGCTCGACAAAGGTTCCGTCCGCGCCATGGCCTGGCATGACGTCGGCCATGGCGCGGACGCCGTCTCTTACTGGCAATGGCGCTCCGACCTCAACGGTCAGGAGGAATACCATGGCACCCTCCTCGGCGCCGATGGCACGCCTGTCCCGCTCTATTCTGAAGTCTCCCAGCTAGGCGCAGACTTCGCCAAGGCCGGTCCCGCCCTCGCCGGCACGTCCATCCACTCCGACGTCGCCATCCTCCACTCCTACGACGCCTTCTGGGCCATCAACTGGCAGCGTCACAACCATGCCTTCGACCCCCTCGCCGCCATGATCGACTACTACGGCGCCATCCGCGCCCTCACCCACTCCGTCGACATCGTCAACCCATCCGTTGATCTCTCGCAGTACAAGCTAGTCATCGCCCCCGCCCTCAACGTCCTCACCGACCAGCAAGCCAAGAACCTCATCGACTACGTTCACAACGGTGGCCACCTCGTCCTCACCCAGCGCTCCGCCATGAAGACCATCGACAACGCCCTCCAACCCCAGCGCCAACCCGGACCGCTCGTTCCCCTCCTCGGCGGTCGCGTCGAACAGTTCTACGCGCTCGACCGCCCAGTCCCCGTCTCCGGAGAATGGGGGTCCGGTCCCACCAACACCTGGGCTGACCTCCTCTCCACCTCTGCCCCGGACACCAAAGTCCTCATGCGCTACGGCAAGACGCCCCTAGGCTGGCTCGACGACCAACCCGCCGCCATCACCCGCAAGATCGGCAACGGCAGCATCACCTACATCGGCGCGGACCTCCAGGGCGACACCCTCGCCAACGCCGCCAAGTGGATGGTCGCCGACGCCAACCTCCATCCCGAGTTCGGCACTCTCCCTCCCGGCGTAGACCTCTACATCCGCTCCGACAACCATCACGAAGTCTGGATCCTTATCAACTTCGGCGACACTCCTCAGACCATCACCCTCCCGTCCGCCTTCGAAGACGTCTTGGTCGAACCCACCAAAGGCACTACCCGCTCCGTCACTCTCAACCGCTACGACGTGGTAGTCCTCCAACGTCCCACCCACTAATTCTCACCAATCACAAGAGCCTCCTACCAGACGCGAGCGCGCCTGCGCCTAACCTAGAAGCTAGACAGTTGGATCCACCCCGACGTACCGCGGCCTCCACTTCTCGCCCGCTTCGTGGATGCACTGAACCCAATTACTTCACTGCAACATCGCTCTCTTTCATGCGATCAACGCACCGGCGACTGGGCCATCAGCCTCCGGCGCGTCATAGTTTCGCGCCAGCGCTCTCTCAGCTATAATCACGCAGCGCGGTGCATCTCGACCAGGACCCTGAAATCAGCCATGCAACTCATTTACAAGCGCTTCGGTGTCATCACTGGTTTCGTACTCCTCCTCATCCTGCTGATCACCAACGCCCTCATCACGCGGCGCCAGCTGGCCGACTTGGTCAGCCATCAGGCCGACGTGGAGCACACCCAGCAGGTGCTCATCGCGATCAACCAGACGCAGTCCCTCCTCAAGGACGCGGAGACCGGCCAGCGCGGCTTCCTCTACACCAACGAATCCAGCTATCTCGCCCCGTACAATCTCGCCCTCGCGCAACTCCCCTCCCAGCTTCGAGTCCTCCAGCAGCTAACCAGCGGTGATCCCACGGAGCGGGCCGAAGTCGCTCAGCTCCGCACTCTCACCCAGGCCAAGCTCGCCGAGCTCTCTAAGACAATCCTGCTCTACCGCACTGGCCAGCCAGACGCCGCACACACCGAGGTCCTCTCCGATCGTGGCCGCCTCATCATGGTCCAGATCGATAACCTTATCGGCAAGATTCAGCTCCAGGAATCCTCCCTCGCTTCCTCTCGCACTGCCGCCGCGCGTCGCAGCATCCGCGACACCGTTATCTCCATCTATCTCGCCTCCCTCGTCGCCGCCGCCGGCCTCTTCTTCCTCGCCTACTACATCACCAAGGCAATGGCGATGCGCGATATCTATGCCCGCCAGCTCGAAGAGCGCGAAGAGTGGTTCCGCTCCACCCTCACCAGCCTCGGCGACGCCGTCATCGCCACCGACGGTCGCGGCCACGTCACTTTCCTCAACTCCATGGCCGAAAAGCTCATGGGCATCCCTCTCTCCATCGCCCGCGGCAAGTACATCGAGGATGTCTTCCCCATCTTCAACGAGACCTCCCTCAAGCCCGTCGACAACCCCGTCAAAAAAGTCATGGAGAAAGGCTTCATCATCGGCCTCGCCAACCACACCGTCCTGCAGAATACCGACGGCACCTACATTCCCATCGAAGACAGCGCCGCTCCCATCCGCGATGGCCGCGGCAGAATCGTCGGCGTCGTCATGGTCTTCCGCGACGCCACCACCGAGCGAAAGTCTCAGGAGGTTCTCCGCAAGACCGAAAAGCTCGCCGCCGCCGCTCGCCTCGCTGCCACCGTCGCTCACGAGATCAACAATCCCCTCGAAGCCATCGGCAATCTCATCTACATCTCCAAGGCCACCGAGGGTCTCCCCGAATCCGCCTTCACCAACCTCTCACTCGCCGAAGAGGAGCTCTCCCGCGTCTCCCACATCACCCGCCAGACCCTCGGCTTCTATCGCGAATCCAAGCAGCCCAACGAAGTCGATCTACCCATCCTCGTTGAGTCGGTCCTCAACATCTACTCCAATAAATTCCGCACCAAGAACATCATCATCGTCCGCGACTTCCACGACTGTCCTCCAATCCAGGCCCTCTCCGGCGAGCTCAAGCAAGCCGTCGCCAACCTCGTCTCCAACGCCGCCGACGCCGTCCCCCACGGCGGCACCATCTGCGTGCGCATCGATTGCCACGAGGATGCGACCGGCAACACCGTCAAGGTCATCGTCGAAGACGACGGCCCCGGCATCGCCCCCGAACACCGCGATCACATCTTCGAGCCCTTCTTCACCACAAAAAAAGACGTCGGCACCGGCCTCGGCCTCTGGGTCACCAAGGAGATCATCGAACGCCACAGCGGTACCGTTGAAGTCCGTTCCATCAACGAAACCGACCTCTCCGGCACAGCCTTCAGCATCACCCTGCCCGTCCGCCCCGACTTCCAAACCATCCTCGTCCAGGCCCCTAAAAACGACGCCTGATCCTTCCGCTAGCACACCTCGCAGCCGACATCCGGCGGGTGCCCCATTCATGAACAGCTTCATCGTTCATGAGTGGGATGATGAGCTCCAAGGAAGCGCAGCACCGCAGCTTCGTCACGGCAGCAGCCCAAACACCGCCACCCCATTCGGCGTTCCGACGTACACCTTGCCGTTCACAATCATCGGCGTAATGAACTTGTTGCCCGTCCCAAAACTGTCCCTGCCCCCCGCCGCCTGCGTACTGTTGTAGAGCTCCTTCCCCAGGTTCGTCGCGTCATACGCATGCAACACCGCGGTCGATCCCGTGCTGCTCTCCAGCGCCCACACAATCCCGTTCGACACCCCGTTCGCGCTCACACTCGGCGTCGCTCCCGGATATCCAAACGTCGTCGCCGACTTGCTCGATGGCGTCGTGCCCAACAGCGCATTCGTAATCGAGAAAGCCTTCAGGTAATCGCCAACCCCGCCGTAATACACCGTGTAATTGAAATACGCTGGCATCGACCAAGCCCCACCCGGCAGCGCGCTGGTGAGCTCCTGGTACAGTGCATCATTATTCGCGGAGTTATATTTCCCCAGATTATCGCGATCCCCCACGTAAATATTCGAATCCTTGCCCGCGCCCACCATCAAATGCCGCACCACTCCCTTGGCATCCACCATATCCGGCAACAACAAGCTTCCCCCCGAACCCAGATCAACATCATTGTTGCTCTCGTTGATCGAGTTATAGGTCTCAAAAAAATCGTCCACCGTCAGCGAATTATTCGCCGTCGATAGCTTGATCATCGCGTTGCCGTAATCACCGTTCACCGGAAATCCTGTCACGGTGTCCTTCGCATCAAGGGTCCCATTCGCATCCAGAAAATAAATGTTGCCCGAGCTGTCCGCCGCCAGCCCATCACCCGCCATCCAGATCGATCCCTCGTTCCCATTCGGCGTCAGGTTCAGAACCGCCGTCTGCTGCAGCGTGCTCTCGCTATACCCCATCACCCATCCCGTATACGGCCGCGCATCGCAGTGCGACGTCCATGCCAGGTAGATCGTCGAGTTCATCAGCAACAACCCCGCCCTCTCCGCATACTGTCCCGGGGCAAACACCACGTTGCCGCCGCTGCTGTTGTCCCCAGTCCCCGGATAAGTCCCCGCAATCTCCGTCGGACTGCCCGCAGTCTCCGCGCCCGTAGTCAAATCCAGCGCATGCAGCCGCTGGTGATACGCGCCCTTACTGTCCTTCGACATCGCCACCACGAACATCGTCCCATTCACACCCTTCGTCCGGTCAATCACCGGCGTGGACGTAATCCCAATCTCCGGCGTGATTTGCGAGCACCCATGATTGTCGCTCGTCGTCTCCCCACTCCCCAGTGCCGACACCTTCCACAACTGCGTCCCACTATCCGCATCGAACGCATACACGCTGGCGTGCTCCGTCACCACGTACAGCACGTTGTGCGTCTGCCCACCGACCGTCACCGCCGACAGGTACAGCGGCTCCGCATCCACCACCCCATCCACGCCCAGCATGTTCAGCTTCCCAAACGTAGCCGAGCTCACATTCGTCGGAGTCAAAATCGTCTCACTCGCATTCAACCCATCGCGCGAGTTGTCGTTGTGATACGTCGTCACATTTACGCCCACCGGCGCCGCCACCGTAAGCGTCAGCGTCGCCGTATGCGTCAGCGCCCCCGACACCCCGGTAATACTCACGCTCGACATCCCCGCCGCAGCATTCGCCGCCGCAGTGAACGTCAACGTCTGCGGTGTTCCCGGTGCAAGCGTCAGCGTCGTAGGCGCAACCGTCACCCCCGCCGGCAGCCCGGCCACCGTAACACTCACCGTCCCGCTGAACCCATTGACCGCGCTCGCTGTCACAGCAGTGCCCTGTCCCAGAGCCCCCGACGTCAACGTCAAGCTCGTCGGATTAATCGCCAGCGTGAAGTCCGCCGGCGCCGCCGCGATCTTCAGCGTGAACGTCGCCGTATGCACCAACGCACCCGAAGTCCCCGTCACCGTCACCGTGCTCGTCCCCGCAACCGCACTCGCAGCCGCGGTCACCGTGAGCGTCTGCGGCGTCCCCGGCGTAACCGTTGGCGTAGCCGGGTTCACCGTAACCCCAGCCGGCAGCCCACTCACCGCGATCCCAACCCCCGCGGTAAACCCATTCACCCCACTAACCGAAACCGCCGTCGATCCGCCCGCACCACCAGCCGTGACACTCACCGTCGTCGGATTCACCGAAATCGTAAAGTCCGCCGGAGGCACAGCCGTCACGCTCAGCGCCACCGCTCCGCTATGCACGTGCGCTCCCGAAGTCCCCGTGATCGCCACAGTTCCCGAACTAGTCGCCGCCGTCGCCGCCGCGGTCAGTGTGATCGTCTCCGTCGTCCCCGGCGCGATCATCACCGAAGCCGGATTCGCCGTAACCCCCGACGGCAAACCCGAAAGAGTCACAGCAATCTGCGCGCTATACCCATTCACCGCAGTCGACGTCACCGTGATCTGCTGGGTCGCCCCTCCCGCCGTGAGCGCCACATTCGCCGGCGCCACCGCAAGCGTAAAGTCCTCCGTCACCACCGCACTCGAGCCACACCCGCCCGCCGTCAACCCCAGGCAGCCCAACATCAGGCAGCCAAACCCCAACAACCAGCGCCCCACCCCAGCCCCACGGGAATTCCATCTCTTCTCAAAAATTCGCGCGGAAAAAATCATGAGACTCCTGCCCGTTCTGAAGTGAAGTTCCATTCATCAGCCATAGACGTGGAATGCAGCGAAATCAATTCGCCCATCCCGCAATCCATACTTCCCCCGGCAGACAGTCAGCAGCACCACAAGTGAAACCAAGGCAGCTTTACCCGCCCATCATACGACGCGCCTACAAGCCCTCGCCGAAACTAAAGTCTTGCGTCCCAGTACCCCGCGATATCCTGAAGCATCGCCACCATGCCCAGCACGCCCTTAGAGTCGCCGCACTTAGACCCGCCGCGCCGAAAGCTCACCCTCCGCTCCGTCGCTCGCTGGCTCCTCATCACTCTCGCGTCTCTCTGGCTGCTAGCCGCCCTCACCCTCGTCGCTCTCCGCTTCCTCGACCCGCCCACCACCGCCGTCCATGCCGAGCGCCGCATCCAGTCCTGGTTCTCCACCAAGCCCTACACCGCCTCCTACGACTTCGTCCCCCTCAACCGCATCTCGCCCGACTTCCAGCACGCCGTCATCGCCGCCGAAGGCGACCTCGACGACCACAAGCCCAACCACCGTCTCCGCGGCGGCTCCACCATCGACCAGCAGCTCGTCAAGAACCTCTTCTTCGGCACCGGCCGCACCCTCCTCCGCAAAGGCGCCGAAACCACCCTCGTCCCCATCGCCGAACTCGTCCTCGGCAAGCAGCGCATCCTCGAGCTCTACCTCAACGTCGTCGAGTGGGGCCCCGGTATCTACGGCGCCGAAGCCGCCAGCCGCTACTACTTCCACACCTCCGCCCGCAACCTCAACCGCCGCCAGGCCGCCGAGCTAGCCGCCATCCTCCCCGCCCCCCTAAAGCGCCGCCCCGACCACATGACCCGCTACAGCACTCTCATCCAGGAACGCATGAGCCAGATGAACTGGTAGCGCCGCAGCTCGCGCAAAGTTTCTCTGCCCCTAGTCTTCCGCGCCACTCATAGTTTCCTGCGCCCGCACAAACGGATAGCTACTCACGTGGACCCAACCTTTAAATGGCCTGTTCACGTCCGCGATTGCAAGCAACACAAGAGTAATCAGCAAGGTGAAGGAGAAGACCTGGAACACATGAAGCTTCAGGCTTACGGAGTTGAATATGTTGACCGACAACAACGTGAGCAAGCCTCCCACCATCAACACACACCACAGGATCGCGGGAAGCCGATGCGTACTTTGCACCAACCGAGTTCGTCTGTAAGTTGTCATCGCGCTGAGCTCGGAGATTGCGTGGTCCTCCGCCGTATTTTCCGACGTCGAGCTTCCCTTTACCGACATAAGAGTGCCCCACATCTTCTCGTTGATTGTGTGACTCGCGTCCGGTAGTTGGCCTTGCGCCATAGCCGGCCAATCATCGTTAACGACGGCAGCAGCATATGCCCTCGACTCTGCTTGCAATTCGTTCCTTTGCTGTTCCGGCAGACCGACGGCCAGCCGATAAACATTGCGAAGCGAGCTCGCTTCCAGATCCGCGTTGAGAGTTGCCTCACCAAACTCGCTCCACACGGCGTACAACATGAATCCCAGGATGACCGCGTACGTCGTCCCAAGAATGCTGAGTTGCCAACCGACCAGGTCATTCTGGACAGAGCGCTTTTCGCAAGGCCATATGCGATTGAGCCACAACGTGAAACCCAGCGACAGGAGACAAGTGACAAGAAGCAAAGCAACGTTCTGACCAAAGCTAAGCATAATAGGGCCTATTGGGCGGAACGCTCACGCACCATGGGGCGTGACGTCCGCTGATGCCGTACACATCAGGCATACGGTTTGGGATGATCGAGCGGCTGCGGTCCCATCTTACCGCCCAGCCGCCAGTCCCGCCACAACTCCCGCAAAGCCGGCTCATCGGCACGAGTTTTCCTGATGAGTGACCTGGCGATTTAGCACCAATTGAAAAGAGGCGGAGATGGCGCACAACAAATCGTAGTTGCCGAAAACGCCGTTTTGCGGGAATGAGCGGCTGCTGACGGTAAGCCGACTTATCGTCGCGCGCAAGGATTTGATTTCACGGTAGACGAAGCCAATCCAGGCCTTCTGTCACGTAAGAAGCGAACAAGAAGTCCCGTATGACGGCGATTCTCTCGCCTTGCCAGCCGATCAGCACGAAGTGCGTTGGCCTTTCCATCTCTTCGTTGCAATCGAAACCAAGCAGGGCCGGCCGGCCTTCGACTGCGCCCAGTACGAATTGCCACCGCGCCTCCTCTGCGTAACGCGTGAAATAGGCGCCGACTTTTTCGCAACCCTCCATTTGGACTCGGTTTACGAGATCGAGCTTGACCCCTTCGGCCAGCATTTCTCGAATCGCATCGAAGTCGCCTCCTTGAAACAGAGCCACATATCGAGAAAGCAGACTGCGTTCCAGATCTGTCATGACCGGCAAACGAATGTCTTCCGGCTCGGCGGCTAGCCGGCGTAGGTTCGCGCGGCCTCGCTGCAGGGCGGACTTGGCTGCTGCCGTCGTGCATCCCGCGACCGACGCGATCTCTTCTGTGGAGTACCCGAGGACGTCTTTCATGACGACCGCACAGCGCTGCAGTTCCGGGAGCCGCAGGAAGGTCCGAAAGCTGATCGAAACCACCTGCGTCTCCGGCAAAGGGGGGGATGCGAGATCGTCGGGCAACGGGAGGATATCATGGCGCGTCCGGGAGCGCAGAAAGTCGAGGCTGGCGTTGTGCGCGATGCGGAATAGCCAGCCTTCCACATTGTCCTGAGGCATGTCAGGCGACCATGCCCGAATTGCTTTGAGCAGCGTCTCCTGTAACACATCTTCGCCATCCACCGTTGAGCCAACCATGCGAGCGCAATAGCGATGCAGACGTGGACGGAGTTCCCCCAGGCGTTGATGAAATCCTGCGTTGTCCATGGTTCCACCTTACCTAGCTGGCTTCACTCAGTACAACGTGCCCCTGCATCGACTCGAGCGTGGCAAGCTCCCGAATTTTCGGGAAATACGCTACCAATCGCGCATCGGAACGCATCGCCGCAATATCTTCCTGTGATCTCCATTCCGAATAGATGGCGACACTGGCACCGTCACTCGCAGCAATCAGCCGAGTAGACACCCAGCCTTGCAACCGGCTGATCACATCCCGGGTACTCGCCTCGAGCATTTCGATCACCGTGGCCTGTTTCGACGGTTCCATCTTCAGCAGATTTACCAAAACGACAAATTCGTTTTTCATCTCAGTTCTCCATTTCCGTGAATTCGCCGTTTCCTTTCTTGGAAACGGCTTACTTCAGGAACGAAGTCAATATCGAAAACGAATCGGTCTGCTCTACTTTTCTAAACTGACGTTGGTACTGAGAAGCGGACATCGCCTGCCCCTGTCGTCCGCGAAGTTCCCCGAAAGTCGGGTTTTGAGCAAGTTCGCCCACGTCGCTCCCGCCGAATGAACTTAGTCAAAACGCCGTATTTCAGCAGTTAGACCAGCCGCTCGAGAACGTATTGAGAGGGTCGACCAGAAATGCCAACATTCGCGCCTCTGACGTTTTACAAGTGAATTACCGTCTGCCGCACCACTCCGGTGTCTTCTGAAATCTTCCTGTGACGGACCTCACTGAATACAAGCACAATGGAGAATCGGTCTGTCTCAATGCTTGCCGAATGCATCGGACGCTGAAGTCGGTCTGACCATTCCTTAGCTTCATGACTGGCGCCCAGAATTGTGATTCCAGGATATGCAAGAGACCAGTCGGTGCCAAAAATATAACCCTCAGGCTCACCGACTTCCGTCCACTTGGCGTAATCCGTGAATTCATCCGCCCATGACATTTGCCAGATTTTGTCTCCAACACGGGTCTTGTAGTCGAGGTCGACAACGTGCGTGAACGTCAATTCATATGTTCCAGGATCCCGGCATAAGCTGTCTTGAATGACGAATCGATAATCTCTGCCGTGTGGAAGAAGCCATGCTCCATAACTCCGAAGTCGCAATCGGACAGAGTGCTATTCAGCAAGTTAAGAAGTGGATTCTCAGTCACAGGTTTCTCCCAAGGCGGAGCGCGCCTCCACTGAATTCTACCGTCGTAGACCTAGCTCCGCCGTGCCGGAAGAGAACCTCCGGTAAAGTCGGGTTTTCGGCAACTACGTTTCATTGTTGAGAACAGGCCAAAGCACTCATTGAGCTTCGACCAGGCGCTACATGAGTTTCCGGATACGCGCATTGCCCGATCGAATCAATCCTCATCCAAATTCCCACCCACCCGTAAATTCGGCACACCTTCGGTGACGCAAACCACTTCGCCGCCAAGCGATTCTTGTACCCTATAAAGGTACGGCTGCATCCAATACGTCCCGGCCCATCACACCTTCGGGGGCCAGGGAGCGCAGCCTCAAGGAGTCCGCAGTGCCTTCTGTCGACAGCACCATCCAGCTGATTCAGATCAACGAACAGCAAGGAAGCCACACCGGACCAACCACCTGTGCATCCGGCCTCGCCGAAGCGCCCTGGACCTTTGACGCCGAGCCCACCTACGGCCCCGGCGCCTCCATGGCCGACCACCTCCCCAACACCGCCCCGCGCCAACCCGGCCTTCCCGCCGAGTACTGCAATGCCAGCCCTGCCGAACTAGACCTCCGCATCCGCGCCGCCAAGCACGCCCTCGGCGAAAAGCTCGTCATCCTCGGCCACTTCTATCAGCGCGACGAGATCGTCCAGTACGCCGACTTCGTGGGCGACTCCTTCCAACTCGCCAACGCCGCCCTCACCCGCCCCAACGCCGAAACCATCGTCTTCTGCGGCGTCCACTTCATGGCCGAAACCGCCGACATGCTCTCCCGTCCCGACCAGGCCGTCATCCTCCCCAACCTCGCCGCCGGCTGCTCCATGGCCGACATGGCCGACCTCGACTCCGTCACCGACTGCTGGGAACAGCTAACCGAAGTTCTCGGCGACAACCTAACCCCCGACGGCCGCCAGCAAGTCATCCCCGTCACCTACATGAACTCCTCGGCCGCCCTCAAAGGCTTCTGCGGCGAACATGGCGGCGTAGTCTGCACCTCATCCAACGCCGCCCGCGTCCTCGAGTGGGCCTTCGAACGCGGCCAGCGCGTCCTCTTCTTCCCCGACCAGCACCTCGGCCGCAACACTGCCAAGGCCATGGGCATCCCCCTCTCGCAGATGCCCGTCTGGGATCCAAACCTCCCCAACGGCGGCAACACCCCCGAAGCCCTCCGCGATGCCCGCGTCCTCCTCTGGCATGGCTTCTGCTCGGTCCACAAACGCTTCACCGTCGAGCAAATCAACCTCGCCCGCCAACGTCACCCGGGCGTCCAGGTCATCGTCCACCCCGAGTGCCCCATGGAAGTGGTAGACGCGGCCGACTCCTCTGGCTCCACCGACTTCATCGTCAAGGCCATCGCCGCCGCACCCGCCGGCAGCACCTTCGCCATCGGCACCGAGATCAACCTCGTCCAGCGCCTCGCCTCCCAGCACCCCGAGCACACCATCTTCTGCCTCGACTCCATCGTCTGCCCCTGCTCCACCATGTACCGCATCCACCCCGGCTACCTCGCCTGGGTCCTGGAAGCCCTGGAGCGCGGCGAGGTCCTCAACCGCATTACTGTTCCCGAGCCCATTGCTGTCCCCGCACGCCTCGCGCTGAAGACCATGCTGAAACTCGCGCCGCGTGTCCCGAAACTAGGCTAAAGACATCGCTGAGTAACCCGAAACCAGGCTAAACATGTCGAAAACGCAACACATTTTGGTCGTAGGCTCCGGCATAGCCGGCCTCATCGCTGCCCTCGAGCTGAGCTCCAGGTACGACGTAACTGTTGTAACCAAAGCAGCTTTGGCCGAATCCAACACCCGCTGGGCGCAGGGCGGCATCGCCGCCGCCATGTTTGACGACGATTCCGCCGCCAGCCACGCCGCCGACACCCTGGCCGCCGGCGCAGGCCTCTGTAACCCCAACGCCGTCAACATCTTATGCACCGAAGGCCCAGCCCGCATCCGCGACCTAATCCGCCTCGGCGTTCCCTTCGACCAAACCCCCAACGGCGACCTTGCCAGAGGTCTGGAAGCTGCTCATTCTAAAGCACGTATCCTCCACGCCGGAGGTGACGCCACCGGCCTCTCCGTAGAAACAACCTTAGTCCGCGCCGTCCGCGCCGCCAACATAACGGTCCTCGAACACACCTTCGCCCTCGATTTGGTACTCCAAAACGGCACCGTAACCGGCCTGGAAATCATTGATTCCGAAGGCCTTCCCCGCACCCTCAACACTGACGCCGTGATCCTCGCCTCGGGCGGTGCCGGCCAGCTCTACCTCCACACCACCAACCCCTCAGTAGCCACCGGCGACGGCACAGCCATGGCCCTCCGCGCCGGCGCCCAGCTAGCCGACCTCGAGTTTTACCAGTTCCATCCCACCGCGCTAGCGACCGCAACCTATTTAGATTCATCACCATTTCTGATTTCAGAAGCTGTCCGCGGCGAAGGCGCGGTCCTCTTGGACACCGACGGCCATCGCTTCATGCCTCAAATCCATCCCGCCGCCGAGCTAGCTCCCCGTGACGTAGTCGCCCGCGGCATCGCGAGCCAAATGGCTCTCCAGCAAGGACTTCCAGCCCTCTTGGACGCTACGGCCATGTCCCCCGAATTCTTAGCCAAACGCTTCCCCTCCATCGATGCCGAAACCCGCGCCCGCAATCTCGATTGGTCCCGTAACCCCATTCCTATCAACCCCGCAGCCCATTATTGGATGGGCGGCGTCCGCACCGACACCTACGGCCGCACCTCCATCCCCGGCCTCTACGCCGTCGGCGAAGTAGCCTGCACCGGAGTCCACGGTGCCAATCGCCTAGCCTCCAACTCCCTCCTCGAAAGCCTAACGTTCGCGTGGCGATGCGCCCACGCGCTGCTTCAGGCCGACTCGCTCTCAACCGACATAACCCCTTTCGTTGGAACATCTATACCCCTCCTCGAGATACACGCTACGAGCCAGGACCGCACCACCCCGATCACCCGCCTCGAGCTTCAAACCCTCCTCTGGACCCATGCCGGCATCGAGCGCAACGCCACCGATCTCCGGTCGGCCCTCCAAACCCTAGACCGCTCCTACGCCGAAGGCGCCACAATCCACGACCTCGAAACCGCCAACCTTCTAGCCCTCGCCCGCGTTCTGGTTGCCGCAGCCCTGGCCCGAGAAGAGTCTCGCGGCGCCCACTTCCGCACCGACTTTCCCCACCCTTCAACGGCCTTCGAACACTCGCTCATCTACGCTCAGAGCCCGGAAATCCGCAAAACCAATACCTTGCCGGTAGCGGTCCCATGCTGATGAAACCCAGTCGGGACGCGGTCGACACCATCGTTCGGATGGCTCTCCTGGAAGACGCTCCCTGGGGAGACCTCACCTCGCAGACACTCATCCCCGCCACCGCCACTGTTACTGCGCAGCTCATCGCGCGCGAAGACGGCGTATTCTGCGGCCAGGACATCGTAGCCGCGGCCTTTTCTCTCACCGACCCCGCCATCACGACCGACTTCCATATTATTGACGGCGAAGCTTTTGCCTCTGACGCGATCATCGCAACCATCCAAGGCCCAGCCCGCGGTATCCTCCAAGCCGAGCGCGTAGCCCTGAACTTCGCGCAGCGTCTCTCCGGCATCGCCACCCTGACAGCCCGTTATGTCGACGAGGCCAAAGGCACCCGCGCGCGCATCGTCGACACTCGCAAGACCACCCCCGGCCTCCGCCTCTTCGAACGCTATGCGGTCCGCTGCGGTGGCGGCCACAACCACCGTTTCTCGCTATCCGACGCCGTTATGGCAAAGGACAACCATATCGCCGTTCTCGCCGCCCACTCGTCTGCAGGCCTCACCGATTCCCTGCTCGCCCTACGCGAAGTAGTCCCGCACACCACTCACCTCGAAGTCGAAGTCGATCGCCTCGACCAGATCGACGCAGTCCTCGCCGCCAACGTCGATACGGTTCTCCTCGACAATTTTTCGATCGACGACCTGCGAATCGCCGTTCAGCAGATCAACGGCCGGGCCCTCACCGAAGCCAGCGGCGGCATTACTCTGGGCCTCATCCGCGACATTGCCGCCACAGGTGTCGACCTCATCTCCATAGGTGCTCTCACCCACAGCGTCCGCGCCCTCGATCTTGGCCTGGATATCAATCCAGTGGTTGTTCCAGCTATCAAGCCAGCCTGATCCCGGTTGAAAATAATTCAATCCATTGGTCGATGCGCACGATAACGCGCATTCGATAGAGTGGTTTTCGTAATGACAGCCGGATGTACCTTACTGCGTTGACCGCAGCGCTCCGGGCATCTGCGCACGGTGGTTGCGTGTAAGCGAGTGGCCCACCTCCTACAAAAGTTTGCGGCACCCCCTTGCCTCCTCCGGGGTGCCGCCCTTTATCCCGCCACTCGATCGAAACTGCGCATTTTGCACAATTCCAGTGCTGGAGCTTGAGCGCTGTCCTGGTCGTTACGATACTCTCTTATTGAAGAATCGACCTCTTCCCTCGGGCATCCAACAGAGATAAAGGCTAACTGGCACGCTGGTGGTGTTGCGCTTGGCCTGCGATACTTTAAGCCAGTTAGCTTCGATTCTTCTCGTCTATGACGACTGTCCGCGACACGTTCGAAAACACCCTCCGCAGCGCGCGCTCCACCGTCGCGTTCCGCGAGACGTTGAACCTTGCTTACGACAGCTTCTGTGCCAGCAAGACACGCTTCCTGCTTACCATGCTCGGTATGGTGATCGGCTCCGCCTCCATCGTGCTCGTTGCCACCGTCGGCCTCACCGGCAAGCAGTATGCGATCGATACCATCTCGTCGTTAGGCCCTAATAAAGTCGAGATGCAATACACTGGCGGCGTAGTCATGGGCCCTGACAACGTCAGCACCCCCGACTACCTGACCATCAGGGACATGCAGACCGTCGACCAGCAGGTTCCCGGCATCCGCTACAGCTCCCCCATGCTTGAGTTCCACGACAGCATCGCCATCGGCAACGGCCAGAGCAAGGATGCCATGCTGCTTGGCGTCAGCCCTGAGTACAAAGACATTCGCGGCCTTAAGATTAAAGCCGGCCGTTTCTTCGACGACCAGGACGCCGCCACCCACGCCTATGTTGCCGATATCGTCGGTCCTATGGCCATCGAACTCTATGGCAGCTATGGAGCGGCCCTCGGTCAGACTCTCTCGATTCGCGGCATTCCTTTCACTGTCATTGGCGTCTTCACTGAAAGCATCAACACCTTCGGCTCATCCGAGATTAGCAATCACACCCTCCTTGTCCCCTACGAGGTCGGTCGCTACTTCAGCGGTACGAATGATCTCAAAGAAATATTCTTCAGCATGGACAGGCGAGAGGACGTAGAGCCCGCAGCCAGACGCATCACCAATCTCATCTCCAGCCGCCATCGCCCCACCAGCGAGTACAACGCCGCCACCCTCACAGACATCCTCAACTCCATGCGCCGCATCGCAGACATGCTCACCATCGTTCTGGTTCTCGCGTCCGCCATCACGCTCGTCGTCTCCGGCGTGGGCATCATGAACTCCATGCTTGCGAATGTGCAGGCGCGCATTAAGGAGATCGGCATTCGCAAGGCGCTCGGCGCCACCAGCCGCGAGATTCGCCTCCAGTTCCTCACCGAGGCGGTCTTCCTCTCGCTGTCGGGAGGATTGGTCGGCACCATCATCGGTCTCGCCATACCCTTCAGCGTTGGGCTGTTTACTCCCTTCGTGATCCCGCTTTCTTACTGGGCTGCTGTCATTTCCCTTGCCACATCCGTTGCAGTCGGCGTCGTCTTCGGCACCCTTCCTGCAAACCGCGCTGCTGTTCTCGACCCTGTTTCAACGCTCAAATATGAGTAGCGCTCAAATTTTCCGGACCTCAACGGATTGAAAAATCCCATTCAGCAACGCCTCACGCTCATACGCGCAGAACTCGCCAACAAGCTCCTCCGATCCGACCTCAAACAAATCTCGAGCCCGACAGGCTCCACCACATAGATATCGCACAGCGCATGCAGAGCACTTCGCCAGGGTGTCCACGCTAATCTTCCGCATGCGCGCAAATACGGGGGACTGCGCATAGATCTCGCCAATCGACCGCTCCCGCACATTTCCTGCCCGAAACCGCTCCTCATGCAGCAGCTGGCACGGATACACATCGCCCGTCTCCGCGATGCTGATCTCTCTTTCCGCCATCGCACAACGCCGCACACCACGACCACGCAGCGCGTTCAGCTTTGAGCCGACCGCCCCCATCGGCGCCACTCCCTTCACCGCCGACAGCGCTCGGTAATACTCCACTCCCGTGAGTGCCAGATCGTTCACCGCGCTCCCTCGTCCCGCTTTGAACAACGGCTGCAGTGACAAGCGTGAGCCATATCTCGCCACCATCGCCGCTATGTCACCGCGGTTCGCCTTCGTGACCGTCATGGCCACGATTACATTGGCGCCGCACGACAGCAGCATCTCAATCGCCCGCGTGACCCGCGCAAAGTTGCCTTTACCTCGTGTCGCCGCGTGCACCGCATCGCCGCTGCCGTCCAGGCTGATCTTCACCACGTCCACCACGGCTGCAATGCGTTTAGAATTGACGCCGTCGATCAGCGAACCGTTAGTAAGCAGGTGCACTCTGTTCCCAGCCGCTTTCACCTTCTCAGCGAAGTCGAGCACGCTGGGATGAAGCAACGGCTCACCGCCGGATAGCACATACGCTACCGAAGATGACAGTGCCGCCACGTCCCGGGCGATCGTCTCCAGTTGGCCCCACGACAACACACTCGACCGTTTCCCACTCTGCGCATAACAATAGCTGCAACCGAGATTGCATTGGTTAGTCAGCTTCAAATGCACCATGCTCAGCTTCTGAGGAATCTCACGTTGCTCGCGGTACACAATCTTCAGAGTTTCCACCTTTTTGGCGGCTGAGGCATTCACCAGGACGCCCCGCGCCAGCGCCTCGGCCAGCAGCGCACTTGCCTGTTCCCACGCCGATTCGCCGGCCTGCCCCAATACCTCTTCTATCGTCGCGCCATCGCACCGCGACAGCAGAATGGCGCCATTCTGATTCACCACCATCCAGTCGGGTCCCTGCGGTTGAAGGAACAGGTGCTTTCCGGCGCGTTCCGCGTACATTACCCCGTCATCCAACTTCAGTCGAAACACGCGCTTCTGCACCTTTAGTGTCCTGTGCAGTCCCCGCCAATGCCGCAACATCCGGACCCAGCAGCGCAATCCGGCCCCACTCCGCACTCCCCTGCCCCACTCGCACAATCCATCGCACCCACATTGCCGACAGCCTGCGCTATTTTCGCGCTCGTCGCAGGCCTTCCCATTCGGCCATCCTCAATCAGGGCCAGCGGCAATCCTCCCAGCCATCCCATCACGTCACCGGCGCAGACCAGCCGTGTCCCATGACCTTCGGCGATATTCAACTCTTGGGTATTCAACATAGGCCCCTATTTCGTGTTCGGTCCATTGAGCCATCCGTTTTCTTGCAGCGGACACCACCCATTTTTATCCCGTCCTCACCACCAAGGTCGGTGACGCTTATCACGCCCACTCGTAACTCGCTCTGCTTAATGGAACCGCCGGTTTTCCGACTTGCGGAAAGCAACTCGCTACGCGCTGTTCAACATTTCCGGCCCATTATTCCGCACGTTTCCCACCGCCGTATTGCAAAGTTCTACCTTCATCTCCTCAGACTCGTAGGGCCGCAGCAAGTGCGCGGGCGCTGGCCTCGAATCATCCCGGTCCAGCCACTCCTCCCAATCCCTCGCGTGCAGAATCGCAGGCATCCGCGTATAGATCGTCGACATCAACTCATTTGCCTCGGTCGTAATGATGGCAAAGCTCTGCAGCCAGCGGTCTACCTCTTGCGGAGACTTCTTAGGCTCCTTCCACGCGTCCCACAATCCCGCAAAGGCCATAAGCCCTCCGCCACCAGCGTTCAACGTGATCGCGTATGGCTGTCTTCCACTCTTGGATTGCGTCTTCGGACGCGCCCCCGCCCGCACCTCTCCATTCTTTTCCGCCCACTCATAAAATCCGTCTGCCGGAATCAAACATCGCCGCCGCTTGAAGGGCTCCCTCCACGTCGCGGAATTCGCCACCGATTCAGCTCGCGCGTTAAACGTGGTCATGCCCTTGAACTCTTTCAAGCTCGTTGCAAAGAACGGCACCATCCCCCACCGCAACAGCGCCATCTCTCGCTCGCCGGAATCCCGACTTAGCCGAATGACTGGCTGATACGTTGTCGGCGCAATGTTGTAGTCCGCCGCCAGCGGATCCTCGAAGACTTTGCCGGCATGAAATCGCTCAGCAATATGCTGCTTGTCCGACCTACGGAAATACCGACCACACATGGACTTAGCCTAGCATCCCCTAACCACCTTTGCCTGCTCGTCGCGCAAATGCCTGGCGCGCCCCGCAACGTTCGAGAGAACGACGACCGGACGCAGAAACGCCCGCGCCACCATTCGGAAGCGCGGGCGTTTCTCTGTCTTTACCAACTAGTCGCGGTTATCGTCCAGTTCACCCGTGTAGGTCGACTTGAACACCGAATCATCCGCTACCGACGCCTCTTCAGCCGAGCGCTCCGGAGCATCGCTCTTGATGTTCACCTGCAGATGCGCCGACACCTCGCGGTGCAGCTTGATCGGCACATGGAACTCGCCAATCGACCTCAGCGGCTCTTCCAGGTGAATCTTGCGACGATCGACCTTGTAGCCCTCTGCCTCGAGCGCGTGCGCGATATCCTGCGAAGTTACCGACCCGAATAGGTGATCGTTCTCGCCAGTCTTGCGCTCGAACGTCAGCACCAGCTCGTTGAGCTTGCCGGCGAGCTCTTCCGCTCCGCCCTTCTCCGACGCCGACTTGCGGATCGCCGAAGCCTTCATCTGCTCAATGACAGCCTTGTTCGCCGGCGTGGCTTCCATCGCCAGCTTGCCCGGCAACAGGTAGTTGCGGCCATATCCGTCAGCGACCTTCACCACATCGCCTCGGTGGCCCAGCTTGTTTACATCCTCTTTCAAAATGACTTCCATGACACGTCTCCAACGTACTTGGTTCGCGCCGCATGTCGGCGCGGTTGAACTAGAACTTCGCTGCAAACGGCAGCAGAGCAATCGCGCGAGCCTGCTTGATGGCGCGCGTCAGCTTGCGCTGGAACGGAGCGCTGGTGCCCGTCAAACGGCGCGGAATGATCTTGCCGCGGTCCGACACGAACTGCTGAAGCAGGCGCACGTCGCGGTAGCTGATCGTGTCGATCTTCTCCACCGTGAATTTGCAAACCTTCTTGCGACGGAAGAACTTGCGTCCGCCAGCTCCGCCTGCGCCGCCGCCAGCTCCTGCTGGGCGCGGTGGGCGCGATCCGCCCGAACGTGGGCCGCCCTGTCCTTGGTAACCACCCGTGCGTGGCGCCGGGGCGCTGGTGCTGCCCTCGGTCGATGCCGCAGCCGGTGCCGCGGGTGCTGCCTGGTTCACTGTCTCGTCAGCCATGTTGCTTGTCCTTTGTCTGCTGATGGCTCTTGTGCCATCAGCCGGTTCTGCTGCTCTTGCTCCAGACCCGCTTGGGGGCCTCTGGACTGGATCTTCGTCATGTACTCGAAGATCGTGGAAGCATCTTGCAGCGTTGCGTTTGTCCTGTCAGCAGACCGGAATTCTCCAGCCTGCGAAGCTTGTCTTGCTCGCGAACGAGCCAGTCCTACGAAGCGACTGCGGGCTCAGCCTCGGCGACTGGCTCTGCAACAGCAGAGGCCTCCACGGCCGGAGCTTCATGCGTCTCGGTCGCAGCAGCAGCCTCGACGTTCACTTGCGGCTGCGCGCTGCGCTTCACGTGCGCATCGCGATGCGCCTTGATCTTGGCCACGCGCTTGTCTTCCTCGTCCATGCGAACCGTGATGAACTTAATCACCTGTTCAGAGACGCGCAGACGACGCTCGATCTCGGAGATCAGCGAAGCTGGAGCATCGACGACCAGCAGAACATAGAAGCCATCGTTGAACTTCTTGACGGTGTAAGCCAGCCGGCGGCGACCCATCTTCTCGGTCGTCTTCACGGTGCCCCCGCCCCCGGTCACATAACCGGAGAACGTCTCAATGAGCTTGTCGAGCTCGACCTCTTCAACATCGGGCCGAACGATAAACATGATTTCGTAAGTGCGATTCATCTCAACTTCTTTCTGCGGGGTTCTGCCCCGCACCGCTTCGGTGAAAACTTCCATCCGAAACCGGTGTGGAAGATTGTTGCTGCGATTCAAATACCGTTCTCACTACCAGGTTCAATCTTGCGATTGAACTCATTCATTGCCGCGCCGACACCCTTCGTCAGAACAGCCTCAACTGCGCGTACTGCCTGGTCGAGCGATTCATCCAACTCCCCTAACGCCTGCTTGCGCATGGGCGTCAAAAGAAAATCCTTGCCGCCGGATTTGACGATGCCTCCGGTCTCAGTCGGCGGTTTGCCAATCCCGATACGGATGCGCGTCCACTCCTCGGTCCCAAGCACACCAGAGATTGACTTCACTCCGTTGTGCCCAGCCGCTGAACCGCGCTCGCGAATGCGAATCGTGCCCAGCGGAATTGCCAGCTCGTCATACAGGACAATCAAGCCCTCCACGCCAAGCTCTAATTCGTTCAACAGAGCGGCCACTGAAAGCCCGCTCAGGTTCATAAAGGTTTCCGGCTTAGCCAGCAGCACATCGTGTCCTGCCAGCTTCGTCCTCGCCGTCAGCGCTCTTCCGCGACGGTTGGCAACCTGCACATCACAGATCTCTGCAATGCGATCGATCGCCAGAAACCCGGCGTTGTGCGGCGTGAACGCGTACTCTGGACCAGGATTCCCAAGACCCACAATCAGCTTCACGATTTCACGCTCGCCCAACGCCTTTCAAACTACTTACTTCTTGCCGCCCTTGTCCGCGGGAGCAGCAGCTGCATCGGCAGCAGGAGCATCCTGCTTGCCCTTCTTCGCTACTTCAGGCTCGGCAGCGCCAGCAACTGGCTCTGCCACAACCTCTTCCTTCATCACGGTCACGTGCGCGACGAGAGCATCCTCG
>Ga0302234_10000957_pt1 | contig 21105 bp, 21 predicted proteins | sample II_Palsa_N3_2_FD_193576 | JGI IMG/M metagenome (GOLD analysis project Ga0302234, IMG submission 193576) | Peat permafrost microbial communities from Stordalen Mire near Abisko, Sweden - II_Palsa_N3_2 | ecosystem: Environmental > Terrestrial > Soil > Palsa > Peat permafrost | place: Sweden... | reverse complement strand
TGATCGAAACCTTCGAGCGCATGGCCAAGGTGGTGGATGAACAAAATGCCGGCGATCCGCTGTACCACCCGATGGCGCCGAATTACCAGGACTCGATCGCTTTCAAGGCCGCATGCGCGCTGGTTTTTGAAGGACGCGAGCAGCCTAGCGGTTATACCGAACCGCTGCTGCATAAGTTCCGCTTGGTTCACAAGCAGCAGACCCGATAAGCTGCAAGGCCGCCCGGCGGCGAAAGTAAGTCGCGTGCCGCTGGGCTTCTATCAAGCGATCGAGCGTATCCGCTCGATCGTCACTTGCGTACGGCGCCAGGCCGATGGCGCGCCGCACGCATCTCGCCAGGTGCGGTCACACGACGTAGTCTTGCAGGCGGGCTTGCAGTGCCGCCGAGGCTACCGTCATCGGCGGCCTTAGTTCGTTTTGTATCCAGCCCTGGCTGGCCAGCAGCGCTTTGACCGGAGCCGGGTTGGGTTCCGCATTGAGCGCTTGTATCAGCGGCGCGAGTTGGTGGAATAATGCGCGCCCATGATCCAGGCGATTGGCGGCGACCGCTTCGGCCATGGCCACAAACAAGTCCGGGCGAATGTGCGCCGCGGTCGCGATCGCGCCGCTACCGCCCATACATAAATTGTTGAAGATATTTAGGTCTTCACCCGTCAGGACTTGCAGGCGACCGTCTGCTATCAGTGCGACCGTCTTTGCCAGCGAGCCGCCGCAATCCTTGATCGCCTGAATCTGCGGGTGAGCAGCCAGCGTCAATAAGGTGGAGAGGTCGAGATTCACACCGGTCCGGTAAGGAATATCGTAAATCACCAGCGGCTTGCTGCTGAGATCAGCGAGCTGGGTGAAATGCTCGATTAAGCCCTGCTGCGACGGCCTGACGTAATAAGGTGCGGAGACTTGCACGCCGACAATCGGCAAGGCGGTATAGCGCAGCAAGGCTTCGCGCAGATGGCCGCTGTGATTGCCGCTCAAACCGGCGACTACCGGCAGGCTGCCGGCTGCATCGAGTACCGTTTCCAGCACGGCTTGTTGTTCATGGCGATCGAGCGCTGCCGCTTCGCCGGTGGTGGCTAACGCGACCAGACCCGAGATGCGGGCGTCTGCATAAAACCGCACCAAGCGCCTGATGGCTGCATGGTCGATCGAACCATTTGAAAACGGGGTAATCAGCGGCACCCAAATACCGGAAAACACAGACATCACATGACTCCTGAGAGACCGAATAAAATTCGTCGGAAGTGCGATCGAGATGTCTTGCGGGTAGAGCTGCGCCCGTGTTGCCATTCCGTCGCTCATCAGACGGAACAGCAAGCTCCGGTCAGATGAGCTACTGTTTTTTGGATTTGGAAACGACGCAGGGGAAATTCACACGACTAACAGTGTGCGCTTGTGCGTTGAGGGGATTGAGAGTTTCCATGGAGAAAGATTCTATCGCAAAATCGCGCGGTGAGCGTAGCGATAATTGCGCCGACGCCGAGTGCGGTGTGAGCAGCTCGGCGCGCGCAGATTTTTTGCGAATTTACTGCAGCAAGCTAACCAAGCCTTCGTTGAGCGAATTTTGCACCAGCACGGCACCCAGACCCGGATCGGCTTTCAACTCAGTGGCGATTTGCGACGCACTGGTCGACGCTTGAGCACTATCCAGGTCGCTATTGCTCGAGGAGCTTAGGCTGGACAGCAGCGAGTCGGTACTCGAGGTGGTCGAGAGGGTGGGCGATTGCGTGGCATCCGACGACAGGCCAAGCGCGCTCAACAAGGCGCTATTCGCGCTACCGGAACTACCCGACAGCCCGAGGGCGCTATACAGCGACTGTGCGGTGGACGATGCGCCGCCATTGCCGAGGCTCACCAGCGACGAGGTATTGTTGGCGGTCAGTTCCGACTCAAGCGCGCTCAACAACTGCGTATTCGAGCTGCCGGCCAGGGAAGTGCTGGCGCTGCTGCCGGCCCCTGCGGCCGAGGAACTCGTCAGTAACGACGGCTCCAGGCTGTTGATTGTGCCGATACTCATGATTTACGCCGCAATGTTAATCAGCGAGCCGACCACGCCCGCAGCTGCACCGACAGGGGTGCTGGCGCCCGCGATCTTGGCGATCGAGGCCGCTGAACTGGCCAAGGAGCCTAGCGAACTGGCGGCATTGCTGGTCAGGCTGCCGCCATTGCTGGTGCTGGCGGCGCTTGCCAAATTGGTGGAATCCGTCGAACTCTGGGCATGATGGTGGTGGTGATGCCCGGATGGTGCGGACGAGCTGCTGGCTTGCTGCGCGGCATCGAGCAAGGCTGCAAAACTGGTATTGCTGCTTGATCCGGTGGCCTGGGTCTGGGCAGTGCCGCTGGCTGCCTGGGTCTGCGCGACCGAACCTACCGAAGAAATAGGAATACTCATGGTTTTACCTCACAATTTGCCGTTATTTTACCGCACTGTTGTTTGACTATACTACGTTCCTGCGCGCAAGCAAGATGAAAGACATTACCGGCGTGTTACAGGTTTAGTCGCCGGCGTGCCATCTTGTTTATTTATTTAACTCAAAACGACTTCCATGGACTCCACCGATTTGGAACGCCTGGTGACTTGCGTGATGCCTTATGGCAAATACAAAGGCCGTTTAATCGCTGATTTGCCGGGTCATTACCTCAATTGGTTTGCCCGCGAGGGCTTTCCGTCCGGCGACATCGGCCGTTTGTTGGCGCTGATGCAGGAGCTCGATCATAATGGCCTGTCATCCCTGTTGACCCCATTGCGTAAACCCAAACCTTAACCCCGCTTGGAGAGAGCATGCACTACCTGCTGTTCTATGACTTTGTCCCCGATTATCTGGCGCGCCGTGGCGAATTTCGCGCCGAGCACCTGACGCTGGCATGGCAAGCCCAGTCACGCGGCGAATTAGTTCTGGCCGGTGCTTTGGCTGACCCGGCGGACGGCGCCATATTGTTGTTCCAGTCCGACACGCCGGAAGTCGCGGAGCGCTTTGCGCAAGCCGATCCTTATGTGAAGCAGGGTTTGGTAACGGACTGGCGCGTCCGGCCGTGGTCCACGGTGGTCGGTGAGCAAGCCTGTACTCCGGTGAAGCCCGACGCATAAGCGCCGCAGGCCGGGTAGCTGTGTCTGCTGCACTCAGATATCCGGCTTGAAAACACACTCGCTTACAAAAGGCTGGCCTATCTCGGACTTATCTCTGAACTTAACTCTGGCCCTTACGTCTATTCAAACAAGCACATGCACCTCAGTTGCTTTTATTTGAATGTTCGGAGGCAGAAAGCTGATGAGAAAATTCCTTTTGGCGGCTGGCGTAGCATTGGCCATGATCGCCGCACCTATCACGTCGTTCGCGCAGGTCGGCGTCGGCATTTCGATTACCCTGGCGCCGCCGCCACTGCCGGTCTACGAGCAGCCGCCGGTGCCGGATCAAAACTACATCTGGACGCCGGGTTATTGGGCCTATGGCGACGAAGGGTATTTCTGGGTGCCGGGCACCTGGGTGCAGGCGCCGCAAATCGGCTTCTTGTGGACTCCGGCTTATTGGGGCTTTGTGGATGGCGTTTATGCGTTTCACTCCGGTTATTGGGGCCCGCATATCGGCTTTTACGGCGGTATCAACTACGGCTACGGCTATGGTGGCTCGGGCTATCAAGGCGGCCGTTGGGATCATGGTCAATTTGCCTATAACCGCACGGTAAATAACATCACCAACACCACGATTATCAAAAACGTTTATAACGAACGCGTCGAAAACATCACGACTAACCGCGTGAGTTTCAACGGCGGTAACGGTGGCGTGCGAGCGCAGCCGACGGCGGAGGAGCGTCAATTCGCAGCGGCTCCGCACCTGCAGCCGACCAGCGTGCAGATGCAGCATCAACAACAGGCCGCATCCAACCGGAATCAATGGGCCAGTGTGAATCATGGTGCGCCGTCGATTGCCGCCACCCCGCGCCCAGGCGTGATGACGGGGCCGGGCGTGATCCGTGCGAAAGCAGCCGAGGCTCCAGAGGCGCAACATGGCGCGCCGAATGAAGCGGCCCGCCCGCAACCGGCAGCGCCGCGTCCGCAAGCGGCGGAGCACCAGCCGGCGCAAGCGATGGAGCGTCAACCGGCAGCACCGCGTCCGCAAGCGGTGGAGCACCAGCCGGCGCAAGCGATGGAGCGTCAACCGGCGGCACCGCGTCCGCCGGAGCATCAAGCTGCGCCGCCGCGTCCGCAAGGAGCGGAGCATCAACCTTCGGCCGCGCAACATCCACAAGAACCGCCGCATCAGGCGGAGCAGCGCCCGGCAGAAGCGCATCCGGTCGAAGCACATAAGGGCGGTGAAGCACACGATGACGATAAAAAGCCACCGCAGTAAGCCTGCACAGTAAGCTGCGTCCCTGGAGCGTTTGCTCTGCCGTCAGGATCGCCGCATTCCGGGCACGCATGAAAACACCTCGCCGATTTGTTGTCTCGGCGAGGTGTTTCACATTCGGATTCAACGCTACATTGCCCTGGCGCTCCCTGGCGCTCCCTGGCGCTTGCGGCCCCATCACTAGATGCATCGGTGCTGCCATCGCCCGCTTGGTGGCCGCTATCGGCCGCCGCGAGGCGCGTCCTGGGATGGCTGTGTTCGTGTTCAGCTGCTGATAGTTCTATGCGGTGCCGGTCCATGGGCCTCATGGTACAACTGGGCGGTGCGAAGATGCAGGGTCCGCTATCGCCAAGACACGCGTCTTTCAAGCATTCGAATCGACCGATTTTGCTTGACTCTAACGTAACGTCAGTCCGTAGATTGAATCGATTCGAGAGGAGCGCGGTGCGCGTCATGCCGGGCTACCCCATTGGCTGACGATAAAGGAGACGACGATGATGGACCAGTATTTTTCACCGGAGCAATTGTCTGCATTACGCGCCATGGAAGGCACGAGCGGTGCGCCGCCCGACCGTCACTTGATCGCTTTGATGGAGCAGATGCGCGATGCCATGAACCGGCATATCGCGCCTGAGAGCGAAGCCGCCCGGCAACGGGTCATGCAGTGGCTGCGCCGCTTGCGAGATGGCAGATCTCACGATGCGGGTCTCGCCCCCCAGCCCGCGAAGACTTCGATAGTCGAACCTGCGCCAGCTATCTCCGGCATGACACAGGAGCTGCTGAACTGGGTTGGCTTGGCCAGCGCCCATGCACGCCTGGAGTTGTTCGCGCACTACTTGTCCGACGAAGAGTTGGCTGTGGTTCGCGCACGGCAAGTGGCGCATGTCCATGAGTGGCCACCTTTATTTGCCGCAGTGCGTGAACAGATGATGCAGGGCGCCGACCCCAAGGTACCGGCGATGCAGGAGTTGGCGCAGCGCTGGGAGGCGACATTTCTGGCTTCGTATTGCGGCGACGATAAACAGTTGGAAGCCAAAATTCATGGCGCGTTTGCGCGTGAGCCCGATCTGATTCTCGGGGTTGGCCTGGATATGCCGCTAATCGTGTTTATCCAGCGCGCCATGGTGTACCTGCATCAGTCGAGGCGGCCTGCTTCGGCACTGGAAAATGCTGCACCCAAGCCCAGTGCGTACCGGGTTGCGGTTCAGAGAGCCGTGCATCAGCTACTCGACGTTCCGGTGCTATTCGACGATCCCTTGGCTTTGAAGGTGCTTGGCGAAGCCAATGTGGCGGCTTTACGCGAGAGCCTGGATCAATACACTAATCGCATGTCCACCGGATTGCGTGCGATGTTGGTAGTGCGAAGTCGGGTGGCTGAGGATGAATGGGTTGTGGCCCGGCAAGCCGGGGTGTGCCAGTATGTGATCCTGGGTGCCGGCCTGGATACCTTTGCCTATCGGCGCCCGGCAGAGCATGTTGGCCGGGTGTTTGAAGTCGATTTGCCGGCGACTCAGCAATGGAAGCGCAACTGCCTGAGTGCTGCGGAGATTGCGGAGCCCGAGTTTGTTTCTTACGTGCCATGCGACTTCGAGCACACCACGCTGCCCGAAGCGCTGGCTCAGGCGGGATTTCGTCGCGACCAACCGGCGCAGTTTGCCTGGCTCGGGGTGACGGTTTATCTGGATCATGAGGCCGTGCTGGAAACGCTGCGCTTTATCGCTTCGTGCGCCCGCGGTAGCGGAGTGGTCTTCGATTTCTGTGTTGAGCCGACACTGCTGTCGCCGATGGAGCGTATCGGTTTCGATCTGCTGGCGGGACAATTTGCCGAGCGTGGGGAGCCATGGAAGACTTTCTATGACCCGGCTGTGCTGGTGCAGACTTTGGCGTCGCTGGGGTTCTCGACCGTCAACAATCTGGGCGTGGAAGAGCTGAATCAACGCTATCTTGCGGAACGCTCGGATGGCTTGCAGCTAGGTGGCATGACCCACGTCATGCAAGCCCGTAACTAAATGCGCCAGCCATGAAAAAGATCCATTTGCACCAGGTGCAAATGGATCAAACGCACAACTTACTTTGCTACGGAGAGTGCCTTATTTGGCGTGGTGCTGGTCGTAAGCGCTGCCGAAGCGGTTGCCCAGGAACGCATCCAGGGAAATTTGTTCTTGGCGGATAAAGCCCGACGACGGCAATTTCTTTTCGCGGAACAAATCGACGGCCGTGCAAATGCCGGCTGCCGTGGTGATCTGGATCGCGCTGACCGAGCGGCCGTTTTCATGGGTCGCGAAAATTTTCCGCGTGAAGACTTCCTGCACCAGCTTGCCGCCGCGCAGACCGCTGACCGTCACAAATACCAGCACCACGTCTTGCATGGTGGCCGGCACGGCGCGGCGCATGATCTGCTTGAGTTGTTCCTGATCTTCGTTCAGGCGCAACTCTTCCAGCAGGAATTTCATCAAATTGCAGTGGCCCGGATAGCGCACGGTTTTGTAGTCGAGGTTGGCGACCCGGCCGTCCAAGGTTTCGCACAAGGTACCCAAGCCGCCCGAGGTGTTGAATGCTTCATACTCGACGCCGTCCAGCGAGAAATGCTCTAACCCTTCAAGAGCCTGTACTTCGTGCATTTTGCCGCCACGGATGGCTTCGCAGGGATGGCAGTATTCGTTGATCAGGCCATCGACACTCCACGTCGTGTTGTACTTCAGCGCATTGGTCGGGAATTCGGGCAAGGCGCCGACGCGCATTTTGACTTCGTAGACTTGGTCGAATTTCTGGCTCAGGTCGTGCGCGGCAATCCCGATAAAGCCCGGCGCCAGGCCGCACTGAGGCATAAAGGCGGTACTTGCACCTTCAGCGAGCGCGCGGATGGTGCGCGTAGCATGCACGTCTTACGTCAGATCGAAGTAGTGCGTGCCGGTTGCTTTGGCTGCGGTCGCGACGGCGATCGCCATCTGGTAGGGGAGCGCATTGATCACGATCTCTTGGCCGTCGAGTGCACGCAGCAAGGCATCGGCATTGCCCGAATCCAGCACCATGGTCTTGACGCCCTCATGGGCGATATCCGCCAAGGCTGTCTCGCGACGATCCGCAACGGTGACTTTGTAGTGCCCCGACTCTTGCAGCAGTTGGGCAATGGTTTGGCCGATATGACCCGCGCCTAGTAGCGTAACTTTCATTTTTTCCCCTTGAACACGTGGCTGAGCTGATGGCCGATTCTAGGGGGCCTATAGGTGTAAAGAAAAGGTAAAAAATAGTCGCTTTGTCGTAAAAATTAATGAAAATGACGAAACATTTCGTCATTTTGACTGTTTTGCGGGTTTTCCCTAGATTTGTTTTACTGACCGACGGTGCCGCGATCGATTTTGACGGCCAGCACAATCGAGGTATTGGTATCGGACACGCCTTCCATTTCACCGATTTCGTCGAGCAATTCATCCAGCCGCGCCGGTGTCCCGGTTCTGAGCCAGGCGACATAATCGAATTCGCCGCTTACCGCGCACAGCATTTGTACTTCGGGAATTTTCGACATGCGGCGCAGAACATCCTTGCCGGACTTGGGCGAAAGTGCGATGCCGACGTAAGCATTGAGACTGCTGTCCAACACTTCGCTGCCGAGCCGCACGCCATAACCGGCGATGATGTTATTCCGTTCCAGCCGCGCAATGCGCGAGAGCACCGTGGTTCGCGCGATGTCCAATTTGCGCGCCAGGTTGGCGACACTCTCGCGTGCGTTGACCTGCAGGCGGGCAATCAAGTTGCGATCGATCTCGTCGAGTTGGTCGAGTTGTCGGGTCATGTTTCGTCCTTTCTCGGCAGCGTTGAATAGTTTTGGGTTAAAAACGCTATGTTATGCCGAAAATTATCGTCATAACGACGTAAAAAAGTCGTTATGACGATTTTGCCGAAAAATGCCTCAGGGCAGATGCGGGGGCGTGGCCTTCAGGTCGTCCGCTGCCGGCGACGCGTCGCTGTTGTCCGCGGGAATCAGTGCGCCGTTCGTCAACGTTTCCCACATGATGTTGTGCAGGTCGAGGGGCGGCGCATAGGGGCGGACGTCATCGATTAAATGACGTTGGGTATTGGGCAGGGCCAGGCGTTGCCGCACGCCATAGGCGTTATAGGCGCGCTCCATGGTGGCTTTCAGGACAGGGCTGTAGTGCTGGCCGTCGCATAAGCCGGGAAACCCTTCTGGTATGGGCGCCGGTACGGCAGGCGCGGGCTTCTTGAGGCGCGATGCCGAGGGGCTTGAGTCGCGCGTTCCGGCCAGCAGTTTTGCCGTATATTCGAGCGAGGTCGTGAGGCGGGCAGCCATTGGCGTGTATAGGTCGACACCTTGCACAAAGGCGGTTTCCGCAGCATTGAAGGTGGCCGCGAAGCCGAGTTGGGCGGCGCCTGTATCTAGACAGGTCTCCTGCGTGACGCCACTGGTCTGCGCATCGAAATAGGTTTGGCCGTTCCAGTCTGCGGGCCCTTCGGGCAGCAGGATCGGCAGTGCGCCATCCAGGTCGAAGTTGTAAAAATAAGCCGGCACCCAGTGCTTCCAACGCTGTAGCGTGGTCTCGAACAAATCGTGGTCATCGCTGACGACGGCGATCCCCAGCGCACCGTCTATCATGCTCAAGGTCCAACTGCCATTTTTGCCGGCGCCTTGGTCGCCGCTGATCAACGGCAAGTACTGGCTGCGCAGCATGGCGGTGAATGCGGCGAAATCGCTGTCGCTCCAGCCGGCATCGCTATAGCGAATGATTTCTGCCGCGGCAGGCCATTTCTCCGCGGCCCAGGCTGCTTGCAAGGCGGCGTTGTCGCCACGATGGCCGCGCAGTGCGCGGGCGTAGCGATTCATGATCAGGATCGCCTTGCGTGCATAGCGTGTGTCGCCGGTGAGGCTCCAGAGCAGGGCTTGCGTGTAGGCGGCGGAGGCATCGTTGGCTTCCTGCATGCAGCCGCGGCTCGATTTGAGGTCTTCGTTGCAGACGATCACACCATTCGCGGGCGGGCCTTGCAGACGATAAGACAAGGCGCCCCAGGGACTTTTCCGGGCTGCGACGAAAGCTGAGGCGAAGGGTTCGGTGCCGACCTCGACCTGAGTCTTGATGTACTTGAGATGCGGCAGGTCAACCAGCACGCCGGGATGCACGAACGGCGGCGGCGGGGCCGCCGATGCCAGGCCGTGGCACAGGCAGGCCGCCACGGCGGCCAGCATGCGCCGCATGGCGGTGCGGACGGATGGAAGAGCTGGGGTGGGCATCGGGGCTCCGGAAGGTCAAGTCGAAGACGGCGCGCAAGGCGGCAGTCAGCGAAGTTTATCGCGCCACATGGACGATTGGCACGGATTGCCGAGTTTCATGAGCGTTTGGCGGTTGGCCGGGGGCGCGTAGGATGTTACGCCGACGCATCGTATCTCGCCCGGGATCACTCGTCATGGGCCGGCTCGAAGCGCAGTATCTGTCACAGATGCTATATTGCTGGCGTGCCCAAGGTGCCTTGCCCGCCTGCCCTCGAACCGACTTTGCCCGCCTGTCCTTATGCCCGCTGCCGATTTTCATACCCGTATCGAAACTTATTTTGTCCGAGTGCAAGGGTCTTTGCCGCGCTATCTGCTCTCGGCGATGCGCCGTGCGCACGCACTGAAGATCGGCGGTTGGATCCGCGATCTTGACGACGGTTCAGTCGAAGCGTTGGTGCAAGGACCGCCCGACCAGATCGATCTGATGCTGGAGTGGCTGCGGCGCGGCCCGCCCGGGACACGCCTGAACGAATTTATCAGCCGCGAGGAATATATCGATAAGCGCTACGACCGTTTCGAGCGGCAATAAACGGCCGCTTATTTCCTGAGGCGGTTCGTCGTGCTCGACCCTTAGTCGTTGTTTTATTCCTGAGGAGGTTCGTCGCGCTCGATGCTTAAGAGGTGCCCAAGCCTGAGTTGCTTGGTATGCAGGTAATGGCGATTTTCGAGATTCGGTTCGATGGCAATCGGCACGCGTTCCGTGACGCTGATGCCGCCGCCTTCGAGCGCCGCCACCTTGCGTGGATTATTGCTCATCAGCCGCACTTGGGACACGCCGAGATCCGCCAGGATCAGGGCCGCCGGCTCGAAGCGCCGCGAATCGACGGGCAGGCCGAGGTCGCTGTTCGCATCGACCGTATCGCGCCCGGTATCTTGCAGCGCATAAGCGCGAATCTTGTTGGCCAAGCCGATGCCGCGCCCTTCGTGGCCGCGCAAATACACCACCACGCCGCGTCCGGCTGCCGCGATCGACTCCATGGCCAAATCCAATTGCGGTCCGCAGTCGCAGCGCAGCGATCCGAAGACATCGCCGGTCAGACATTCCGAATGCAGCCGGACCAGGACCGGGGCCGCGCCGCGCAAGTCGCCCACCACCACAGCCAGATGCTCGACGCTATCGACCGCGGTGCGATAGGCATAGACGGTGAATTCGCCATGGACGGTAGGCAGGCGGGCCTCGGCAACGCGTTCTATGCGGCAGGAGGGCTTTTCGTGACTGGAGTGCGACATGACCATCTCAATTTTTTTGCGTTCAATACTCGACTGTAAGCCAGAAGCGGCAACAGCGGGAAGTCCCGGTCGTGCACCACTGCGTTGCGAAAATCGTTACGGCACGGGCGTGTGGGCTATAAGCCGGTCTGCGATGATACGTCCAGCCGGGAATTTTTGCTTAGTAGCCCTGCCGGGACGATTGTTTTTTTTAACCTGGCGGCACGTGGCCCAATCCTGGCTGTTCCGGCGTTCAGGTGCGCGGTGCCGGCGTGACGGGTTTTTTGGGTGTAAACGCGAGGCAGTCCGCCCCCGAGGCTTCAAGCACCGCATACATGGGCAACTGCCGGCTTTTGAAGTTCAGTGCACGACAGCCATACAGAAAGCTCGCGTCGTGCGTGATGTAGTAGTGGACGCACCGGCGGCAATCGGGCGCGGTGAGGGGAGGCACTTCCAAAACGACACTCCTTGAGGCGGGTTAAGCGAATTTTAGTTCAATGCGCCGGTGTCGGCGCGCCGGCATATTGCCCGAACTCGCCCAGGGCTCTAGCCACGTTCGCGATAACGCCGTCCCAGTCGCCTGCCGTCGCTTGCCTGAACAAACGGGCGCTAGGATACCAGGGGCTGTCCTCGCGCTTCAGTAACCAGCGCCAATCGGGCGTGGCGGGTAGCAGCAGCCAGACCGGTTTGCCGAGCGCTCCGGCCAAGTGGGCAACCGCGGTATCGACCGTAATCACCAGGTCCAGGATGCTGATGAGCGCCGCGGTATCGGCGAAATCGCCCAGTTGGTCGCGTGGGTCGAAAATTTCGGGGTGCTGATCCAAGCTTGCCTGATCGCTGGCGCGGATTTCTTTTTGCAGGCTGATAAATTGCAGATCGCCGCTCAGCAATCGGACAATTTGCGAGAGCGGTATGGTGCGCTTCTTGTCGTTGATATGCGCCGGATTGCCTGACCAGACCAAGCCGACGCGAGGGCGTGTCCGAGTGCCGAGACGATCGCGCCAGACCTCGGCTTGCGCCGCATCGGCGCTCAGATAGGGCTCGGCGGGGATGGTCTCAAGCGTGGTGTGAAAGGCTAAGGGCAAGCTTAACAATGGGCTCTGGTAATCGAAGCGCGGCAAGGGCGCGCCGGTTGCCACCAATTGATCGACGCCTTCCAGCGTGGCGAGCAAGGACATCAGCGCCGGCTGGACTTCCAGCACCACGGTGGCGCCGAGTGCTGCGACCAGGCGGCTATATCGGCAAAACTGCACCGTGTCGCCAAAACCTTGTTCGGCATGCAGCAAAATGGTTTTGCCCTGCAAAGACTCGCTGCCGAGCCAAAGCGGTTCGGGGAAGCCTCGGAAGGGCGAGGTGAAGGTGTCGGTTTTCCAGCGCCATTCGTGTTTCAGCCAACCCTGTTCGAAGTCGCCGATCAATAGGCGGCATAAGGCTTCGTTCCAATGGGCCCGGGGATATTCCGGGGTGCGCCGTTGGACATCGGCATAGCAGGCCAGTGCTTCTTGGTATTCGCCTCGATCGCGCAGTGCATTGCCGCGATTGTAGATGGCAAAGGGGTAGTCAGGCTTGAGCGCCAAAGCCATCTCGACGCTGCGCAGTGCTTCCTCCGGCTGGTCCAGGGCAAGCAGGCTGACGCTGCGGTTATTGGCGGCTTCGGCAAAGCGCGGATCGATGGCCAGCGCCTGTTCATAGCAGGCAATGGCATCGGTGTGCCGCACCAGATCCTGCATGATATTGCCGCGGTTATAGTGCCCCGCCGCCGAGTTGGGCCTGAGCCGCAATGCCAGCTCATAACCGGCCAGTGCTTCATGCGGCCGCCCTTGCGTGCGCAGCACATTGCTGCGATTGATCAACGCATCGACGTGGTCCGGCTTGATCAATAAGGCGCGATCGTAAGCGCTCAGCGCATCGTCGAGCTTCCCTGTCTGGGCCAGCAAATTACCGCGGTTCATGTGCGCATCGGCGTAATCGGGCCGCAACTGCAAGGCACGGTCAAAACAGGCGAGCGCGAGTTCCGGGTGCTGCAATGCCGCAATCGCGTTGCCGAGGTTCAGGTGCGCAGTGGCGTGATTGGGGTCGATCTCCAGCGCCTGACGAATCAGTTCGATGGCGCGTTCATGCGCGCCGCGCTGATGGGCGATATAACCCAGCAAATGTAGCGCATCGAATTGCCTGGGATGGATTTCGAGCAACTTTTGATAGCAATCCTGCGCAAGATCGAGCTGCCCTTGCATGTGCAGCGAAAGTCCTTGCTGGAGTAAGTCCACCACCTCTGTCGGCCGGGCGGCGACCGGGGGCGTTGGCTGAGGGGTGGCTTGACGGTTGCCCATAGGGTTGCTTTGGTTGGAAGCGAAAATGCTATTGTGAGCCCTTTTCTCGAAATCTTGATACTTGTCTGGGCCTTAATTTCAGCTTGAGTCCGCAATGCCTGTATGGCACCGCGCCGTTCGGTGTTCCATCGGCATTTGCCGCCGTTGCGATCCCGCACTAAGATAAAGGCGCACAACGGAGATCGCCATGCGCAATGCCACGGAGTTGATGGTGCAGTATGCCGCTTACCACCGAGACCCTCGCAATCTCGCCAGCCATTTTGTCGGTATCCCCTTGATTGTCTTCGCCGTCGGTATTTTCCTGGCGCGCCCCGCAATCATGTTGGGCGGTCTGCCGCTGACACCCGCGTGGCTGGTATGGGCGCTGACGACGCTGTGGTATCTGAGCCGGGGGAATCTGCTGCTGGGACTGGCTGTGAGCTTGCTGAACGGGGTCTTGATCGCGTTGGCGCAAGCGTTGGCGAGCGGCTCGGTGACCCACTGGTTAAGCTGCGGCCTGGGTGTCTTCGCGCTCGGGTGGGCGATCCAGTTTGTGGGGCATTATTACGAAGGGCGCAAACCGGCTTTTGTCGACGATCTGGTCGGTTTGCTGGTTGGGCCGATGTTTGTCGCCGGCGAGTTGCTGTTTGCCCTGGGCCGGGAGCGTTCCTTGCTGGCCGAGATTGAACAGCGCGTCGGGCCGACGGTGCGGCGCGAGATGTCGCGAGGCGCTTGATTTAGCGGTAATCGATCAAAATTTCATTGCGCCGCAGGAACGGTAGCGTCCACGGCGGGTTGTAGCATGCGAGGCGTGGTGTCGAGATGGGTTCGAGTCTGCGCTCCAGCAGCCAGGCGAGCAGTGCGCGGGTTTTGGTGTCGACCGTATGCGGGCGGACTCGGCCGGAAAACACCAGCACGGCGGTTTGCTGGGCCGGGACGGCATTCAACATGACGCCCGGATGCCGCGGGCGCGGCAGGGTCTCGAGGGTATGCCGGCGCGGCATGGCAAGCTGTACGCGCCATCGGCCGCCTACCCGCTCGGCGCTGAGCGGTGTTGTCATGGCGATTTTCTGGTGCTCGGTATCGATCGCCGTGATCCCACGGGCGTCAGCTTCGGGGTGCGTCACCGCATTGCTCAGATTGTCGCCGAAGAGGTAACGCGCAATGCGCCGAAAGCCGGCAGCCGACGCCTGGGCGAGCGTGCCGTCGACGGTGGTTTCGGCCATGACGCGAGGCGCATAAAGCCGCAGTTGGAATATACCGAATTGCTCCAGCAGCTCAAATGCAGGCTCTTCAATTGCCATGACCGGTGCCGATATAAAAAATAAAGGATGAATGAGCGGCCGCAGGCGTATTGGGACGCACGCGGGTCGCAGCCATGCCGGATGGCATGGTCGTGCGCCCATTGTAGCCAGCCAAAAATCGCTGCTGGCGCAGCCGGCTGGAAATCAACCGGCTACAACCACGTCACTCATCGTCGATCAGGCGGACCTTGACGCGCTTGCCTTTGACCTTGCCGTCCGAGAGTTTGCGCAAGGCCGTGCGGGCGATGCTGCGTTCCACGGCGACGTAGGTCGAAGCTTCGGTCACATTGATTTTGCCGATTTGCGCGGCGCTAAAACCGGCTTCGCCCGTCAGCGCGCCCAACACGTCGCCCGGACGGATTTTTTCTTTGCGGCCACCCAGAATTTGCAGCGTGACCATTGGCGGCGTCAGCGGTTCGCCGTCGGCATGCGTCAGCGTATCGAGCTTTTGCCACTCGAATTCTTTGCCGTGTGCGGCTTCGAGATTACCGACCCGGCCCATTTCATTCATGCTGGCCAGACTCAAGGCCCAACCTTCCTGGTCGGCGCGGCCGGTGCGGCCGATGCGGTGCACGTGGACTTCCGGGTCGGGGGTGATATCGACATTGATCACCGCTTCAAGCTGGGCAATATCGAGTCCACGCGCGGCGACATCGGTCGCCACCAACACCGAGCAGCTACGGTTGGCAAATTGAATCAGCACTTGGTCGCGCTCGCGTTGTTCGAGTTCGCCATGCAAGGCCAGCGCATGGAAACCTTGGGCGCGCAGCACATCGAGCAAATCGCGGCATTGCTGTTTGGTATTGCAAAAGGCCAGGGTACTGACCGGGCGATAGTGATTCAGCAGCATGCCGACCGCATGCAGGCGCTGGTCTTGCGTCACTTCATAGAAGCGCTGGCGGATCTTGCTGCTGGCATGTTGAGCCATCAGCTTCACTTCCTGAGGCTTGCGCAAAAACTGCTGGCTGAGCTTGGCGATGCCCTCGGGGTAGGTCGCCGAGAACAGCAGGGTCTGCCGGTCTTTGGGGCACTGCTTGGCAACATAGGCGATATCGTCGAAAAAGCCCATGTCGAGCATGCGATCGGCTTCGTCCAGCACCAGGGTGTTGAGCGCTTCCAGGTTCAGGCTGCCGCGTTCCAGGTGATCCATAATCCGGCCCGGTGTGCCGACCACAATGTGGGCGCCGTGCTCCAGGCTGGAGATTTGCGGGCGCATGGTCGAGCCGCCGCACAAGGTCAGTATCTTGATGTTTTCTTCGGCACGCGCCAGACGCCGCAATTCTTGCGTTACCTGGTCGGCCAGCTCGCGGGTCGGGCACAACACCAGCGCTTGCACGGCGAAACGGCGTGGGTTCAGGCGGGTCAACAAAGCCAAGGCAAAGGCTGCGGTTTTGCCGCTGCCGGTCTTGGCTTGGGCGATCAAGTCGTGGCCGGCCAGGGCGATGGGCAGGCTGGCGGCTTGAATCGGCGTCATGCTCAGGTAGCCGAGCTGCTGCAAATTAGCCAGCATCGCGGGCGCGAGCGGCAAATCGCTGAAAGAAGGCCCGGTGGGCGGGGTCGCGGCGGCGCTTGAGGCCGCAGGCGTGGGTGTCGAGGATGTAGTCATGCCCGATTATAGCGAGATGCCGGGGCGAACAGGCGGAACTTGCGCTCAGGACCGCCGGGCGGGCCTGAGCGCGTACGCAGCTTAACCCTCGATAAAGCTCCTGACGAGCTTTTCAAGCACGCGCGCGGTGCCTGTGGCTTTTTCCGCATCGTAGGCATAGGGCAGGCTTTCCTGCATATAACTGCGCTGTGCGAGTTCCAGCTGTATAGCTTGCACGCCCTCGGCGGGTTTGCCGTAGGCGCGGGTGATGTAACCGCCCTTGAAGCGCCCGTTGAGCACCGCGCTGGCGCCGCTCTCTTGGCGCGCGAGCTCAAGCAAACGGGTGGCGAGTGCGGTATCGCAGGACTGGCCGTCGACCGTGCCGAAATTGAACATCGGTAATTCGCCGTCGAACAGCCGCGGCACATGGGAGCGGATCGAATGCGCTTCCCACAGCAAGGCGCGGCCATGCGTAGCGCGCAGGCGGGCCAGTTCCGCCTGCAATGCCTGGTGATAGGGCTGCCAGTAGGTATCGAGGCGCTGTGCGATGTCGTGGGCATTAGGCACTTCGCCATCCTGATACAGCGGAACGCCATCGAAGGTGATGTCGGGGCACAGGCCGGTGGTGTTCTGACCGGGGTAAAGGCTGGCGCCGTCGGCCGGGCGGTTCAGGTCGATCACATAGCGGGAATGCACGGGCACCAGGATCGAGGCGCCCAATTCATGGGCAAATGCATACAGACGCTCCAGGTGCCAGTCGGTATCGTCCAGTTGCCGGGACACGGGGGTCATGCGTGCGGCGAGGGCGGCGGGCACCTGGGTGCCGACGTGCGGCATCGAGATAAGTAGCGGCGAGGTGCCGCGCGTCAGGGTATAGATCGAAGCGGACATGGCAATCTTCCGGGGAGAAATCAGGCAAGGAGTTCGGCAAGCGCGCGCCGATAATCGCGCAACGCAGCGCTTTCGCCGGGATGGTGGCCGGCTTGTACTTGTTGGCGGCCGCCTACCGTCACGTCGCGGATCGCGGTGGCGCCATGCTCGGAAAAAACCAAGCCGGACAACCATGATTCGGCAGAGCGTTCCGCAAGGTCTGGATGGTCGCCATCCAGGGTGATGAAGTCGGCGCGCTGTCCGAGCGCCAGCCCGGCGATCGGTCGTGCCGAGGCGCGGGCGCCGCCGGCCAAGGCTGCCGCATATAGCCGGTCGGCAACTTGCAGCGCGTTGGGCGCGGCGAGTACGTTGCGGCTGCGATGCAGCAGCCGCTGGCCGTATTCCAGCCAGCGCAATTCGGCTACCGGGCTGATGCTGACATGGCTGTCCGAACCTATACCCCAACTACCGCCCTCGCTGAAATAGCGCGCCGCGTCGAAGAAGCCGTCGCCCAGGTTGGCTTCGGTGGTCGGGCACAAACCGACTACGGCACCGCTGGCGGCTACATCGCGGTATTCCTCGTCGCTCATATGCGTCGCGTGGACCAGGCACCAACGCGCGTCAACCGGTTGGTGGTCGAGCAACCAGCGCACGGGGCGGGCGCCCAGTGTGGCGCGGCTGTCTTCGACTTCCTTGGCTTGCTCGGCGATATGAATATGGATCGGGGCCTGCGGGTCAAGCGCGTGTAAGCCGCTGCGTAGCGCATCCAGCGACTCGGGCGACACGGCGCGCAAGGAGTGCGGCGCAACGCCGTAGCGCAAGGCCTCATCGGCCGGGTGGGCGGCGGATAAATTAGCGATCAGTCCGAGCATCGAATCGGCCGAGCCGATAAAGCGTCTTTGCTCCGGCAGGGCGGGCCGCGCACCAAAGCCGCTGTATTCGTATAGCACCGGCAGCAGCGTCAGGCCCATGCCGGTGCTGTGTGCCGCGGAAATAATGCGCAACGCATGTTCGGCTGGGTTCGCGTAGGGCTTGCCGTCGGCTTGATGGTGTACGTAATGGAATTCACAGACCGAGGTGTAGCCGGCCTTCAGCATCTCAATGTAAAGGTGCCGCGTGATGGCTTCGATATGCTCCGGCTTGAGGCGATTGGCGAAGCGGTACATCAGGGTGCGCCAACTCCAGAACGAGTCGGCCGGTGCGCCGCGTACTTCGGTCAGACCCGACATGGCGCGCTGGAACGAGTGCGAATGCAGGTTGGGCATGCCGGGCAGTACCGGGCCGCCGGCTAGCGGCACACCGGCGGGTGCCGCTGCGCCGCTGTCGATCGCGGTGAAAACACCCGCGGCGTTCCATTGCAACAAGACGTCGCGCTGCCAACTGCCGGCAAGCCAGGCGTCGCGCGCAAATAAGGCGCCGCCATTGCCGGTCGGGCGTGCCGCGGTGGGGGAGGGTGCGCTCAAAGCGATGCTCCGGGTTGGGTGTAAGGTGTAACGCGAATTACGATCAGAACACTTTCGGCGGACGCTTGCGCGCTCCAGAGCCCGGCTTCGGCGGGATCGATCAGCAGCAGGTCGCCAGGGTGCAGGCGATCCGTCGCATGGTGTTGGAGCGCGAGTTCAAGCGTGCCGCGTTCGCAATACAGCAGCGCGACCTCGGCATCGAAATGCCGGGTGCCTGGGCCTTGCTCGATATCCAGGCGTCCCAGCGCCGCGTCGCGGCGTATCATCAGATTGAAATCGCGCGTCGGACCACCGCGCAAGCTGGCTGTGACCGCGCGCTCGCCGGGGAAGCGGAATGGCTGGTAAGGCTGATCCAGCGTCTGCTGTTCGGTCTGGTCGAGTTGCAGTGTGAAGCCTGCGCCGTCGAGCAATACCAGGGTGCGGTCGATACCGGCAAAAACTGAAAATGGACCGTCGCGATTCACTTCTGCAATGCTGGCGCGCCATACAAAATCGTCGAAGCCGGCGCCTGCCGGCGACACCGCGAGTTCATGCGTGACGCCGCCGCCGTTTTTCCAGGGCATGGTCAGGTGTTGCCGGGCACGCCTAATTAACGAGACGGGCGCGGCGCGGTGTGGCGGCGTCGCAGCGAGTTCTTGTGTTGGCGGCATCAGCGGGCTCCGGGCGTGTCGGGCATGGTGCGCAATTTGCCCGCAACATAAACCTGGTGGCAGGGATTGGCACCGATCGCGTAGCTGAGTTCGGCTGGATGGTCGATATCCCACAAGACAAAGTCGGCGCGCTTGCCGATTTCCAGCGTGCCGGCATCGCTCAAACCGAGGGCTTGTGCCGCATGTCGTGTCACGCCGGCAAGTGCTTCTGCCGGTGTCAGGCGAAACAGCGTGCATGCCATATTCAGCATCAGCAATAAGGACGTGACGGGCGAGGTGCCCGGATTGTTATCGCTCGCAATCGCCATCGGTACGCGATGTTGGCGCAATAGGGCGATGGGCGGCAAACGGGTTTCGCGCAGAAAATAGTATGCGCCCGGCAGCAGCACGGCAACCGTGCCGTGGCGCGCCATTTCAAGCACCCCGGCTTCGTCGAGATGTTCGAGATGATCGGCGGACAAGGCGCCGTAGCGTGCCGCCAGTGCCGCACCGGATTGATTCGATAATTGTTCGGCGTGAATTTTTACGGGCAGGCCCTGTGCTCGAGCGGCGCGAAACACGCGCTCGGTCTGCGCAGGCGTAAAGCCGATGGTTTCGCAGAACACATCGACCGCATCGACCAAGCCGGCTTCGACCAGGGCGGGCAACATGTTCTCGACGACTTGATCGAGGTAGCCGTCGGCGTCGCCCGCATACTCGGGAGGAATCGCGTGCGCGCCCAGAAAGGTGGTGCGCACGGTCAGCGGCAGAGCGGCGAAGCGCCGCGCCACGCGCAGCATCTTGGCTTCGCTGGGGAGATCCAAGCCGTAGCCGGATTTGATTTCGATGGCCGTGACGCCTTCTTGCAGCAGCGGTGTCAGACGCCGCAGCGCCGAGGCGTACAGCTCGTCTTCCGAGGCGCTGCGCGTCTGGCGCAGGGTCGACAAGATGCCGCCGCCGGCGCGCGCGATTTCCTCGTAGGAGATTCCTTCGAGGCGCATTTCAAATTCGCGGGCACGATTGCCGCCGTGTACCAGATGGGTGTGGCAATCGATCAAGCCGGGTGTGACCCAGCGGCCGCCGCCGTCGTATTCCCACGCTGCCTGGGCGTTGTGCGGCAGTGCGCCGGCCGCGCCGATCCAGGCGATCTTGCCGTCCTTGACGGCGAGTGCGCCGGGTTCGCCGTGCGGCAATTCGCCATAGCGTGCGTCGGCGGGCGCCGCTTCGCACAAGGTGGCCAAACGCAGGTTGCGCCACAAGCCATCCCATTGGTGCATATCGGTCATGCTGCTGAGTCCTGGTTGTTCGGGGGAAGGCGCGGGAGCATCAAGATAGTGCCCCCGCGCCTGGCCTTACTTCAACATCGGCATTTTTACGCCTTGTTCCTTGGCGCAGCGGATCGCGTTTTCATAACCGGCATCGGCATGACGCATCACGCCCGAAGCCGGATCGTTGAAGAGCACGCGAGCCAGGCGGCGGTCGGCCGCTTCTGTGCCATCGGCAACAATCACCACCCCGGCGTGTTGCGAATAACCCATGCCGACGCCGCCGCCATGATGCAGGCTGACCCAGGTGGCGCCGCCGGCGGTATTCAGCAAGGCGTTCAACAGCGGCCAGTCGGATACGGCATCGCTACCGTCTTGCATGCTTTCGGTTTCGCGGTTCGGGCTGGCGACCGAGCCGGTGTCGAGGTGATCGCGGCCGATCACGATCGGTGCTTTCAGCTCGCCGCTACGGACCATTTCGTTGAACGCGAGCCCGGCAAGATGACGTTCGCCCAGTCCCAGCCAGCAGATCCGTGAAGGCAGGCCCTGGAAGGCAATGCGTTCGCGCGCCATATCGAGCCAGCGGTGCACGTGGCGATTTTCCGGGAACAGTTCTTTGATCTTGGCGTCGGTTTTATAAATATCTTCCGGGTCGCCGGAGAGCGCCACCCAGCGGAACGGCCCGCGCCCTTCGCAGAACAAGGGGCGAATATAGGCCGGCACGAAACCGGGGAAGTCGAAGGCATTCTTGACACCCTGATCGAATGCGACCTGGCGCAAATTATTGCCGTAGTCGACCACGGGAATGCCCATTTTCTGGAATGCCAGCATGGCTTCGACATGTTGC
>Ga0302234_10000955_pt1 | contig 21130 bp, 19 predicted proteins | sample II_Palsa_N3_2_FD_193576 | JGI IMG/M metagenome (GOLD analysis project Ga0302234, IMG submission 193576) | Peat permafrost microbial communities from Stordalen Mire near Abisko, Sweden - II_Palsa_N3_2 | ecosystem: Environmental > Terrestrial > Soil > Palsa > Peat permafrost | place: Sweden... | reverse complement strand
CTGCGTGTTCTGGCAGAGTGCATCGATCTGTCGTCGTGCCAATCAGGGGAGTGCATCATGCGCGTGTCCATCCGGCTTTCACTGACTGCGCTGCTGGCGCTTGGTGTTGGCGCAACGTCGGCAGCGAGTGATACGGCAGGAGCGAAGTCCTATGCCCGCGATCCGGCCCAGGCAATTGATCAGGCATACACCGACCAGATCCTTAAGTTCACCACCGATCCATCGTTCAACTCGCCGCTGACCGATTACCTGCCCGCCTCCGCGACCGTGCCAACACCCGACAAGGTACTGGGCCATATTTCCGGCGCGCCGAATTATCTGCCCTACTCGGCTGATGTCTATCGCTACTTCCGTGCACTGGCCGCAGCCAGCCCACGAGTGAAAGTGTTCTCGATTGGTAAAAGCGAAGAAGGCCGCGAGATGATTGCGGTGGCCATTGCGGACGAAAACGTGCTCGCTGATCTGGACGCCAACAAGGCGCGGCTGGCCAAGCTGGCCGACCCTCGCACTATCGGCATGAACGACGACACCGCCGATCAACTGGTCGCGCAATCGACGCCGGTTTATTACATCACCGGCACCATCCACTCCACCGAAACCGGCGCACCAACCGCGCTGATGGAGCTGGCCTATCGCCTCGCCGTGGACGATTCGCCGTATATCAAGCACATCCGCTCGCACGTGATCACACTGATCACGCCGATCGTCGAAGTCGACGGCCGCGACCGCATGGTCGATCTGTACAACTGGCATCTGGCGCATCCGGGACAGAACTACTCGCCGCTGATGTACTGGGGCCATTACGTGGCGCATGACAACAACCGCGACGCGATGGGCATGACGCTGAACCTGACGCGCAACATCGCCGACGCCTATATCGGCTGGCATGCGCAAGTGCTGCACGATCTGCACGAATCAGTGCCGTTCCTCTACGACAATACCGTCGGCGATGGCCCGTACAACGCATGGATCGATCCCATCCTGACCGGCGAGTGGCAACAGCTGGGCTGGAACAACGTGCAGGAGCTGACCAAGTTCGGCATGCCCGGCGTGTTCACCCACGGCGACTTCGATACCTGGAGCCCGGGCTATCTGATGTTCATCGCCGCCATGCACAACGGCGTCAGCCGTCTGTATGAAACCTTCGGTAACGACGGTGCCGATACGGTCAAACGCACGCTCAGCCCCAAGGAATACGCACGCACCTGGTACCGGCCGAACCCTCCGTTGCCCGAGGTACTCTGGTCGCAGCGCGACAACAACAACTACGAACAGACCGGTCTGCTCACCGCACTGAATTATTTCTCCGACAACGGCCCGTTGTTCCTGAAGAATTTCTACCTCAAGGGCAAGCGCTCGATCGAGAAACCGCAGGAAGCCGGCCCGGCCGCCTACGTGTTTCCTGCGGATGAAACGCGTACTGGCTCACAGTCCCAGTTGTTACACGTCATGCAGCTGCAGCACGTCGAAATCAGCCGGACCACGGCGCCTGTCACGGTCACCCTGCCGAAACAAGGCGATGACCCGAAAGCCAAGGCCAGTTCACGCACCTTCGCCACCGGCAGCTATGTGGTGCGCATGGACCAACCGTACTCTCGAATTGCCGACGCGCTGCTCGACCGCCAGTACTGGTCGCCGAAAGACCCGCAGCAGCATCCCTACGACGATACCGCCTGGTCGATGGGCGACCTGTTCAACGTCCAAGTGGTACGAGTCACCGACAATGCCATCCTGAAGGCACCGATGAGCGCTGTCAGCGATGCCATCACGCCGCCGCAGGGACTGGCCGCGATCGATATCCCAGTGGCGAAGCTGCCACGCATTGCGTTGATGCACACCTGGCTGGATACCCAGACCGAAGGCTGGTGGCGCATGGCGCTGGACAAGCTGCACGTGCCCTACACCTACATCAGCACGCAGGATGTGGCGCGCAGCAGCGACCTGCATGCGAAGTACGACGTGATCCTGTTCGGCCCGATTGGCGGTGTTACTGCAGAACAGATCGTCGACGGCCTGCCGATGTGGGGTAACCCCATGCCGTGGAAAACCACCAAGCTCACGCCCAACATCGGCAAGATCGATTCGACTGACGATATTCGACCGGGCCTGGGTGCCAAGGGTCTCGAAAACCTGAAACAGTTCGTACACGCCGGCGGCCTGCTGGTCACCGCCGAGGACACCGCCAAGTTCGCCATCGACAGCGGCATGGCGCCGGGCGTGTTTGTCACGCCCACACACAACCTCAAGGTCGTCGGCAGCGTGCTGCAAAGCACTTTTGTCGATCGCAAAAATCCTGTCGCCAGCGGTTACGCCAGCGACGACCTGGCGCTATACAGCTCGTTGGGCCAGTCCTTTACCGTCTCCAACCAGATCACCGGCGACGACGGCCTGCCGAATGCCAAGGACTTCCAGCGCCCCACCGGACGCGGTGGCCCGCACGACACTGACACGCCCGAAGGTCGCGCCTCGGTAGCACCACCGGCCCTGCCCGATCCCAAGCCCTGGCAAGCCACCCCGCTCAACGCCGAGCAGCTGCGTAACAACCCGCTGGCGATTCCCGCCGATCAGCGTCCGCAGGTGATCCTGCGCTACGCCGATGCCGACAAGCTGCTGATTGCCGGCCTGCTCGACGGTGGCGATGAAATGGCCGAACGCGCCGCTGTCGTCGACGCCCACTACGGCAAGGGCAACGTGCTGCTATTCGCCGGCAACCCGATCTGGCGCGGCGAAACCATAGGCAGCTACGGCCTGGTCTTCAACGCCATCACCCACTTCAATCAACTGGATGGCCAGACGGCTGAACCATAAGTCAGCTCTCTGGATGGGCAGTCATCGAGATGGCTGCCCATCCGCAAGCCCAATGCATTCAGCACATCGGAGCTTGCCTTCTACTTTGAGGCATCTAGTGCACGAAGTGCTTCGTTCAGAGACGAAGCAACGGCGCGCATCGCGGGGTGGTCGATCTGTGCGGCGTAGCTGGCAATAGCCTTCTTCAACTGGGTCGTCGCTTCCTGACTGGCCCGGATCAGCCAGTTCGCCGCTTCGTCGACCTTGCCCGCCCTCACCAGGGCTGTAGCCCAGTTGTACTGCCCACGGAAGTAGCCGGCCTCGGCAGAGCGTCGGTACCAGTCCGTGGCCCTTGACTGGTTCTGCACGACACCCCAACCCTGCTCGTAACACCGCGCAAGCCGATTCATCGACCGCGCATGACCCTGGTTCGCCGCCTGCGCGTACCAATGCGCGGCCCGCTCAGCATCGGGCTCGACGCCGGCGCCGTCGAAATACATACGGGCCACGTTGTACTGTGCCCAGTCATGCCCCAGCTTGGCGGCGTACACGTAGCAGGCCAGCGCCTGCGCTACGTCAGGTTCGGTGCCCCAGCCATTTTCCAGGCAACGCCCGACCATATTTATGGCCTCGGCACTGCCTTGTTTTCCAGCCAGCTCGAACCAAGCCAGCGCGGCGGCTCGGCTTCTTATAGTCCCTTTGCCTTCCAGCAGCATCTGGCCAAAAAGAATCTGCGCTGCGAGGAGTCCTTGGTTACCGAGCCCCTGAACGGTCTCCGCGGCGTGCTCAGGATCGAGTTTCAGCAGATTGCGTAATTCGTCAGCAGTCATGCTGGGGGAGACCACTGGCGGCATTGAGGCATGCCCTATTATACGAGCCGTTTATACGAGCCGTAACGGCTGACCGAGAACAGTAGCGCCCCTTCGCGTGAGTCCGGGTTTCGGATCGTGGTGTCCGTCATCTCTACGCATGTCTGCTATCCAGCGGCAAACGTCACTTCGGCGAGGCGTCACTGACTGCACCAGATATATCGGCAACAAGACGAACGAGCCCCTTCATGTCGAAATTCGGCGGGTCGACGGTCGTGCCGAACCTGACGATCACCAGGTGTTTCGAAGGTACGATCACGATGCGCTGCCCGTTCATGCCTGAGGCGAAATAGGCATCCGCTGGCAAGCCCGCAATGCGAGGTTCCCTGTCGCCCGGTGCTGGCACGTTGCTCCAGAAACCGGCACCGTAGGGCGCATCGAACGTGGGGCTGCTCGAATAGGTGTTCCATTGCGACGGAAGAATTCGCCGGCCATTCGCCACGCCATCATCGAGATAGAGCTGACCGAAGCGCGCCCAGTCGCGTGCGGAGGCGTAGATACGGGTCGAGCCGATCAGGGTTTGCGCGCCATCGAACTCCATCAGCACATGGCGCATGCCGATGGCATCGAACAACTCCCTGTGCGCGAAACGGATCATGCCAGCCGCGCCACCTCCCACGGCATCGCGCAGCACACCGGCGACGATAAGTGTATTGCCACTGCTGTATTCCCACTCGGTACCGGGTTTCGCCTTCAACTTTGCCTGCGCCGCATACGTCGCCATGTCGGATCTCTGGAACATCATGATCGACACCGGATCGAAGCCGCTATCGTCCTCGGTCAGCGCAAGACCAGAGGCCATGCGCAGCAGGTTATCCAGCGTGAGCGTATGGCGCGGATCGGCAGGGCCGTTCCATGCGGCTACCGGTGCCAGCGCATGCACGTCCAGCCTGCCCTGCTTCACCAATATGCCGACCAGTGCATTGATTACCGACTTGCTGACCGAGTAAGCCAACAGCGGCGTGTCGGGATCAAAGCCATTCGCGTAACGCTCCGCGATAATGTCGCCGTTGTGCATCACCACGATCGCATGCACATGACGGCGAGCGCCTGTCGCCGGCTCCGCAAACGCACGTGCCAGCGCATCACGAATCTCCGGATCGTTTGACTCGACCAGTGGTCGGATTTCAGGTGGATTCGTTACTTCGTGTGCAGCTTGCAGAGTGCCAACACCCGGTGTCTGCCATGGCAGCGCACAGCCGTAGGACGGGTAGTAAGTAGACACGCTGGAAAAGCGACCGTGCCAGTCGGTCGTGATGCGGCGATTCGCGCGGTCGACCACGTAATGCAGACCCGGCAACAAAATCTTCAATCCCTTGTCAGTCGCAAAGCTCTCATCAAACGCACGCTGCGGCGGCAGTCCAGAAACAAACACACCGGAACACATCACGTCGGAAATGCTGGCGGTCGCAATACGAATCGCATTGTCCGGGCGCTTCCACAGAATCAGCCCGAACAGAATGACCAACAGCCCCACAAAGATGCGCCCAACGTAGACACCGATCGACTTTCTTTGCTTGGACACGAGCCCCCTTTCAACCCAGCCCCAGAGATTTACGTGGTCGAACCGGGTTCGACCACGGCAACAGACACGCTAGAAGGGAAAGCCTAACGGTATTCAGGTGCCAGGACCCGATTTGCTTATCGTGAGACCTTACTTCGACGCACTACAGCTCGATGGGCGAACCCAGATCACGCGTGCCTGATGATCGTAGAGAAGTCGGAAGTTTCCCAACAGATCCGCCCCGAGCAGCATCGCCGGCTTGTCACCGAAATCCTCTTTGAGTACCGGCAAATCGATGACCTGCGCCGTCACTGCATTGACGCTGACACCCGCAAAGCCGACGCTGCCAATGGGACCGCTACGGGGAACCATCGGCTTGGAGTTGGCCCCATAAATGGGTTCTCCGTCATGAAATTCGGACGAGCTCGCATCGATGCCAGCTGCTCGCGCGAAACTGGTCGTCATGCGGGTGTTTCGTGAACCGGTATCGAGTATGGCCATGCCGCTGACGCCATTCACCATAACCGGCAGAATCAGCAGATCATTACCCTTGACGTGTCCGCTCAATGTCGCCGGCGCGCCTTTGCCTATGACCTTGTCCTGATCAATCGGCTTTGCGTGAACCTCCACCCTGCGGCACAGATAATCGAACGCAACAACCGCACCATCCATGAAATCGTTACCCAGCACTCCTGCCTCCTTGCCGGAGTCATGCCTATTGGGTAACCCATAGGCTTTTGCATGTCTGAGACGGTAACCATCAAGTTCCAGGCTGCCGATTGAGTACATGGTCACCTGGCTGCTGCCTGTTTGTCCCGAGAGTTCCTCAGTGCCACCGGGAGCTTTCTTCAACATGGCCTTGTCGGCAAACCATTGATAGACCGCTGAGCCATCGGCACCCGTATCGAGCACAAAAGGATAAGGTCCGCGACCATTGACAGTCACTGGAACCACGTCGTGCCCATCGCCAGCCGCACTCAGGGCGACTTGCGCTTCAACATGGTTAATGGCGACGGTGATCAGCGCACTTGCAGTGATCCATCTGACCCAGGGGTTCATACAACGGAATTCCTCTACGAATGCTTTCTCGCGGAAGACCCAATGTATCAAGAACACAGCGGAGGTCATGGATCAAAGGTCATGCCGGTTCTCGGTGTGACCGGTGTCCATTCACCGACATCCGTTTAGGCAAACCTCACACCGGTCAGTTTTTCCGAAATATCCCAAAGTCGTGCAGCTGGCGCGACATCATTTGCCCTTGCCGAAATATTGGCCGGTGCTGGCGAGCCCTTGAGTTCGGAAAAACCATCCGGTCCGTAATAGCCCGAAGCCTTTGCCTTCGGCGAGGTCGCGGCATAAAGCGTGGGCAGCGCACCCGCGGCAGCGGAATGACTGACGGCCGGTTCGAGCAAGCGGCTGAGATACCACATGAATCCCGTCGATCCCGGACCGTTCGAAATCAGTTCGGTACGCGCATAACCGGGGTGAGCAGCATTGCTCATGAGACCCCAGCCATTGGCGTCGCTCCGTCGCTGCAGCTCCAACGCAAACATCAGCATCGCCAGCTTGGACTGACCGTAAGCCTTGTTGGGTGTGTAACCGTGTTCGAGCTGCAAGTCATCGAAATGGATCTTGCCCATGCGATGCATCAAGCTGCTGAGGTTGACCACGCGTGGTGCCGGCGCGCGATGCAGCAGCGGCAGCAGCTGCGCGGTCAGCGCGTAGTGGCCGAGATAGTTGACGCCCAACTGCATCTCGAAACCGTCGCCGGTGGTCTGGCGCTGGCGCAAGGCCATCACACCGGCGTTGTTGATGAGCATATCCAGCGGCTGGCCTTCGGCATTTAGCCTTCCGGAAAAATCGGCGACAGATGCAAGGCTGGACAGATCGAGCAACTCCAGCCGTACCTTCGCCTGCGGCGAAAGCGCGCGGATTTTGGCCAGCGCCTCGCTACCCTTTTTCTCGCTGCGTGCTGCAAGGATTACATCGGCCCCCGTGTTGGCCAACGCCAGTACCGTCTCGTAGCCAAGGCCACTGTTGGCACCGGTAACGATGACGCGTTTGCCGATCTGTGAGGGAATGTCGCTGATGGTGAAGCCACTCATGCGGTGGTTTCCTTGGTAAGTTTGATGGAAGGATGGTCGACAGCATTCACTTCGAGCGCCCGCCACCACGGGGATTGAAGAGCCGTATCAGGACGAACGGTTTCGCCGGGACGCGGCTGTACCAGATGCACGCCCTGCTCTGCCGCCAGCGCGCGAATGCGCTCGGCCGGTTCGTCCCAGCGATGGAAGGCCAAATCGAAGGTACCCCAGTGCACAGGCATCATCGTCCTGCCGCGCACCAGCTGGTGCGCAGCGAGCGATTGCTCCGGCTGCATGTGTACGTCCGGCCACGTTTCGTTGTAGGCGCCGCATTCGACCAGGGTGAGATCGAACGGCCCGTAGCGCTCGCCGATCTTGCTAAAGCCCTCGTGCATGCCGGTGTCTCCGCTGAAGAACAGCCGCTCGTGTGCGCCCAGCACAACCCACGATGCCCACAGCGTCGAGTTACCGTCGCGCAGGCTGCGGCCGGAAAAATGCTGGGCCGGTGTAGCGGCTAGAGTGAGCGGACCGAAGCGTGTTTCCTGCCACCAGTCCAGCTCGGTCACACGCTTGGCGTCCACGCCCCAGGCGATCAGTCGCTGACCCACACCCAATGTCGTGTAGAAGTGGCCGACACGATCGGCCAGCGCACGGATGGTGTTGCGATCAAGATGGTCGTAGTGATCGTGTGAAAGGATGACCGCATCGATCGGCGGCAACTGCGCCACGGTAAGCGCTGGCGGCGCAAAGCGCTTCGGCCCCGCAAACGGCACCGGCGACGCACGGGCGCTTAGCACGGGATCGGTGAGCAGGCGCAGTCCGTCGAGTTCAATCAGCACGCTGGAATGGCCCAGCCATGTCACCTGCAAGGCCTGCGATGCGGGGCCGCTCAGCACATCCGCGCGCACCGTCGCCACCGGCAGTGGACTTTGCGGTTTGCGGCGCAGGCCGCGATGGGCACGCATCGTCTTCCACACCTCGCCCAGGCTCGCAACCCTTGTATTGGCAACGTTGCGAAAGCGGCCATTGCGCCATGCCGGCGAACCGCTATGCGCCCGTGCGACGCGACTACGCTTCGTTATGGCGTGCCAAGCGAGCAAGCCAAGACAAAAAGCAGCGACAAGAACAAATGCAATAACCATGATGGATATTCCGGCAAAAAGTAAACTATTTCGTATACTTTATGACAGGCCATAAGGAAAGTAAACTATACCGTATACTTTGTGAGCCTGAAGTTACGCGGCCCACTTGTTGCAAGTGCATCACGCCAGGAGCAAACCTTTTGAACCGCAGCGCCACCAAACGCAACGCCATGCTCGATGCCGGTATTGCCGAACTCGCCGAACACGGACTGGCCGGTGCCAGCATGGAATCCATTGCGACCCGCGCCGAGGTTTCCAAGCGCACGCTGTACAAACACTTCCCTTCCAAGGAAGCCGTGCTCGAGGCGGTGCTGAAGCTTCTGATGGAACGGGTAGACCCGCTCAGCAAACTGCATTACGACAGTCAGCGCGATTTCGTTGAGCAGTTACGCGATGTCGGTATGAGGGAAATGCAGCTGATCTGCGACCCGGATTTCATCCGGCTAAGCCGCGTGCTGATGGTCGAATGCATGCGCTCCGAGGTACAGAGCCAGCGACTGATGGAGAAGTTTGGCGAGAAGGAAAACAGCGTGTATCACTGGTTCCACGAAGCTGGCGAGGCCGGCAAGTTGGGCAAGCTCGACGCAAACGTGGCTGCCGATATCTTTGTGGCGCTGCTGAAATCTTCGGCCTATTGGTTTTCCGTGATTGCCTGGCAACCCGCACCGAAAAAAACCGAGCAAGCACGCCTCATCGAGGAGGCATGCCTTACCTTGGTGAGCCGGCTGCACGCCACCGGCTCACGCTGAGCCAAACCTTTACTTCGCGGCGCCATCAGCCTTCGACATCGACGACGCGCGCTTGGTACCAAACGGGCTATCGGCGTACCACTTGGGCCAGACGTTGTCCTCGCTGAGCTTCTGCCCAAGCTCATACAGCGCCTGCGTGTCCTCGAGAATGCCCGAGTAATCCCAGTTCGGATCGAACACGTCGTTGGGCGTGTGGTAATGATGTGCGGTGTAATCGGAGGCCGCTTTCTGGCCCGCGTCGCGACCACCGTTCAACAGATCGAGACCGGAACTTGCGAGCATCGCCGGCACGCCAACCTTGGCGAAATTGAAATGATCGGAACGGAAGTAGAAGCCGTTCTCCGGCGTGGTTTCCGGTGAAGTGACCCTGCCCTGCGATTTCAGCACGTCGGCCAGCATGTCTTCCAGCTGCGACTGACCCTTGCCGATCACCGTCATGTCGTGGGCACGGCCGATGATCGGCAACGCATCGACGGCGATATCGGCGACGGTCTTGTCCAGTGCGAACACCGGCTTGGACGCGTAGTACTGAGAGCCGAGCAAGCCGGACTCCTCCAGCGTCGGCATAAAGAACAGCACGCTGCGCTGCGGTGGGGTTTTCTGGTGCGCGAACGCGTCAGCCAGCTCCAGCAACATGGTCAGCCCGGTGCCGTTGTCGATCGCGCCGCTGTAAACCTGATGGCCTTTCAGCGAGGGATCGGTACCGAGATGATCCCAGTGCGCGGTGTAGATCACCGCCTCGTCGGGCTTGCTACTGCCCTTCACCATCGCCAGCACGTTGTGCGATTCGATATGGCCGATCTTGTTTTTCAGGCTCACCGACACCGTCGCCTGCAGTGGCACCGGCTTGAAGCCGGGCTTCGCGGCATCCTTTTCAAGCTTGTCGAAATCCTGACCGGCAGCGGCGAACAATCGTGTGGCCGCATCACGGGTCAGCCAGCCGGCGACCGGCAGTCGCGGCGACGGATCGACGCTGGAAGGCAGGCTGAGCTGAGGGCCGCTACCGCTGTTCTTGATCACCGTCCATGGATAACCGGCTGCCGCATCGCTGGTATGCACGATGAAACAGGCAGCAGCACCCTTGAGCGCAGCCTCGGCGTATTTGTAGGTCCAGCGGCCGTAGTAGGTCATTGCGCGGCCGTTGAACAGTTTCGGATCGAGCGTGGCGAAACCGGGATCGTTGACCAGCACGATCACCGTCTTGCCCTTCACGTCGATGTCCTTGTAATCGTTCCAGTGCCACTGCGGGGCATCGGCGCCAAAGCCCAGGAACACGATCGGCGAATTTTTCAGATCGACCGCAGCTTTCGCCTGTAGCGTCTCGACAATCATGTCGGTGCGATAGGCGAGTTTGGTCTCCTTGCCCTGCGCCGAAATATCCAGCGTGACATCGGTATTCACTAGCTGGGTAGAGTCGGCCGGCACGGTCTGGAACCACGAGCCGTGGTTGCCAGGCTGCAATCCCATACGCTTGTACTGCTCGACTAGCCAGTTTGTGGTCAGGGGCTCGGCTGCCGTGCCAGGCTTGCGACCACCGAAGGCATCCGAGCTGAGGGTCTTGTCGAACTGGGCGAAATCAGCAGCGTTGATCTGCGGCGCGAGTGCCACGGAAGGATCGGTGGCCTGCGTGGAGCCCACAGCGACGCACAAGGCGGTAAATAGAACTTTTGAAACGAGGCGCATCAAACACTCCGGCACGGGCGAACAGACCCCAGTTGTAGCGCGCTCATCGATGGCTGTCCACGGAAAATGAGCGTCATGGACGTAAAGCCCTCTCCATTCCACCCACCTGCCGGAGCCAGCCGGCTACGAAATATCGCAAGCCCATACGACCGGGTTCATCAGTCGTACGCTTTCACGCCACGCAAATCACTTGCACAGCAATAGCGAGTTATTCTCAGTGATATGCATTGCACCGATCAGTACTGTCAGCGGTGCCCCCTACTTAGCTGCCCTGCGTTTGGAGACGATGATGGAATACGTAAAATTGGGACGCACCGGCCTCGATGTATCACGTGTCTGCCTGGGCTGCATGACCTATGGCGAGTCCAACCGCGGCGCGCACAGCTGGACGCTCGATGAAGAAACCAGCCGGCCATTCATCCGCAAGGCCATCGATCTGGGCATCAACTTTTTCGATACCGCCAACGTCTATTCCGACGGTACCTCGGAGGAGATCGTTGGTCGCGCGTTGAAGGATTTCGGATCGCGCGATCAGATCGTGCTGGCGACCAAGGTATTCAACCGCATGCACGAAGGCCCCAACGGCATGGGCCTGTCGCGCAAGGCGATCATGAGCGAGATCGACCACAGCCTACGCCGACTCGGCACCGACTACGTCGACCTGTACCAGATCCACCGTTGGGACCCACGCACGCCGATCGAGGAAACCATGGAAGCACTGCACGATGTGGTGAAAGCCGGCAAGGCACGCTACATCGGCGCGTCATCGATGTTCGCCTGGCAGTTCAGCAAGGCGCTGTACGTAGCCGAGCGCAACGGCTGGACGCGCTTTTCCACGATGCAGAATCACTACAACCTACTTTATCGCGAGGAAGAGCGCGAGATGATGCCGCTATGCCACGAGCAAGGCATTGGCGTCATTCCATGGAGCCCACTTGCGCGCGGCCGACTAACACGCGACTGGAATGATGGTAGCGAGCGCGAATCCACCGACGTCTTCGGCAAAACGCTTTACACCGTGCCTGATGCCGACCGCAAAGTGGTGGAAGCAGTTGCTGCCGTGGCGAAGGCGCGCGGTGTATCGAAGGCGCAGGTGGCGCTGGCATGGGTCGCGCAGAAACCGTTTGTCACCGCACCCATCGTTGGCGCCTCCAAACCGCATCATCTTGACGATGCGGTGGCAGCACTGTCGTTGAAGCTCGATGCCGATGAAATCGCCAAGCTTGAGGAAGCCTATGTGCCGCACGCAGTGGCTGGTCACACTTGATATTGGCTCTCGTGCGTTGCAAGTCGAACTTCAGGTCTCGAAAAACTCCCAGACAGGGGCTTCCCAATGCAACTTTCCATTCCAACGCTTTACACCTCGAGGCTGGCACTCATCCCGATCGCCGACTCCCATCTCGATGCATACGCGGCTATCTACGGCAGCCCGGCGGTCATGGAACATATTGCCCAGCCCTTGGATCGGGCGGGAACCTGGAAACTCATGGAGAGGCAAGCCGGGCACTGGATTCTTCGCGGTTACGGAGGCTGGTCGGTACAGCTCAAGGAGACCGGGGAGATAATTGGCCTGACTGGGATCCAGTACCCGGAGGGCAACCCTGAGCTAGAGATTGGTTGGGTCTTCCAGCCTGAAAACTGGGGTAAGGGCTACGCTACCGAAGCAGCTGGCAAAGCATTGGCTTATGCGTTCGACACAGTAAGTGCCAAGCGAGTCATGGCACGCATCGCTCCCGCAAATGCAGGGTCAATTTCTGTCGCTCGTAAGCTTGGAATGCGCCTTGATGCAACGCTTTCGACCGAAACCTCATCCGTCTATCTGTCACTCCGGGATTAGCGTCGTCCAAAGCCTGACTGTTCCATTGAGCGGCTGGGGTAGCCAAGTAACGATCCAGCCGGTTAGCGGCGGGGCAAAAGCAACGCAGTCGACGACGCCTCGATGGACTGTTCGGTGTCATCATCAAATATAACCACGCGATTGCGACCTTCCCGTTTGGCGCTGTAAAGCGCCTTGTCCGCATGAATCAGCAGCTGCCGCAGGTTGTAGCCAGACTGGACCGTTGTGGAGACGCCGAAGCTCGCGGATACCGCGACACCGCTGGTGTCTTCGCTGTCGGACACGCTGGCGATGGCCAGACGAATCAATTCGGACCGGCCAGCGATCACATCCTTGCCGCACTCGGGCATCAGTATCCCGAACTCCTCACCCCCGAGGCGACCGAATACATCGGTTGAACGCAGGTGCGCCTGACAGGCGGCGACAGCCCGCTTCAGAACGTGATCACCTACCGCATGGCCATGGGTATCGTTGACGGTCTTGAAGTTATCCAGATCAATCACGATAAGGCTCGCCACGCGCCCCGACTTCTGACAGTACTGCAGCTGCTGCTCGGCCGACGCGACAAAATGCTGGCGGTTGAAAATGCCGGTCAGCCCATCACGTCGGGCCAGCTTCATAAAGCTCAGCTGTGAGCGCTTGAGGCGATAGGCCCAAAACACAATGAATGCCAATATCGTGAGCAAAAGAGTGATGTATAGCCGATTGGTCTCGATCGCTTTTGTACCCAACGCCTGCTGCAACTGCAGTATCTGGTTCTGCTTGTTCAAGGTATCGATCTGCAACTTCTTGGCCAGTACCTGCTGGTTGACTATCTGAAAGGCCAACGCCTTGGCACTTACCTCATTCAAATAGCCCTTGTCGGCTGCCATATACTTTTCGTGATACACCAAGGCTGTCGGCATATCACCTTTCTGGCGAGCGATCAGATAGAGCACGTGATAGGCGGTCGTCAGTGATTCAGTAAATTCATTACTGGCAATAGCCCCCACCGCGGCAACAGCAAACTGGCTGGCAAGCGTGGCATCGCCTTTGTCCCAGTAAGACTGAGCCAGTAACGCATCGAACTGCGAAATCAACGGCGGATAGGCACTGTGCCTCACGTCTTGGTAATTCTTTTGCAGCAATGTGATCGTTTGATCTGGATGACCTTGCTTCTGATCCAGACTAGCAACGTAAAAACGAATGCCATTGGCAAAAAAGTTATTGCCAGCCTTGAGGCAGACCTGAATGCCTTGATCAAACTTCTGCTCGATACCTTCGAGCACTCCGCTTTTGTAGAGCGCAGCAAGTTTTGTGTATTGGGCTTTGCAGGCGTATTCGCCGTCGGGAGGACTTTCCTTTAGCAACTGATCGGCGTAGCTGGAAGCAAGCTCGTATTGTCCTGCCTGCTCGTAAAGTAGCGACGCAACGGCGAAGCTCTTTCCCCGGGCCTCTTTGTCCGTTATCAGTGGCAACTGGCTTAGCAGCTCGCTAAGACGAGTGAATGCCTCTTCATAACGCGAACCATCGACCAGATTGTTGACCACTGACAAACCTGCACGAATTCGCAGATTGGCATCGTCGGATTCCGCAATGACTGACTCCAGCAGCGGATTGGCCGTGCCGTAGTCACCTTCGTAACCCGCTTTCCAGGCATTGAGATAGCGCAGGTATAACTGCTGCCTTGAAGACAGACTCGCTTTCTGTGCGTTGAGCTTCTGCAGAAGCTTCACGAATTCGACATGATTCGATGAGCTGATTCTGGTCGCCTGCTGGAGCAAGAACTCGGAATCGTCAGTCGTAGGTACGGCTGCAGCAGACACTGCAACCATGCCTAAAAACGTGGCTAGCAGCAAAACGCAGCGATAAAATGTAACGCTACTCTTTTTGCTGAAGCCACGCATCGGTCTAGCCAGCAGGAGTTTGCAAGCGAGACAGCGATTGCTCGGGCTTGTCATCCTCCTCACCCGGCGGCACTTCCTCAGTATCCTCGTCTTCCTTCCCTGGCATATACATACCGCAGAGTGGAGTTAGTCCCAGCAACGCCTGTAGACTGACCTGATCGCCCGCAACAATTGCTGCCTGTAGCTCTGGGGTGATCTCTGCACTCGCCAGCGCCAATTGAATCTCCTCTTGCGACGCATGATTCCACTGGGCGTTCTGCCCCATTTTTTCCAGAAAATCGATGACGTTCGTCATTGCCTGCCCCCTGACAGTTGGTTATTTTGAAACGCGCTACGATGGTCAATGATTTGACCAGATACATTCGACCAAAGCCCCTATCCCCTCGGATGTATCGAATTGTGGCATATCACAGCTGCCTCGGTGACAGCGCTGCCTCTATCACCGGCAAGAAGCGTTGGGCCGGCATGACGTGTCATTCCGCTGCGCTCCTTCAAAAGAGCTGTATGAAGTCCGTTTCACCAAGCAGCGCATAAATCGAATATCAGCGACGCACGCCGCGAGCCTCAACAGGAAGTCAGCCCGTCAGGCATATTGCGGGTGATCGACTACGCTGACCCGATTACGGCCTTCACGCTTGGCCCGGTACAGCGCTTCGTCAGCATGGATCAGCAACTGGCGCAATTCGTAGCCGGAATGAACCACGCTGGAGATGCCAAAGCTGGCCGAGATCGGGATATCGGGAGCGTCCTCACCAGCAGAAGCGGTCGCAATCTTCACGCGTATCTGCTCAGCCAGGACGAGAACCTGTGCCAGCGTGCACTCGGGCAGCAGGATGCCGAACTCCTCGCCACCTAGGCGACCGAAGATGTCGGTCGAACGCAAGTAGGCCTTGCAGGCCGTGACGGCACGCTGCAGCACGCGATCGCCTACCGCATGACCATGAGTGTCGTTGACGGCTTTGAAATGATCCAGGTCGATCAGCACCAGACAGGCATCACGCGATGATTTCCGGCAGTAATGCAATTGCAGCTCGGCCTCATTGACGAAATGCTGCCGATTGAAGATGCCAGTAAGGCCATCGCGCCGGGCCAGCTTCATGAAGCGCAGCTGCGATCGCTTGATCCGGTAAGTCCACACGGCGATCGTTGCCAGGACCAGCAACAGCAACACGATGTACAGCCGACTGGTTTCCGCCGCCTGGCGATCCAGCTCTCCCTGCAAAGTGAGAATCTTGTTCTTCTTATCCAGTCCGTCGATCTGCAGTTTTTTCGCCAACACCTTCTGCTTGACGATCTGATAGGCGAGCGTCTTCGCGCTGAGTCGACTCAGGTAGCCCTCCTCGGCAACGACATATTTTTCGAGGTTTGCCAGAGCACTACTGCTGTCGCCCATTTTCTTGTCGACTTCGTAAAGCACTTGGTAGGCGTTGGCCGTCGACTCCGAATATGGCCTGTTGGCATTGGTAGTCAAGGCGCTGCTGGCAAATTTTGATGCAGAAGCAAGATCACCATCCTTCCAGTAAGCCTTGGCCAGCGTAGCCTCGAACTCAGAAACCTGTGGCGGAAAGCCCGCTTGTAGAACCTCGGGATAGCTCGCTTGCAACAAGCGGACGGCCGACTCATGCCGACCCTGTCGCATGTCGAAACTCGCCAGCAAATACTGAAAACTAAGAGAAAAAAGTGTGTTTCCTGCCTTGCTGCATGCTTCCGTACCACTGTGAAGCTGATCGATGGGTAGCTGTGCACTGCCATTTTCAAATAGCGCATCGGACTTGTAGAACCAACCCCTGCATGCACTTTCAGCGTTGGTGCTTTCCTTGATTATTTGATCGGCATAACGGATGGAAGCATCGTATTGGCCGGCCTCGTTGTACAACTGCGCCGCAACACCGAGACCCTGCATGCGGACGTCGTTTTCCTTGATTTTCGGCAGCTGGTCCATCAATGGATTCAACCTGGCAAAAGCTTCCTCATAGAGGGATTCAGCTACCAACAGGTCGATCACAGAGGCGCTGGCGCGAAACGCCAGAACGGGATCCACCGTTTGATCGGCGATCGCTGTCAACGCCGGCAGGGCGGCGGCGTAGTTGCCGGCAAAGGCGATCTGCCGGGCCGCGAGGTAACGTCGATGCAGCTCCTGCTGCGGTGAGAGCCTCATCGTGAGTTCGTCGAGTCGACGCATGAGCTCGTTGAACTCGGTGTGATTGGAGGGTTGGATGCTCTCAGCTTGCCTTAGCAACTGCGCAGGATCGCTGGATACGGGCGCAGCGGCAGCAACCACGCCTGCGACGAATAAAAGCAGAAGCGCGCAGTATGCGAACACCGACCTGTATCTGCCCGCATGGTCCATGATCTAGCCAGTGGTTGCAGGCGCGGAAACGGCAAGTCGTGAAGTCTGGTCTTTAATCATCATCCGTGCTCTTGTCTTTGTTCTCGTCCTCGTCTTCACCCTCTTTACAGCTGCCGTCACATTCTTCCTGATCCTCGTCTGGTTTGGCAGGATTGATAAGACAGCAGAAAGGATCCTGTCCCAGCAACGCCTGCAACTCCCGTTCATCCCTGGCAAGGATCGCCATCCGCAACTCTGGGCCAATCTGCACTCCCGTCAATGCGACCGCCAGTGCCTCCGAGTCAGCATGACGCCACTCTGCGTCCTGGCCGACACTTTCAAGAAAATCGATGACATCGAACACTTGATAATCCCCCTTATGTCGCTTGTTGAGACCAAACCGCATGCTAAGTGCAGCGATCCGGAATGTTTTGCAAAACGTCAGTTTTCTCTGCCGAACCGATACGTCGTGCAATTCCCTCACACTAACTTTCGCCTCTTCGGAACCCAACCGAAGACAGAGCAACGCCTTGCCTGTATCACTCCTACTTGGCAGCCTATCCAAACTCTCTGTCAGATGTGTTAGCCGACATCGCAAACGGCATCAGACATCGCTCTGTCCAGCACATCCAGTTTCGCCCTCATCTCATGATCCACCTGCATGGCTCGCGCTGGTGGGATCACCACCGTATCGGCCATGCCGATATCCGCCTGCGGCAACGCACATAACTTCACCCTTTCAATCCGTGCTTGTTGGATCGGCAGCGTTGCCGTGCGATAGATGATCACCTCATGCTCCAACGGGTAGTCGCGTGCCAGCACATCTACCAGCAGCTGGCGGTAGGCCGCACCGGTAGAGAAGCGTGCCAGTGACTGATCGCCGACCAGTCCCACCTGCCACAGCACCAGGTAAGCGGTCGGGTCGATCCTGCGCTGGTAGAACAGCAGCTGGCTGGCCTCGTAGTGCTGGCAGCCGAACCGACCAGGGTCGATGCCGAGATCTGCGTACAGGCAATCCTCGGCGGAAATGCCCGGCTCCATATGCGCGGGATAGCCCTCGCTGCGGGCGACTTCGATGGATTTGTGCGGCGCCCAGGCGAATACGCCGGGATGACCGTAGAACACCCCGCACACCTTCTTGCCTGCGCGCACTTCGGTGAGGATGGCTTCCACCATCTGCCGGTAGGTCTGCATGCGCGACTTGCCCTCGCGGTAGTACGGCTGCAGGCTGCGCACATCCGGGTGCATACGGCTCAGCCACAGCTCGACGATGCCGTCGGAGAGCCCCGCAAACACCACATCGGACTGTTCGATATGGCTGCGCGCCAGCGGCCCGAGGTGGGAACCCAGCGTCATGCCGAGGCCGACGCAAACAAGACTTCCGGATGGTCGGATGGCGTTCATTTGAAATAGCCCCTGCTGAAAACATGAATATGAATAACGTAACCGGAAGAATATCGCACGGTCAGTTGAAACAGCGGGTTGCACCGAGGTACGACACCGGTTAAGAACTACTTGATGTGATCGAACCAATGGGCTCAAGCTGTGAGGAGGCCATAGATTGAGCAAGCTACCCGTTCACAAGTAAATCGAACCCCATGACGTTCATTGGCGTACGATGGCTCAGCAGCTGTTTCATCAGCGCGACCTGGCGATTTGTGCCGCTTCGCTCCCTATCTCAATGCTCTGTCCCGCTATTGCCGGGATGAAGCCCTCACGGGAGTTGCCCCATGCCGGGCTATACCACCCGCGAGCTTGTGGTCCGCCTCGGCGGTCACGACTTTCGAATCCGTGCGCTGAGCGATCTGCAGCAGTTCGCTGACCCGCATCACCTGGCCGCGCGCATCGGTATCTCATCGGCGTTATGGAGCCTGTTTGGTCAAGTCTGGCCAGCGGGCCGGGTGATGGCTGAGGCAATGTCGACGCACGACATCGGCGGCAAGCGCATCCTTGAACTCGGTTGCGGGCTCGGGCTGTCCAGTCTGGTCTTGCAGCATCGCCATGCCGACATTACGGCCAGCGATCATCATCCGCTGGCCGAGCCGTTTCTGCGCCATAACGCCGCGCAAAACAAGATGCTGGCGATCGTCTATCGTGATCTTCGATGGGAAATACCCGACATCACGCTGGGCCGCTTTGATTTGATTATCGGCAGCGATGTGCTCTACGAATCGGGTCATGCCGACCAGCTGGCAGCGACGATATCGCGTCACGCAACCGCTGATGCCGAAATTCTGATCACCGACCCCGGCCGTGGAAACAGCACATTCTTCACGCGGGCGCTTACCCTTCAGGGTTACGTCGTTACCGAACAGCGCAGTCGTTTTGATGCAAACGATGTGGCGCCATTTCGCGGACGACTGCTGAGTTATCGACGCGATGGTTTTGGCGCTGTCAGTGCAGTTGGATATAGCCACTGAAGCAGATGGCTGCTCCACTAGTACATTCGCCGCAAATGTTGATTTGGCCTTGTGAATGGATTCGAACAGCGTGATTTAAAAAGCTCGATTGCATCCATCAACCTGATAAATCAGCCTCGCAAAAGCACAAAAACATCGGACGCGAGGCTCACGTCACACGCCCGACATGCTTTAAATCAAAGTTTGCTGTTATCGGCAATTACTTTCTCGCTGCGTCTCGCGCTGCATCAGTAGCTTTGCCGAATTCCTTCTGGGCCTTGCCGGCATTCTTCTCCACATTGCCCGCCACTTCCTTGGTCTTGTTGCCAGTGACCTTGCCTACCACTTCCTTCACTGCGCCCTTGATCTCGTGCTTGGTGCCTTCGGTGCGATTCTTGTCCACGCTTTATCTCCTGAAAGAAGCCTGCTCGATACAGGCCCGTTCCTTGTAGGCGCGCCATCGTGGAAGAATCGTGACTTTGCTGTGCGCGGCGCGTTGACGCGGGCACTGCGTTCAGCATCAGGGCGCCGGTCGACGCTCACAAAACGTCGCCGAATGAGATGAAACGGCATAATCAACTGTCGTCGAGAGAGCCAAGCCTTGTCCTTCAATACCGTCAACATCAACCAGCAGATGACTTATTTCGACGGCCACACCGAAGTCTGGCTGTTCGGCTATGGCTCGCTGATCTACAAGGCCGACTTCCCCTATATCGAACGACGGCCAGCCTCGATTCGTCATTGGGTGCGCCGCTTCTGGCAGGGCTCGCATGATCATCGCGGCACGCCCGAAGCACCTGGGCGGGTTGTTACGCTGATCCCCCAACCCGGCGCCGTCTGCGTTGGCATGGCGTACCTGATCACACCCGAAGCGCTTGGTCATCTGGACGTCCGAGAAAAGAACGGCTATCTGCGCTTCGTTACCGAATTGAGTCTGGATGATGGCCGGCGCAGCGATGGACTCGTCTATATAGCCACCGAAGAAAACGCCGCGTTTCTTGGCGCTGCGTCCGAACGCGAAATAGCACGGCATATCGCCCAGTCCGCAGGGCCGAGCGGGCCAAATCGTGATTATCTGCTTCACCTCGCCGAAGCGCTGAGGCAAATGGATGCAGACGATCCGCACGTGTTTGAGATCGAGCGCGAACTGGCTGAGCTGATCAAGCATTCGAACGGCTGACCAGCTCGCAGGAAGCGCAAATATTCGACTACGCGTGGCGTATTATCAGAACATCGGCGACCGTCAAAACAGCAATAGCAGCAGCGGCACCACCAAACCGGCAAGCAAAATGCTGCTGACCAGCACGGGCTTACGGCTATAGCGGTAAGCCATGTACAACCCGGTGAGCGTAGACGCACATAGGCTCAACGCCACCAGCGCAAAAAACATCTTCATCGGCAGCAGATTTTTCTTCGGGCGTGCGCCTTCACTGTCAGGAGGCCCCCTGGATGGTGCGGCTGCGTGCACATCAGGCAGAGCATTTGCAAGAGACGCATTGCTGGGCCCAGCAGCCGCGGCAGGCGCCGTATTTTCCGATGGGCGCGGTTTACGCACCGGCGCCGCGATGGTCTGTTTTTTGTGCAGCATGGCCAGAGTGGCAAGCCACGCGGGCGGCGTATAGCTGCTGCCGCGCGTGGTCTCGTGCAGACTGAAGGTCTGCAAACCGCCAGTGATGGCGAAAAACATCAGTGCGGGCGCCATGAATACGCCCAGATACAGATGGATCGTACGGAGAATCTTGAGAAATCGATGATTCGACGACATAAAGCCTTTGGACAGAGAAGCAGAACCCCAACGATGCCATTAATTGACATCGGCTGCATCCGCAAAATACGCGGTCGTCAGGCGCCTAACGGTCGC
>Ga0302234_10000951_pt1 | contig 21167 bp, 25 predicted proteins | sample II_Palsa_N3_2_FD_193576 | JGI IMG/M metagenome (GOLD analysis project Ga0302234, IMG submission 193576) | Peat permafrost microbial communities from Stordalen Mire near Abisko, Sweden - II_Palsa_N3_2 | ecosystem: Environmental > Terrestrial > Soil > Palsa > Peat permafrost | place: Sweden... | reverse complement strand
GCCCGGACCCCTTGAGATGAAGGTCGCGGCGGCGACCCCGGGCATCGACCACCTCGCCGAGCAGCAACGCGCGGCCGTCCCCGAGACGGGGGGAGTACATGCCGAACTGATGGCCGGCGTAGGCCTGCGCGACCGCCGTAACCCCCTCCGGGACCTGCCCCACCAGCAGCGCGACGCCCGGCGGCTCTCCCAGCGCCGCAGGATCGACGCCCAGCTCGACCGCCAGCTCCTCATTGAGCACCAGCAGCACGGCGGCGGGTGCCGAGGCCGCCGTCCACGGCACGGAAAGACCGGGCACCGCGCGGGCATAGGAATCCTCGAACCGGAACAAACTCGCCGCGACGGTCATGCCTTCGAGGTTACGGACCTGCCGCCCCCCGGCAAGCCCCTGCTCACGCTGTGCCGGTCATGCCCCTCTATGAGCCACACGCCGCCATCCCCGATGGCATGAACAAGATCCGCCGACCACAAACAGCCCTAGCCCGAGTTTCCGACGATCATGGTGCGGAGTGACTGTTTCCGCTGGTCAGCTATGGTGCTGGGGGTGGTTTTCGTGTATTACCCATGTCAGCGTCTGGGGGCGTAGCGGGCGAGGCCGAAGATTGCGGTGAGCTTGTCTTGGACCGGGCTGGTTTCGGTGAGCATGCGGTGGGCTCGGGGCCGGCCGCGGCCGCTCTGGTAGAGCAGAACGGTCTCGCCGATCCCGGCGAGTTCGCCGAGCAGGGCGCGGACGGACAGGTCCAGGCCGGCGCGGGCGGCTTCGCGGCGCATCAGGTGGGCGGTTTGCAGGGCCAGGACGCAGGTGAAGACGTGGACGCGGATGTTGTGGTCGGTCCAGTGGTGCATCGGGGAGAAGGACACCACGTGCGGGTCTTTCATCTGGCGGAAGGAGAATTCGGCCTCGGACTGGGACCGGTACCCGGCGATCACCTCCACTGCTGGCCAGTCGTCGTGATCGGTGATCAGCACGTGCTTGCCGAAGATCTCCTCTTCGAGGGCGGCGCGGGCACCGGGGTCTACGGCCCATGTCAGGCGCAGGTCTTTGGGCTGGTCACCGTCCAGGTGCCAGGTGACGACTCGCCGGACCCAGGGCTTGCGGGTGATCTCCTCGATCTCGGCCTGGACCGTGTCTTTGCTGCGGCGGGTCTTGCCGCGGGCCAAGGTGGCAGCCAGTTCGCCGAGTTTCTTGCCTGCCTTGGCCAGCGTGGTGCCGTCGAACCCGCGGGCCTGGCTGTTCTGCAGTTCGGGTGAGTGGGTGAGGATCGCCCGGCGCTGGGCGCCGTAGACCTCGCGGCGGGTATCGAACGCGGTCAGGCCGCCGAAGCGTTTCTTGTCGGCGATGACGCGCTTGGAGGCGGGCAGGGCGGTCAGGTCCGGGCAGTCGCTGGCCGGGACCGACCCGATGTAATGCAGTCTGGTGCCCGTGAGGTGAGCGAAGTTGGCTGCGGAGTTCTGCCCGGCGTCGAAGACGACCGTCATGTCCGGGTCGCCGGGCGGGACGCCAGCCGCTGCGGTGACCGCCTCGTACTGGCTGAGCAGCTGGTCGATCATCGTGGGGAACTGGGTGACGTCGGGCCGGTCGCCGGGGTAGGCGTGCCAGGTCAGCGGGATCCCCCCGTCCCGGGTGACCACCAGGCCCAGGCCCACCAGCCGCAGGTCGGCGCGCTTCTGCTTGGCCTTGCCCCGCTGCGCGACCGGAGCCTTGCCGTTGCCGGTCGCGATGAAGGTCGCGAAGTTCGTCATGTCCAGCGCCACCGACGAGCAGTCCACGCCGGGGGCCCCGACGATCCGCACCGCGATCTTGCGGGAGATCTCTGCCAGCTGCTCCAGGGTGATGGCGTGCATCGCATCCCAGAACCGGCGGTGGTCCAGCGCCGTGGCGGGGATCTTGGTGAACCGGCCGGCGGCGGTGGTCTTCCACCAGTCCGCGAAGGCCAGCTTCGAGCACGGGGCGACCAGCCGGTTCAGCGCCGCCAGCACCAGGTAGGTACCCGCGGACAGCGGCAGCCCGGACGGGCCGGGTCCGGCCACTTCATCGATAATGGCGGCCACGCCGAGATCCTCCAGCACGCCCCACGCCGCGGCGACCGCGCCGAACTCCTTGTGACCGGTCCGGTCCGGCAGGCCCAGCCCGCCGCCGCGCATCGCGGCCGCCAGCTCCCCGGCGGTCCCCAGGTATTCCTGCGAGACGATCCGGGGCTTGCCATCCACGCGGGCGGACTCCACCAGGTAGTAGTACGTGGCATTGCCGCGTTTCTTCCCCACGATGGACGCCATATATGGGTAATACACTCTCAGGCGGCCCAGGACAAGCACCGCCACAGCATGTCATCAGGCGAAATGAGTCAGACCCGGCTCCGGCCAGGAGTCACCAGACCATGATCATTGGAAACTCGGGCTAGGCGGCAGGCCTGTGAACGGTGTGTAACGGCCTGACCGGGCAGGCACGCTGCGGGCGGCGCGACCGTTACGGACGATGTGCCCGATTCTCCGTGCCACGGAGACGCGCAACGTCCGACTCCGGCGATACCCGCAGGCCAGAAGCCCATTTCTGTCCGGCTACGTCGCGCCGTCCAGCCCCGTCATCGCCGCGTTAGTCTCTTGATCTTGAAATTTAGTCTCTTGATCTTGAATAGCAGCGTTCGAAATAGCGCAAGGACGGCACACCGCAGTGTCGATCATGAGCAGCAACGGCGTGCCACTGCAGGAGATCAGCGACACCGTGGGCCACAAGTCCACCCACGTCACCGAGACCGTGTACCGGCACGTGATCGTGCCCGCCATCCGCGGCGGCGCGACCGTGATGGACACTGTCTTTGGCGACGACCCCGAAGATGAAAAAGGCGCAGCGGGTGTGGCCGCTACGCCGTAGTCACTTGGTTAGTCTCTGGATCATGTAACCCGAGGTCCGGAAAGCCTTGTGACCTGGAGCCCCGTTACGGAATCGAACCGTAGACCTTCTCCTTACCATGGACGCCCGTCACGTCTGGAAGGGTCGCGCTGGGTCGCGTCAGTGCAGTTCAGAGCGGTAGCGCTGTCTGGCTGGTACTGACGTGGTCCGGCGTTAACTGGGGCCGTTGTCACTTGGTTTGTCACTGGCTTTCCGGACCTCACCACCGAAAGTGAGGTCTCCCATAGCAGGACCAATCGACGAAGACTTCATGACCGCCGAGCACGGCGGGCGCGTGATCGCGACCGCGCGGTACAGCTCGCACGCGGCGGCCGACGGCCAGGGTGCGTGGGTCGTGTCTGACTGGCCCGGTCGCTTGTTCAGCCGCAATAAGGCGATTACGGCCATGGTGCTCGCGGAACGGCTCGCCACCGGTTACGCGACGATGATCCGGTAGGGGGACCACGCCGGGATGGTCGCCGGTGACGGCGTACCCGGTTTCCTTGTTCTCCAGGATAACGATGGTGCGCGGCCGCTGCGGCCAGCCGCTGAGGTCTTCGAGGGAGCAGCAAAGTGGCGCATGCCGCCGACCTGTGCCCGCAGCGCCGAGTCGAGCACGGCGGCCTGAATGAGGTCAGGGATGTTGCGCAGCCCGAGCCGCTGATGCAGCCGGATCCGCGCCGACGCCGGGTCGTTTTCGTCGGCGTGGGGGCAGCGGGCTGCAACCTCGAGGACACTGACCACGCCACCACGACGCTGCGCGATCCCGCCCAGCAGGCGGTATGGCTGCGTGGCGTCCGCGGGGCGGCATCCGATCAGCGCTACCGGCTGGTGATCAACGCGCGGATCGATGTCTTCCTCCCGTCTGCCTTCCCGGGCCCGGGCGGGCGCCCAGGGCGACCTGGTGCCAGAGGCCCTGCGCCGCGCGCGGGCATACCTCGACGCCGGTGCCGACTGCGTGTACCCGATCGGGCTGTGGGAGGCCGGTGCGCTGGCGGCCTTCATTCCGGCGTGCCCGGGACCGGTCAACGTGCTCCGCATCCCGCCCGCTCCCTCCCTGGCGGAACTCGCCGGCTCGGGGTGGCCCGGGTCAGCTACGCCAGCCTGCTGCATGGCGGCGTGATGGAGCAGTTCAGCAGCGTTCTCGCATCGCTGGCGGCCGAGCAGGGCGAGCACCTGCGCACCGGCTAACGGCACCACCTCGCCAGGCCGCGCCGCCCGGAACCGCGGGCTCAGGTGCTAGCCATCGCCCCGGTCACGGTTCCGGTTGGTGATTTCACCCCCGTGCCCTTCCATGGTGTTCGCGGCTAGCCTGAATGCGTGGGTGAGGACCCGGCCGGCGATTTCCCGGTGCCGTTGACGCCCCTGATCGGCCGGGAGCGCGAGCTGGCCGGGGCGCGGGTGTTGCTGGCCGGGGGACGTCTGCTGACATTGGTCGGCGCCGGCGGATCCGGCAAGACACGGCTGGCCCTTGAGGTGGTTCGTGGTGAGCCAGGCGCGGTGTTCGTTGACTTGGCGCCGGTGCGCGAGCCCGGCCAGTTCTTGCCAGCGGTTGCCCGGCCGCTCGGATTGCGCGAAGCGGGCGCGCAGCCACTTCCGGTGACCTTGTACCGGTATCTGCGCCGATGGGGTGCGCTGCTGGTCCTGGACAACTTCGAGCATCTGCTCGAAGCCGCCGACGAACTGGCCGGCCTACTGCAGCGCTGTCCTGAGATGCGCGTCCTGGTGACCAGCCGGGCACCGCTGCACGTGCCTGGGGAGCAGCTGCTGCAGGTCCAGCCACTACCCGTGCCCGACCTGCGGGCACTGCCCGGGCCAGCCGAGCTGGCGGCCATCTCCAGCGTGGCGCTGTTCGCCGCCCGGGTGCGCGCCGCACAACCGGATTTCGCAGTGGATGCGGGCAATGCGCGCACCATAGCGGAGATTTGCCTGGCCCTCGACGGGCTGCCGCTCGCCCTGGAGTTGGCGGCCGCCCAGGTACGCCGCTACGGGCTGGCGGAGGTGCTGGCGCGTTCCCGGGGCCGGTTCACGTTGTGGCAGTCGCCGCAGCGAGGCGTCCCGGACCGGCATCGGACCCTTGCGGGGGCCATCCAGTGGAGTGTCGCGCTGCTGGACGCGCCGGCCGCCGCGTTGTTCCGCAGGTTGTCGGTCTTCGCCGGCGGGTGGACCGCATCCGCTGCCGCCGAGGTATGCGGTGAGCCGGCACTGGACGTAGCTGCGCTGCTAGCCACGCTGGTCGACCAGTCTCTGGTGGTGGCTGCCGAGACCCGGGCCGGTCTGCGGTACCGCATGCTGGAAACGCTGCGCGAGTTCGCCGCCGCGCAGCTGGACCTGCACCGCGAGCGTGAGCGGTTCCGTCGCCGGCACCTGTCGTGGTGTTGCGGGATCGGGGCGAAGGTGGCCCGGCTGGGCAACCCGGACGATGAGCGGCTGCCCGCGCTGGACTTGGCCGAGGCAGAGTTCGACAATCTGGCCGCCGCGCTTGAAGGATGCGGTCCGGCGCACGTCACGGACGCGCTGCAGCTGGCGGGCGACCTGTATCACCTGTGGGATTCGCGCGGTCACCTCGGGGAGGGCCGCCGGCATCTGGAACGGCTCCTTGCCCATCCGCAGGCGACGGCCGACCTAGCGGTCCGGGCCAAGGCGCTGGACGCGCTGGGCCTGCTGCGGCTGTGGCAAGATGATCACGCTGCGGCCCGCGGCCTGCTCGGCGAGTCCGCCCGGCTCGCCCAGGAGATCGGTGGATCTGGACCGCTGGGCGTGGACGACGTCCAGCCTGGTCATCTCCCGGGCTATGGGCGGGGATCCCGTCGACGACACCGAGTCCCTGGCGCTGCGAGCCTGTTTAATCATTTGTGTGAGAGGGTGCAGATGATCCCAGTGTGATGAATGTTGCGCTGGCGGAGAGGACACTCTGAGTGAGCACCGAAGAGGCCGCAAAAGTGCATGAAATCGTCGCCGAGGGCGTGGTGCGCGAGGGCCTGCAGGAAATAGTGCTCCCCGTTGAGGAAGCCGCGGCGAAAAGGCTGGCGGATTTCGTCAGCGAAGCTGCGATCGACAGGATGATCGCCGACGCGCAGGCGGCCGGCGTTTCGCTGCTGGACGGCCCGGGCGGGCTGATAGGGCAGCTGACGGCCAGGGTTATCGAGCGGGCGCTGGGCGCGGAAATGGACGATCACCTGGGCTACGTGAAAGGCGGCCCGACGGGAAAAGGGTCGGGTAATTCCCGGAACGGCTCTTACGGGAAGACGCTCACCACGACGTCGGGAGCGGTGCGGATCACGGTGCCCCGGGACCGGAAATCTGCATTCGAGCCGCAGATCGTGGTGAAAGGACAGCGGCGCGTCGGCCAGGTCGACGAGATGATCCTGTCGCTTTACGCCCGGGGAATGACCACGCGGGACATCCACGCGCACCTGGCGGAAATCTACGGGGTAGAGGTTTCTCCCGCACTGGTATCGGCGGTGACCGACGTGGTTTCCGACGAAATCACAGAATGGCAGAACCGGCCGCTGGACGCCTTTTACGCCATTCTTTACATCGACGCCCTGGTGGTCAAGGTCCGCGACGGCGGCGCGGTGGACAACAAGGCCGCCTACCTGGTCACCGGCGTCGACGTGGACGGCTTCAAGCACGTGCTGGGCATCTGGCTGGGCGTGGCCGAGGGATCGCGGTTCTGGGCGGGCGTGCTCGCCGAGCTCCGCAACCGCGGCATCAAGGACGTCCTGTTCGTCTGCTGCGACGGACTCAACGGCCTGCCCGACGCGATTGAGGCGACCTGGAGCAAGGCGAAAGTGCAGACCTGCGTTATCCACCTCATCCGGGCATCAATGAAATACGTTTCCTGGAAAGACCGGAAGAAGGCCGCAGCGGCGATGCGGCCCATTTACACCGCACTGAATGAGGCCGCCGCGAAAACAGCGCTGGAGAACCTGCGCCGCGACTTCGGGAAGAAAAGCCCCGGTCTGGTCGCCGCATGGGACCGGGCCTGGGACCAGTTCATCCCGTTCCTTGAATTCGACTCCGCCATCCGGAAGGTTATCTACACGACTAACGCCATCGAGTCGGTTAACTTCCAGCTGAGGAAGATCATCAAGAACCGCGGTCATTTCCCCGGCGACGACGCCGCGATCAAGCTGCTTTACCTCGGCATCAGGAATATTACCGGACGGCATATCGACGGCGACGGACTGGTCCGCGAACGAGGACAACGCGGAACAGGTACTTACGGCTGGAAAGCAGCCATGAACGCATTCGCCGTCGCATTCGGGGAACGCGTCCCCATCTGACCCGGGCACGAAAAACTACTCATATTAAATAACAAAAGGACAACGACTGCCCCAGCTCACACAAAAGATTTGACAAGCTCGGCGCTGCGTGCCGTCGAGATCGCGCGGGCGCACGGAACCCGCGCGAGCCTGGCCCGGGCGCTGTGCGGCCTGGCGCTGCTCCGCTCCGCGCAGGGCCGCCAGGCCGAGGCCAGCCAGTTGATGGAGCAGTGCCTGCGGGCCCTGGATTACATGACGTGGGCCCGCGTCAAATTCAGCTACTTCCTGGGCTGGTTCGCCTTCCTCGACGGCAACCTGGACCGAGCGGCTGAGCTGCTCGCGGCCAGCCTCAGTGCCTTCGAGCTCATGGGCGAGCGCCGGTCGCTGCCCGACACCGTCGACGCGCTGGGCTGCCTGGCCGAGGCCCGCGGCCAGCCTGCCGAGGCGCTGCGGCGGTTCACCGAGGCACAGACCCTGCGCGCTGCGGCCGGAGCCCGCCGCAACAGCTATCTGGCGCAGCGCTGCACGCTCGCCGAGGGCAAAGCCCGGGCCGCACAAGCCGGCGCCAGCCCGCCACCCGGCATCACCGCACGCGAATTCCAGGTCGCACACCTGGTGGCCGGCGGACTGACCAACCGGCAGATCGGGCGGCGGCTCGCGATCAGCGAACGGACCGCCGAACGGCACGTGGGGAACCTGCGCCGCAAGCTCGGCGTCGGCACTCGCGCCCAGGTGGCGGCGTGGGTATCGGCGCTACCCACGCTCAGCTAGGCGAGCGGCGGCCATTACGCATACCGCCATACCCGCCCCGATGGTGCACTCGGTGGCGCCGGACCACAACAACCCGAGGAGCCACCGATGAACGACCCCAAGACCGTCAACGACGCCTGGCGCGACGCCCTGAACCGCGCCGACCCCGATGCCGTCGCCGCCTGCTTCGCCCAGGACGGCGTGCTGGCCGACCACGGAACCGGACTGCGCGCCACCGGCCGCGTCGGCAACCGCGAGGCCGCCGCCGCCTTCTTCAAGGCCTTCACCGATCTGTACATCGAGCAGACCAGTCACTTGACCGTCGGCTCCGAGTTCGCCGCGGAATGGATCATGCGCGGCGTCCACACCGGCGACCTGCCGGGCATGCCCGCCACCGGCCGCAGTTTCTCCGTCGCCGGAGCCAAGTTCACCCAGGTCCGCAACGGCGAGATCGTCTCCGCCACCCTGTACTGGAATATGGCCGACCTGCTCACGCAGGTGGGCTTGCTCCCACCCCCAAAAAACCAAGCAGCCACCTGACGCGCTGCCCTCGGCTAGTCAACCTGCCAGCGTCCAAGGACGCTGGCTTGGGTGATCGACACTTCCCGACAATCAGCTCGCTCACAGATGCCCCCGCCTGGGGGCCGAAGCCCACCTCGGGTTCTCTGGCATAGTGCCGAATTGAGGGCGTTGCGTGTACGCATGCCTATGCGCTGACCGGCATGTTCACTCTTGTGTTGAGGGGCTGTCGGTGGTCTGCGAAGATTCGCGGCTAGGCGCTGTGAGCGTCAACCGGGGCCTGCCGTCACTGGCTTAGCCCGGCCGCCGCGGGGATCCCTGCCTGCACGCTGGCGCTCAGGAAGTTGTATCAAAGCGGCTGGGGCGATCATCCGATCCCCGCCATCCAGGGAAGCGGCCGCGTGCGAGCAGTATGAGGTACCCAGCGGCGACGATGCCGGTGAGGTTGATGACGAGCTGGAGGGCTGATCCTGCCGCGACGTGGAAACGGCCGAAGACCAGGGCCAGCGCCAGGTTTCCCGCGGCCGGAATCGTGGTGACCGAGATGAACACGCCCACCAGGGCCGCCGATTTGGCGGACGTGAGCGACAGCATGCCGGCCGCGCCCGCGACAAGTGCGGTGATGAGCGAGAACCAGCCAGGCTGGTAGATGTATTCGGTGCCGGACGAATGAGCGAGGTCGCCAGCATTCACCAAACCGGTAGCCCGCCACAAGACGGCCACGGCGGCGGTCGCCGCGATCGCCCCGGCGAATCCGGCCACCAGCGCGATTATCCCGCGGCGCACCGCGTCCATCCGGCGCAGCCGCAGCCCCACGGCTATCCCGGCGAGCGGACCGAACTCGGGGCCGACGACCATCGCGCCGACGATAGTGATCGGGGAGTTGGTCGCGACGCCGATCGCGGCCAGCAAGCACGCCAGCACCATGAACGCCATGAACACCCAGGTCAGCGTCGAGTCTTCGCCAGTGCTGGAAATGACCTCCTCCCAGATGACAGCGTCGGCGGCGTCGCCCGGCGCATTGCGCTCGGCGCGGCGCACGCCAGCACCGATCGCCATGTCAAGCGCGTGCACGCTGATTGAACCGCGCCGGTCGATGCCAAGCTCCCGCAGGCCGCTGAGGACTTGCTGGACACACTCGCGTGCAAGATCAGCCTGGATCAGGTCGCCGCCCGGCTCGCGAGCCGCGCCCGGGAGCACCACGAGGTTGGTCGCCCCCTGCTGGCCGCGCAATATCGCCTCTACCTCATCACGCAGATCAGCCGGGCTCACGACCCGTACATGCAGCAACGACATGCTGGGTAAGCCTGCCCGACATAACCCGCTCCGTCGAGAGGCCCCGTTTGGGTCGGCGTAGCAGACCGCCGCACCCGTGTGCCGAGCCCATACCGGCAGGGATGGTTCACCTGGCGTGTCGAGTTGAGAGGTCCGCGAAGGGCCATGCGCTTGGCGAAGAATTGTCCGATATGGTTTCTGGCCATGGCCGACCCTTCGCCTGAAGCCCGTTAAGATCCTGGCCAGCTATTGCTGAGGTGGGAGAGAACATTCGCCATTATAATTGGAACGGCGTTCCCTGCGATAGCCATCTTGCGCTATTCACAAGAAAAATCAGGCGGGCACTGTGGCGCTGCTGTCGGTGGCAGCTGCCTTCTTGCTTGTCGGCGTCCAAGGCACAGCCCTAATCCGCTTCGGCGGCGGCTCGGCATCTGTAGAGCTAGATCTCCGGGTTGCGGCGGTGGTACGGCGCGCCGATGAGGCAGCGGAGCAGGACCCGCAGCTGGCGTTGGGCATTCTCGAGGGCGCGGCGATCGTCGAGCCGCGAGTAGGTCCGGACGCGAAGGCCGCCCGAATGCTCGGCTACCAGTCTGCGGTCCGCCGGGCGCTGGAACGCATACAGCCAGATGGTGCCATCGTGACGACGGCGCAGCCACCTGCCGACCTCACCATCGTTACGCCAACCAAACCTGTACTGGTTTCTGTTGTCTTTCGGAGCAGCCGTAGAATCCAGCAGACCGATCTGGCGCCGTTGGTCGGCAGCAGGCAATTGGAGAATGCGCTAGGTGGCCTAGAGGTCGCCAATCAGATCTCCACCACATCTGTGGCTAACTATGTTGCAACCGCAGCTGGCCAGGGCGTCACGATAGAAGTCGTGACATGGGACGGCCCAGAACACGACCGAGACTTGCGTCAGGCTCTTAACCGGCTGTTCGGCGATAGAAGTTCTTCTGGAGGGCGTTAGCTACATACTGTGCTGCTGTGCTATGTCAGCCGGCCGGCAGGGCCGGCGCGGCTGGGCAACCGGATGGTGTTTCGGGCCGCGAGCCTGGCTCGGCTCTGCGCTGCAACCGGCCGGGCGGGGACTGACCCGCGCTGAGGCGTCAACTCTGCACCCGATGCGCACCTTTATGCTTTCCCGGCCGGATTCACGCGCCCGAGCGGGGGGAGAGCAGGATCGTAGGAGGACCGCAGTGGCCGAACTGCAAGGACGACGCGCGCTGGTCACCGGTAGCACGCGCGGCATCGGCGCCGCGATTGCCCGACACCTCGACAGCGCCGGCGCGCGTGTCGTTGTCGCCGCCCGATCCCGCGGCGACTACGACGGCCACGGCCATTTCATTGCCGCCGACGTCTCCACGGCGGACGGCCCGCGGCAACTGGCGGCCGCTGCAGCCGCTCACCTCGGCGGCATCGACATCCTGATCGACAACGCGGCCAGCCAGACCCTCGTCCCGGACGGCGCGCTGGCCATGACCGACGCCGACTGGCTCGCTGACCTCAACGCATGCCTGCTGTCCGCGGTGCGCCTGGACCGCGAGGTGGTGCCCGTCATGATCGCCGCCGGCGGGGGCGCGATCGTGCACATCGGCTCCAACGCCGCCCGGCTACCACGACCGGCTGCGCTCGCCTATGCCGCTGCGAAGGCGGCACTGGCCACCTATAACAAGGGACTCGCCAACCAGGTCGGCCGACACAATGTGCGCGTCAACCTCGTCTCACCGGGCGTCATCGAGACCTCCGCCTTCGCCGCGCGCATCCGCGTCCTCGCCAACGAGGCGGCCACCGACCTGGACACCGCGCGCCGAGACTTCATATCCAGCTTCAACATTCCGCTCGGACGGCCCGGCACCGCCGATGACGTCGCAGCACTTGTCGCCTTCCTCGTCTCCCCCGCCGCCAGCTACCTCACCGGCACAAACCACGTCATTGACGGAGGACTGCTGCCCACCGTCTGATGTGGGTTCTCCGCCTCAGCCCTCTATCCGTCACCCAACGTACGTGCGGGCGGCTGGCCAGCCTAGGAAGGCTATATAAAAGATCCGCCGATCTGCTCGGCTTCGGCGAGCTCGCCACCCCAACACGGGCGCGCGCAGATGGATCGATCTGGGCAGCCCCGTGGGTCGTGCCCGCGGCCGGCGAGCAGACTGCTCTTGTGCAGACGAACTACGGCCTCGTGCCGATCGGGTGGGTGCAGTCGGCCCTGAGAGTCCTCGACGATGCGCCGAACCAGCGTAACGGCGCGCCCCGGCGTGGATCCGCTTCGATGAGCAGGTCGCGGAGGGTGCCAAGGACCTACGGCCGGGTGATGAGATCGTGGTGCTCACCTGACTCCACCTGTCGCCCCGCGACGAGCTGAGCACGCATCCCCAGGACGATATGAGCCAGCCGCTTACCGGCGTGTTCAGCACCTGTTCGCCCAACCGGCCGAACCCCATCGGCCTGCACCGTGCCCACATCGTGGCGCGCAACGGGCTCCGGATTGAAGTCGACGCCCTGGAGGCAATCGACGGGACGCCGGTGGTGGACATCAAGCCGGCCATCGACCGGGACGCATGACGCGCTGCACGCGGCGGTCTTGTACGGCGGCTTACCGGCCCGAACCGTACGTCCGGGCAGGGACGGCGATCCGTCCCGGGCCGAATTCCCCGCTCAGCTCATCGGGTTACGCCGCCATGGGCTCGCGCACCGAGGCCCGCAGAACGCCTTGTGCGCGCTCCAGCAGGCCTTTATATCGTCAGCCCGAATGCCCTTTCGACATCGTCGTGGACTCGATCTGCCGGATCCGCTCCCGGGTGACCCCGTAGACCTTGCCGATCTCGCCAAGGGTCTTGGGCTGCCCGTCGGTCAGCCCCGAACCGCATGGACCACGCCGGCCTCGCGCTCGGACAGCGTGCCGAGGACGGAGTGCAGCTGCTCCTGCAGCAGCGTGAAGCTGACCGCCTCACCGGGCTGGATCGCCTCGGAGTCTTCTATCAGGTCGCCGAACTCGCTGTCGCCGTCTTCACCGAGCGGGGTGCTATCAGCCCGGCCGCGGCGACCACCGGGCCGCCGAGCACATAGCCGACGATCCCCCGGCTGCGGCGGGTGCAGCATCCCGGCCCCCGGGACCGGGGCTGCGGTCCGGGCCGCCTGCCCCCCCGCTGCTAGCGGGGGGCGTCGGTGCTCACCCAGGTGCACTGCCACCAGCACGCCGTGCTCGGCTGGGACGCGGACGAGAAAGCTGCTGACCGCGGCCGGCGCCCAGGCCGAGCACCTGGAGACCGGCTGCTGCGGCCTCGCCGGCAACTTCGGCTTCCAGGTCGGCCACGGCGAGGTGAGCGAAGCCTGCGCCGAGCGCGCCCTACTGCCCCGGCTGCGGGAAGCCGCGCCGGACGCGGTGGTCCTCGCCGACGGATTCAGCTGCCGCGCCCGGATCCACGAACTCGACAGCGGCGGCCGCGAAGCCATGCACCTCGCCGAGCTGCTTGCCACGGCGGGCGGCCTCGACCACGACCATCCCGAACGAACCGCCGCCCCGCCGCCCGGCCCCGCCACCCCGGACGGCCAGGGCCGCCGCCCTGGCCGGAACCGCCTCCGCCCTGGCAGGCGGCGCGGCGATAGCGGGCGGCGTTGCCGCGGCGGCCGGCCTGCCCGTTGCGGATACGTCCATTTCCTGGTGACCAGACGGCGGTGCCACCGCCGCGGCGTCCAGGCCGGGTTGGTCCTTCGCCACGGTCGTCTCGACCACCTGAGCGACGCTCTCGAGAAAGTCTGTTCGAGCTTGGATTCCGACGTCAGCATCCTGCACGCTGCGCACGGTCGACACGGAGTTGCGTGCCGCATCGAGAAGGTGCGGGATGTCATCTGCATCGGCATCCGCCGTCCGGGCGAGCGCGTCGGCCGCAGTGACCAATAGGGCGTCGCGGGCGTCGGCACTCACGCCTGACGCCTCGGCGCGTTCTGGTGCTGTTAGTGAGGTCTGGATCGACTGCACCAGAGCAGCGACCTTATCGATTCGCTCAGCTCGCCTTCCGGTAAACGCCGCGATTCCGCGACGGCTCGGGTGGGCACCGTATGCTCGGACCAAGGACTCATGCCACTAGGGAGCCGCGTGACCAGCTACCGGCCTATGACCCTGGCTGACCTTGGCAGGCGCCTGGCCCGAGTCGACGACGCCAAGACCCGCTGGAAACTTGTGTGGGAGTTCCTCGAGGAGTACCGGTGGGAGCCTGACGACGTTCAGCCGTCGCTGCTGCGTGACGAACCGCCCGCCACCGGCGACGAGCGATGGGATGCGCTTCTGGCAGCGCTGGCGGAGCATCTGGCTGCACAGCGCGATCAGGCCGCGCCGGAATGGACCGAGATACGGGTACTTCGGCGGCCGTGGTTCCCCGCGGAACTGGAAGCCCAGCGAGCCGAGGCGCTGGTCTGGGCACCGGCGGCATTCCGCAAGCACGGCGTTTACCTGTCCGCTAGGGACCTGGAGGCCGCGTGACCGGGCCGGATGACGTTCTGTTTGGCAGGGCAGAGATCGAGCGAGCCTTCACCGCGCTTGGCGAGCGCCTGGCCCGCCGGGGTGTCGTTGCAGATGTATTCGTCGTTGGCGGCGCCGCCATGGCCCTGGCCTACGATGCGGCCCGCGTGACTCGTGATGTCGATGCGGTGTTCAAGCCCCACGGAATCGTCCTAGAGGAGGCCAGGAAGGTTGCTGATGACCTCGGACTCCCGCCCTGGTGGCTTAACGAGCAGGCGAGCGTTTACATCTCCGGGAAAGAAGACGCCAGCAAGCGCCGGGTATTCGATCATCCCGGATTGCGCGTAATGGCGGCCTCGCCGGCTCATGTCTTCGCGATGAAGGCGCGCGCCGCCAGGACGCGCGATATCGATGACCTTCGCCTGCTGGCCGACATCATCGGGGTGGACTCGGCCGACGTTGCTCTGCGGATATGCGCGGAATTCTACCCGGACGAGCCGGTATCCCCGAGATCGGCCGCTGTGCTTCACGAGCTTTTCGGCTGACGACTTACTCACGTCTGCCAGAGTGGCTGCCATATAGCTGATGCGGCTGCGCTCGGCATTACTTCTGCATGAGGGCAGCGGTACCTTCCGGGCCGAGGGCCGGGATGTAGGGGATGTAGCCGCGCCGGAACGCCACCGTCTGCAGGTCGAGCGGGAGGGACCGGGCGTCCATGGCCAGGCCGTCGACCTCGATGAACCAGACCATGGGGTTCTCCGCGATCACGTCCGCGCGCAGGAACTCCGGCTTGAAATAGCTCATCTTCAGCATGTCCCGGACCTGTTTGGCCTTGCTGCCCATCGTGGTCTTAGCGACCCCGAAGGCGGCGCTCAGCTCGTCAGCGGTACGGTGCAGCTCACGGGAAGAGTCGAACAGGAAGTTGACCTGCCCCAGGGCGTAGACGACGGCGGCGGCCCAGGTGACGCGACGGCTGCCGAGCAGCGGCGAGGGGCGCTTGCGGGCCAGCTTCGCGACCACCTGCCGAGCCAGACTCGCGTACTCGGCGTCCAAGAGCTTCGCGCAGACCTCGTCGGTGATGCCGATGATCTCCTCGGCGACGGGGCGCGTCGCCTTCGGGATGTTCAGTTCGTCAAGTTCCGTCACGGCAGGATTCTGGCATGGAACTCACGGCGGGGATGGGGTTGCGAAGCGAGGAACCACTTGTCGTTCGGGATCTATGAGGGCGGTCAGGCGCCTTACGGCGGCGAGCTTGCGGCACGCTGCCGTTCGGACCGCGAGGTCTACCTCGTCACGGACGCGCGTTTGCCGGTCGCGCTTGATTATCACCTTGCCCGGCGAGTTCGGCGACGAGCGCCGCCCGCCTTTCCTCGAGGGTGGCGAGTTGAGCCCGGAGATGTTTCAGCTCGCGGTCGATCTGCGCCAGTTCAGTCCGCGCCTTCCGTTCCCGCAAGTATCGCTCACCACGCCGGGTCCTGACCAAATCTTCGACCTCGCGGCGGAGCAGCCGCAGCCATGGGTTCCCGTGCATTGCGGCAGGACGATACTGGAGTTCGCCCGCGTTGATCGCCGCGAAGATCTCCTCCTGGGTCAGCCCGTACTCCGAGCGAGCCGTCTTGTCGCTCAGCGTCGTGCCCTTGCGGCCCCATTCTTCGGCGCGGAATTCCATAGCTGGTCATTATCTCCCGGAACGGAACTAGTCCGGCCGGTCTTCGCGGGTTTACCGGCCCATGAGCTCACTGAGGCGGGCGCCGATCACAGCGATGTCGGGACGGGGCTCGTGCTCGTAGTACCAGGGCTTTCGCTGACGCAGCAGGGCCTGGCCGTGCTCGGCCCAGGTGAAGTGCGGCTGGCCCAGGATCTTCCGGAACACCGCGTCGACCGGCTGCGGGTGGGCGGCGGCCAGGCGGCGAAACGGCAGCGGGCCGATCGTCTCCGCCCGCAGGTATCCGCGCATCACGTCCGCGTACCGCTTGTCGGACGTGAGAACCGGGGCGGCGAACAACTCGCGCAGCATCCCGTAGTCGTTATAGAAGTTGAGCCCGTCGGTCTCGTCGTAGATGACGCCAATGGTGTCAGCGTCGGCGAGTTCGGGCGGAAGCTGGAACGCGGGCACATCCACGCCGGGGATGCTCGGTGGCCGACGGCGGGCTGTGGGGTGCCGGAAGGCTGCCTGCCCCTGTGAGCTGCAGCGATGACCACAATCGGTTGTAAGGCATCATGATCTTCCGTGTCCCTCCGCCTGGTCTATCTCGTCTTCGTCCGGCTCTGCGGCTGGCTGGTCCTGCTTGGCCGGTCATCGGCCTCCAAGGACGCCGAGCTGCTGGTGCTGCGGCATGAGGTCGCCGTGCTGCGCCGGACCAATCCCCGGCCCCGGCTGGACTGGGCCGACCGCGCCGTCCTCGCCGCCTTGATCCGCCTCCTGCCGGCAAGGCTGCGGATGCACCGGCTGGTCACCCCAGGTACCGTCCTGCGCTGGCACCGCCGCCTGGTCACCCGCAAGTGGACCTACCCGCACCGGATGGGGCGGCCGCCGGTCAGCGCCGGGATCGCAGCGCTGATCGCGCGGTTTCGCCACCGAGAATCACGGCTGGGGATACAAGAGGATCCAAGGCGAGCTGCTCAAGCTCGGCCACCGGGTCAGCGCATCCACCATCCGGCGTATCCTCAAAGCCCGGAAGATCCCCCCGGCGCCCAAGCGGCACACCGACACCACGTGGCGGCAGTTCCTGCACACGCAGGCCGCGACAATGCTCGCCACCGACTTCTTCCACGTGGACTGCGCAGTGTCGCTGCACCCCTGTACTGCCTGTTCGTCATGGAGATAGGCAGCCGCTGCGTACACATCCTCGGGGTTACCGCGAACCCGGACGGTCCCTGGACCGTGCAGCAGATCCGCAACCTGCTGATGGATCTGGGTGATCGCGCCGCGGGCTTCCGGTCCCTGGTCCGCGACCGGGCCGGACAGTTCACCGAGACGTTCGACGCAGTACTGGCCGGGGCCGGTATCGAGGGCGTGAAGATCCGCCCCGCAGCCCGCGCGCGAACGCTTATGCGGAACGGTTCGTGCTCACCGCCCGGACCGAGATCACCGACCGGATGCTGATCTTCGGCCAGCGGCATCTGCAACTGGTCCTGGCTGAGTACGAGGGGCACTACAACGGACGGCGACCCCATCGCAGCCGCCAGTTCCGCCCACCCCGGCCCGACTACTCTCCCGCCGACCCCTCCCAGGAGCGGATCAAGCGCCGGCTCGTCCTCGGCGGCCTCATCAACGAATACGAGCGAGTCGCATAAAAGCTGGGGTCAGGACCGGTGGCCGAGTTCTGGGACCCCACAGGTCAGCCGCGGTCAGATCCGGCCGGCTGGCCACGAACCGGTCCACCACGGTCTTGCCGTCCGGCAGGCGGTGCTGCAGCGCTTGCCGTCCGGCAGGCGGTGCTGCAGCGCTTGCCGTCCGGCAGGCGGTGCTGCAGCGCGAACCGGTCGATGACGCCGATCAGCTCCGCCTCGTCCAACTCGCCGTCGGAATCGGCGGCCTCCAGCATGGCAGGCACCAGCCACCGCTCGAAGCGCGGGCTTTGTGCGAAGCGGACCAGGTCTCGCTTGAGCTCCGCGCTGCGCTCGATGAGGAAAGCGAGCGAAGACTCCTCGCCACCCTGCCTCATAGCCCGTAGTGCCCCTTCAGTCCGCATCCCGGCCCAGGGCGGCCAGCTTGCGGTTGGCCTCGGCCAAGCCGAACGGCTCGGGTTCGGCGGGGTCATCCTCGGACCAGTACTCGACCGGGGGGTCGCCGCGGAACTCCACGCAGACGGGGTAGTCCTGGCCATGGTCACGCGGCAACGTCCTCTCCAGCGTGATCTCGTGCTCCCAGCAGGCCCCCAGGTCATAGGTGTACGTGACCTTCCCGCCTGCCGGCACGGCATCCCTGACCCGGACCGCGGCTTCGTCCCCGGTCCCCTCCAGGTCCACGAACGGGTCACCGTACCGCCTCTTCCCCAGCTGGAACAGGTGCAGGTGGTCGCCGTCCCAGCCGAACAGTACCTGGATCACCTCGTGCAGGTCGGCCAGGGTGGCGGTGACCGGCAGCCACACCCGCCGCCAGATCGGCGGCCGGAAGCCAGCCAGCGAGACCTTCAGTTCAACCACCTGCTCGATGCTGCGCGGCGCACCGGAGGCGGCGAACTCCGCCACCGCCCGGGCCAGCGCCCCGGCGTCCGGGTGGCCGGTGGCCTGCACTGCGGCAAGGCGGGCATCCAGGTCCGCCCCTGGCATGCTCTCCCAGATACGGCTGAGCGCCTCATCCGGGCCCTTATCCTGCTGCGCGGCCGCGGCGGCCTCCACCCCGAGCCACTCCCAGTCCGCGTCGCTGGGCTCTGGGCCCTGGTCCCAGCCGACCAGCACGGCTCGGGCGTGCGGGCCGACGCGCCGCGCCGCCGCCATGTCCCGCCAGGCGGGCAGCGCGGCTTCGCCGAGCGCCTCCACCACGCCGACCGCGACGCTGCGCAGCAGCGGTGACATCCCCTCGGCGGCGGTGAGGATCTCCCGCGCGGCTTCGGCGGGCTCACGTTCGGCCAGCCATCCCCACGCGACATGATCCCGCTGTTCCTCATCGTCGAACCGGGCGGCCTCCGCGATCATCTCGCCGGCCGGCAGGCCGGGATCGGCCAGGCCGGGCAGTCCGGCCGCCAGATGCCCGGCCGCCCAGCGGCCCAGCGGGGTAATCACCGGCTTGCCGGGATCACCGGCTACCGCGTCGAACCCCGCCAGCAGCGCGACCAGCCCGGCCAGCGGCTTCCCGGTCTCCAGGTCGTAATACCCGTCGGCCGCGTGCACCGGCTCCCAGTACGACTTGTCGTACCTGTCACACAGGTCACGCAGCGCCGCATGCACCGGCTGCCACAGCCCGTCGGTGACAGGCAGGCCGTCCTCGCCAAGCACCGCGAGCAGCGCCAGCGCCAGCAGCCGGACGCTGTCTTCATCCTGCGGGTACGACTCCGCCGCGCACACCGCGCGCAGGGCCGCCAGCCACCCAGCCAGCAGGTCCGCACCGCCGGAGGGCCAGCACTCCAGCGCCGGACCGGCGATCACCCAGCCGCCGCCGACCTGCAGCAAGCCCGTCGCGACCGCGGCGCACCAGGGCCGGTGCAGCGCCGGGATGTCGGCCATCGTGCGCAGTCGCGGCGGCACGTCCACACCGAGAGCCGCACCCGCAGCCGGCACGTCGGCCTTACGCAGCACCTGGCCGGCCGTCACCTGCCGGCGGCCCGTTCCGATCCAGCGGGCCAGCAAGACGGCATGACCCATGACCCTGCATTCCCGCGCCTGCTGCGCCGCATCACGAAGATCACCCGCAGAAACCGCTATGTCCACATAGGGACCCTACTGCCCGCAGCGGGCTCCGGCCTCGCTTCGCATGTCCGCCAGACGCCCTTTTCCGGCAGGGACGCGCTACAGCGTATGCCGCACTTGGGTAGGGTGCCGGTGACGATGGACCCGTCCGCACTGCTACGGCGTCCAGTTTCCTGAACTGCCCTGGTGTGCGCTGTGGCACGGGGTGGTCGTTAGCGTGGCCGGAACCGGTTGTCGGTGTAGCCGGGCCGCTGGCTGATCTCGCCGCGCTGGTACCGCTCGGCCTGCCAGGCGTCCCAGGCTCGCTCCAGCTGCGAGGCTGAGGAAGCGGGCAGCCGCCGCCGGGTGCAGAAGGCCCGGAACTCCAGGTCCGCCGCGGTGCTCAGGTCCTGGGCCCACCGGGCCCGGGCGAGTTCGTCCACCTCGGCGGCGATCCGGCCGGTGACCGTCCGCACCCGCGCCAGGTCAACGGCCACGATGGCCCGGTCCAGCCAGCCGGCGGCCGGGCGCAGGCTGACCGTCGGCGGGGAGCTATCAGTGTCCAGGTGCACGAGCCAGTCTGCGCACTGCCGCAGCCAGCTCACCTCATCCGATAGCCGGCCGGCGATGTGGTCCCGGCCGCCGAGTTCGGCGTCTTTCCCGGAATCGGGATGTTCCGGTGCTGCCCAGCCCGCTGCGCGCAGCTCGCCGAGCGCCCGCGTCCAGCGCGTCCAGGTCGGCATCGGCCACGAGCTGGTGCACCCGGGAGGGTGACAGCCCGATCGCCGCGGCCAGGACGCGGATCGAGATCCCCTCGGCGCGGGCCGAGACCAGCGCCCACGTCCGTTCCCGCCCCGGCCCGCTCCAGCCGCCGCCCGGCACGGGAGACCCGCGCCAGGACCCGCCGCTCCCGCCGGCCCGCCTCGATCCGCTCGCTGATCGTCACCCGCCCAGCCTGCCAGCCGCGTTCAGGAAACTGGACGCCATCGCGGCCCACTCCCGTGGTTACGGCGGTCAGCTCCCGGGCGGATTACCGGTCACGAGACTCGCATCCCGGTGCCTCCGGTACCCATCTCGCCGGGAGTCACGAAACCGGTCAGGCGTGCCCGCCCTGGGCCGAGCTGGGACCAGGGTCCGCTGACCTCCAGAACGGCGATCGCAGCGGCGGGGAACCTGGCCCTCATGCGGTCCAGGACGTCCGGCGCCAGTGCGCCGCCCGCGAACCACCGACCGCATCGGTGACAGTTCCTGCCAGCACGAGCGCGAGTACCCGGACGGCCGAGTCGTGCCCGACCACCACGACGGTCCCGGCCGCAGAAGGCGCGCCACGGATGATGCCGATCAGCCCGGCCGGGGACGCGCCATAAATGTCGTGATCAAATATCACAGGTACCGCTGCCCCGAGTGCGACCGCGGCGAGCTGCCATGTCTCACGAGCCCGGCGGGCTGTCGAGCACAAAAACCTGGTCGGGAACGCAGTGCGCATCTCGGAGCCATCGCCCCACAGCGGGAGCATCCAGGCGAGCTCGGCGGGCAGGCGACCGGTCATGATCTGGCACCCCGGGCCCGGCCGCCTCCGCATGCCGGACCAGCACCAGCCTTCGACGTTGCCCAGATGTCATGGCCATAGTGTCCCAGGCCCGATACAGCAGGTGCCGGCCCTGGAGAACGCGGTAAC
>Ga0302234_10000943_pt1 | contig 21377 bp, 21 predicted proteins | sample II_Palsa_N3_2_FD_193576 | JGI IMG/M metagenome (GOLD analysis project Ga0302234, IMG submission 193576) | Peat permafrost microbial communities from Stordalen Mire near Abisko, Sweden - II_Palsa_N3_2 | ecosystem: Environmental > Terrestrial > Soil > Palsa > Peat permafrost | place: Sweden... | reverse complement strand
CGCAGTCCCTTGTCCGACATCGCAAACACGCCCAGCTCGTTCACCGCGCCGAAGCGGTTCTTGAACGCACGCAGGATGCGGAAGCGGCTACCGGATTCGCCCTCGAAATACAGCACCGCATCGACCATGTGCTCGAGCACGCGCGGGCCGGCGATGCCGCCGTCCTTGGTGACATGGCCAACCAGGAACACCGAGGTGCCGGTCTCCTTGGCGAAGCGGGTGAGTTTGGCTGCGGATTCGCGCACCTGGCTAACCGAACCAGGCGCCGCGGCCAGCAGCTCGGTCCAGATCGTCTGGATCGAATCGATCACCAATACCCGCGGACGGGTCGCCATCGCCTGCTCGAGAATCCGCTCGATGCAGGTTTCCGCCAGCGCCTGCAGCGGCTCCAGCGGCAGGCCCAGGCGCTGTGCGCGCGAAGCCACTTGCGACAACGATTCCTCGCCGGTGACGTACACGCTGGGTAGATGCGCACCCAGCGTGCCAAGCATCTGCAACAGCAAGGTCGATTTGCCGATACCCGGATCACCGCCGATCAGTACCACCGAGCCTTGCACCAGGCCACCACCGAGGACCCGATCCAGCTCGCCAATGCCGGTCAGCGTGCGTGCCTCGGTCGTCAGCGCCACGGCGGTTAGCGGGGTAATGCGTGCCGCGCCGGCCGCATTGCCGGCGTAATTGGAACGTTGCGCATTCATCGACGCATTCGTCGCCGATGCTGGCGTCAGTACGATCGCGCTGAGCGTATTCCACACCCCGCACTCGATACACTGCCCCTGCCACTTGCTGTGCTCGGCGCCGCACTCGGTGCAGACATAGGCGGTCTTGGCTTTGGCCATGTGGATTTCCGGCTGGAAGGCTGTAATGACCGTGAGCTTAGCCTGCCGTCATCGCAAATCGCGAGACGCTTCGGCGCATGACGCTGTCAGCACTCGCCCTCTACAGCGCCCCAATCAGCTTTCGTCTTCGACGAACAGCACGCGGCGGGTCATGCCGCAAGTGAGGTCATAGGAGATCGTGCCGGCCTGTGCGGCGATGATTTCCACCGGCAGCTCTGGCCCCCACAGGGTCACGCGATCGCCAACCTTTGCTCGCGGCGCTTCGCGCAAGTCGAGCGTGATCAGGTCCATCGAGACGCGACCGATCAGCGGCACGCGCTGATCGCCCACCAATACCGACGTACCGGCCGCCGCGCTGCGCGGATAACCGTCGCCGTAGCCGACGGCAGCGACACCGACCAGCATGTCTTCCGGACAGGTCCAGGTGCCGTTGTAGCCAATCCGCTCGCCACGCTTGATCGAATTGATTGCAATCAAACGCGTACTCAAAGTCATCGCCGGACGAAAACCGAAGTCAGCGCCGGTCTTGCCATCCACCACCGACAGTCCATACAGCAGGCCGCCCGTGCGCACCCAGTCGGCACGCGCGTCAGGCCAGCCGAGCACAGCCGCGGAATTGGACAGCGAACGCGGCCCCGGCAGGTCGCGCGTGGCTTCGGCGAAGCGGGCGATTTGCCGCGGCGTCTGCGTACCGTCGAATACTTCGGAATCGGAGAAATGCGTGAGCAGGCCGATTTCGGGATCGATGCCAGGCATCACTGCAAGCTGAGCATGCACCTCAGCCACACGCTCCGGTGCAAAGCCGAGCCGATGCATGCCGCTGTCGACTTTCAGCCATACACGCAAGCGGCCACGGGTTGATGACGCCTGTGCCAGCCACTGCAGTTGTGCATCGTGATGGATCGCCGCATCCAGTTGCAGCCGCTGCATTTCGGCGATGTCGCTGGCATTGTCCGGGCCGGACAACACCACGATGCGTTGCCGGTGTCCCGCCGCACGCAGGCGCAGGCCATCGCCGAGCGCAGCCACCGCAAACGCATCGGCCTCGTCATCCAGCGCGCGGGCAACCCGCTCCAGCCCATGCCCGTAGGCATCGGCCTTGACCACGGCCATCACCTTGGCCGGTGCGGCGAGTGCCTTGATGCGCGCGAGGTTGTGGCGCAGTGCGCCAAGATGGATGGTGGCGACGGTGGTGCGGCTCATCGTGAACGTGAGCCTGTCATCAATCGAACGACCCGACGAAGGAATCCGTCGCGTAATTCTCGAACTTGGTGTAGTGGCCGAGGAAGGTCAGCTTGCAGGTATCCGTGGGACCGTTACGCTGCTTGCCGATGATGATTTCGGCCATGCCCTTGTCCGGCGATTCCTTGTTGTAGTAGTCGTCGCGGTAGATGAACATGATCACGTCGGCGTCCTGCTCGATCGCGCCGGATTCGCGCAGGTCGGACATCATCGGACGCTTGTCGGCACGCTGTTCCAGCGAGCGATTCAACTGCGAGAGGGCGATCACCGGCACGTTCAACTCTTTGGCGAGGCCCTTGAGTGAACGCGAAATTTCTGAAATTTCGGTGGCGCGATTCTCCTTGTTCCCGGGCACCTGCATCAGCTGCAGGTAATCGATCACGATCAGGCCCAGGCCACCATGTTCGCGGTGCAGCCGGCGCGAGCGCGAGCGCAGCTCCACCGGCGACAGGCTGGGCGTGTCGTCGATGAAGATCTTCGCCTCGGACAGGATCGAGATGGCGTTGGAGACTCGCGGCCAGTCCTCTTCCTGCAGGTCACCGTTGCGCAGGTGCTGCTGGTGGATGCGCCCGACCGAGGAGATCAGGCGGAACGCCAGCTGCGAGGCGGACATTTCCATCGAGAACACCACCACCGCCTTCTTGCTGCGAATCGCGGCGGTCTCGGCGATGTTCAGCGCGAACGCGGTCTTGCCCATCGACGGACGTGCCGCGACGATGATCAAGTCCGACGGTTGCAGACCGGAGGTGAGGTTGTCCAGGTCGGTGAAGCCGGTGGTGATGCCGGTGAGCTGGCCGCGGTTCTGGTAGCGCTCGTGAAGCAGGCGGAAGGCATCCTTCACCGCCTCGCGCATCGAGACGGAATCCTTCTTGCCGCGCGCGCCGGACTCGGCGATGTGGAACACGCGCTGCTCGGCGCTTTCCAGTACCTCCTGCACGCTCTTGCCTTCGGGCCGGTAGCCATCCTCGGTGATCGAGGTGCCGGCATCGATCAGCTGGCGCATCACCGACTTCTCGCGCACGATCTCGGCATACGCGCCGATGTTCGCGGCACTCGGCGTGCTGTTGGCCAGCTCGATCAGGTAGCCGGCACCGCCGACCATCTCGGCCAGGCCGTTGGTCTCGAACCAGTCGCCCAAGGTCACCGCGTCGCACGGCATGCCCTTGTTCGCCAGCTCGTTGATCGCGCGCCAGATCAGGCGGTGATCCTTGCGATAGAAGTCACCCTCGGCCAGCCGGTCGGCCACCTTGTCGAGCGCATCCGGCGCCAGCATCAGGCCACCGAGCACCGCCTGTTCGGCATCGATGGAATGCGGTGGTATCCGCAATGCCTCGATGGCAGGAGATGAGGATTTGCGCTCGGGCACGAAGGACATCGATTTACCTCAGGGAAGATTGCCTCACGACCAGCAGGCGGCGCGCCGACAACCCACGACTGGTCACACCGACACATCATGCGCGGTGGCGTCTCACCCGTCGAGACAATAACTCTGTGGATAAGCTGTGGGTTGATGGGGATAAGGTGGCACGGCGAAGAGCGTTGCGGCCGTCGTTGCCCGCAACCTGTTCCTCAAAAAACAAACAGGCGCCTCGCGGCGCCTGTCGGTTTCCATCGCATGGATGGCGTATGGCTTACTTGTCGCTCTTGTCGCTGACCACGATCACCTTGACGCTGGTGTGCACGTCGGCATGCAGGTGGATCGCCACGTCGAATTCACCGGTGTGACGCAGCGGGCCTTCACCCAGGATCACTTCGCCCTTGTGGACGGTGTGACCGGCGGCAGCCAGCGCCTCGGCGATATCACGCGGACCCACCGAACCGAACAGCTTGCCTTCCGCACTGGAATGCGCGGAGATCGTCACCGACACATCGGCCAGCTTGGCCTTGCGTGCCTCGGCATCAGTCAATGCGGTGTTGGCCTTGGCTTCGTATTCGGCGCGACGCTGTTCGAACGCAGCCAGGTTGGCGGCATTGACGCGTACGGCCTTGCCCTGCGGCAGGAGGAAATTGCGGCCGTAGCCCGGCTTCACGTTGACCTTGTCGCCAAGCGTGCCGAGGTTGCGGACTTTCTGCAGAAGAATGAGTTCCATGTTGATTCCTTTTCGTTAGCGCCGGTGTGGCCCGACGCAGCCAGAGGACGGTTGTCCGAAGGATGTCCGAGGTTTCGCCCGGCCAGGCCGGGCGAAACCACTGACCGCAGCACCAAGGCTGCGGTCAGTCACGATCAGACGTCGTGGTTGTCGGTGTAAGGCAGCAGCGAAAGGAAGCGTGCGCGCTTTATCGCGGTGGCCAGCTGACGCTGGTAGCGCGCCTTGGTACCGGTGATGCGGCTCGGCACGATCTTGCCGTTCTCGGTGACGTACTGACGCAGGGTGTTGAGATCCTTGTAGTCGATCTCCTTCACGTCTTCGGCAGTGAAGCGGCAGAATTTGCGGCGGCGGAAAAACTTGGACATGGTCTGGATTCCTTATCGGTCGTCGCTGTCGCGATCGTTGTCGCGGTCGTCGCGGTCACGCCCACGCGGGCGGCCCTCGCCTTCACCGTCGCCGTCATCGTCGTCGCGGCGACGCGAGGACTTGGCGTCATCCTTTTCCTTCGACTTCAGGATGAAGGACGGCTCGGTGTCGGCTTCGTCACGGCGCACGACCAGATGGCGCAGCACCGCGTCGTTGAAGCGGAAACCCGACTCAAGCTCGTTCAGCGCGTTCTGGCTCACTTCGATGTTGAGCAGCACGTAATGTGCCTTGGCCAGGTTCACGATCGGATAGGCCAGCTGACGACGGCCCCAATCTTCCAGACGGTGAATCTTGCCGCCGTCGGTCTCGATCAGCGCCTTGTAGCGCTCGAGCATCGCCGGAACCTGCTCGCTCTGGTCAGGGTGGACCATGAACACAACTTCGTAATGACGCAGGGTCATTGTGGTTTGACTCCTTGTGGATGCGGCCTTGCGGCCTTGCAGCCTCCCGCCGATGCGGTGAGGCAAGTGCCCATCCATAACCTTTCGGGCATGGACAGAAGCGGAATTGTAGGATGTCGCAGGGGTTTCGCGCAAGTGACTGAAAGCAAAGGCTCAGCCGACCGTGAAGCTCTCGCCGCAGCCACATTCGCCGGTGGCATTGGGATTGTGGAACACGAAGCTGGCGTTGAGGCCCTGGCGCTGGAAGTCGATCACCGTACCCTCAACCAGGGCCAGGTTCTTGTCGTTGACGATCAGCGGCACACCGTCCACGTCGACCAGCCGGTCGCCCTCGCCGACTGCCTCGGCCAGATCCACCACATAGGCGAATCCGGAGCAGCCGGTGCGCTTGACGCCGAAGCGCACGCCGGCTGCTGCCGGGGTGGCTGCCAGGAAATGGCGCATGCGTTCGTTGGCGGCGGGGGTGATGCTGATGCTCATGGCGGGTAGATCCAACCTCGTTTAATGGCCCGGGAAGTCGCAGTGCGGGCAACAGCTACATTATCATGGAGGTCTTGCGCGCGCGTTTTGTCTGCGCGCGCCCTTCATCAACGACTCATGCGTCGATATGTGGCGCTCCAGCAGGAGTTTCAATTCATGACAGTGGCAAGTGTGAAGCAGGCTTTATCCGGCAAGCTCGAAGCCGGCAGCACGGTGACCGTGCGCGGCTGGGTGCGCACACGCCGCGATTCCAAGGCTGGCCTGTCCTTCGTCAATGTCACCGACGGCTCCTGCTTCGACCCGATCCAGGCGGTGGTGCCGGCCACGCTGGGCAACTACCACAGCGAAGTGCTGCATCTCACTGCCGGTGCCGGCGTGATCGTCTCGGGCACCCTGGTGCCGTCGCAGGGCAAGGGCCAGAGCTTCGAGCTGCAGGCCGACGAGGTGATCGTTACCGGCCTGGTCGACGATCCGGAAACCTACCCGATCCAGCCCAAGCAGCACTCGATGGAGTTCCTGCGCGAGGTCGCCCACCTGCGCCCGCGCACCAACCTGTTCGGCGCGGTGACCCGGGTGCGCCACACGATGATGATGGCGATCCACCGCCACCTCACCGAGCAAGGGTTCTTCTGGATCAACACGCCAATCATCACCACCTCGGATGCCGAGGGTGCCGGCGACATGTTCCGCCTGTCCACGCTGGACCTGGCCAACCTGCCGCGCGACGACAAGGGCAAGATCGACTTCCGCAAGGATTTCTTCGGCCGCGAGGCGTTCCTCACCGTGTCCGGCCAGCTCAACGTAGAGGCCTATTGCCTGGCAATGAGCAAGGTCTACACCTTCGGTCCGACCTTCCGCGCGGAGAACTCCAACACGCCGCGCCATCTGGCCGAGTTCTGGATGGTCGAGCCGGAGATCGCGTTCGCCGACCTCACCGCCAATGCGGACTGTGCCGAGGCGTTCCTCAAGGCCATCTTCAAGGCGGTGCTGGACGAGCGTGCCGACGACATGGCGTTCTTCGCCGAACGCGTGCAGCCCGATGCGATCAGCCGCCTGGAGGCGTTCATCGCGCAGCCATTCGAGCGCATCGACTACACCGACGCGATCACGATCCTGCAGAAGTCCGGGCAGAAGTTCGACTACCCGGTGGCCTGGGGCATCGACCTGCAAACTGAACACGAGCGTTACCTTGCCGAGAAACATATCGGCCGTCCGGTGGTCGTAATGAACTACCCCGAGGCGATCAAGGCGTTCTACATGCGTTTGAACGATGACGAAAAGACCGTTGCGGCGATGGACGTGCTGGCGCCGGGCATTGGCGAGATCATCGGTGGTGCGCAACGCGAAGAGCGGCTGGACTATCTCGACCGCCGCATGGCCCAGTTCAGCCTCGACCCCGTGACTTATGGCTGGTACCGCGACCTGCGTCGTTATGGCACGGTGCCGCATGCCGGCTTCGGCCTTGGCTTCGAGCGCCTGCTGGTCTACGTGTGCGGGCTGTCCAACATCCGCGATGCCATCCCCTTCCCCCGTGCTGCTGGAACAGCCGAATTCTGAGTACCCTGCCCGCAATGTCGCATCGATTTTCCGCCCTCATCTGCGCTCTGGCCTTCGCTGTTCTGCTGAGTGGTTGCCACAGCGCGAAAATGCTGATTCCACCGAATCTTCGGCCACCGACGGAAGATCCCGCTGCCGCCCTGAAAAAGGCCAAACAGCAGCTGCAACAGGCGTCGCCCTGCTGTAGCAGCTTCGCGGATTTCTCCTATCAGAACATGCTGCCGTGGCAGCCGCAGAAGTTCACGATGGGCAACGGCAGCATGGTCGCCAACCTCGACGGCACGCACAGTTATTTCCTCGCGTTCCGCCTGCCGACCGACGTCAAGCTGCCATATCGGGTAGCCATGAAATCGGAATTGAATGGCCGCTGGCTGCGCTCCAGCTACCTGTTTGCGCCCACCATTGTGCTGCTGGATGCCGGCTTCCAGCCGATCCGCACTGACAACATCGACCTGTGCGAACACATGGGCTGGAGCGATGAAACCAGCGGCGCCCTGGGCAGCCTCGAGGTCAGCAGTGACAAGGCACGTTACCTGCTGGTCTACAGCTCCGCTGCGCAACAGTCGGGCAAGACCTACTGGGAACAGTCGCCGACAACGTTTTCCACCACCTCCAATACCGTAGCCGCGACCCCGGCCAGTCTCGACGCCACTGGCAGCTTCAGCGTGCCGCACGGCCCGGATGGCACGCTCTGGGTCGGCATGATGAACAAGGCGTACGCCAAGGCCGTGGACAGTTCCGTCTGCAAAAAGGCGGCGCAAGGCGATGGCGTACTCAACACCTTGCGCACGGCGATACCGCTCCCCTGGATCAATGACAACAGCAAAGCGAGCACCAGCAACGCAAGCAACAGCGCCAGCTCCAGCAGTGGCAGCAGTGGCAGCAGCACCAGTAACAACAGCAATCCCTGATGATCATCCTGTATCTCGCCTTGCTGCTCGCTGGCATCGGCCTGTTTGCGCTGTCCTATCTGGCACAGTTCCGGATCGCCGCCTTGATGCGCAGTCGCTATCCGCAACACTGGAAGATCATTGCCGAACCGGAACACGGCAAAGCAAGCGCCTTCCGCACCTGGGTTCGCATGCAACATGCGTTGCGCTCACCCGCGCTGGCTGCTCTGGATGATGCGAGTATCAACGGCTGGCAACGCATATGGCGCTACAGTCCGTGGCTGGGCTGGCTATGCTGGCTCGCCGCACTGGCGATGCGCCTGCTGTTGCACTGAACAACCGACCGGAGAGAGCCGCATGCAACTGGATCTGAGTGGGCGCCACGCACTGGTCTGCGGCGCGTCGCAAGGCATCGGCCGCGCCAGTGCGATCGAACTGGCCGAACTGGGCGCGAATGTCACCCTGCTGGCGCGTTCGGCTGACAAGCTCAGCAGCATCGCCGCGAGTCTGCCGCGAGCGCATGCCAGCCAGCAGCATGACTGGCGCAGTGTCGACATGCTGGATACCGCCAGTCTGCAGTCCGTCGCCAACGAACTGGCCGCAAGTCAGCCCGTACATATCCTGATCAACAATACCGGGGGGCCGCCCGGCGGCCCCGCGTACGCAGCGACACCAGCCGCGTTCGAAATGGCATTCCGCCAGCACCTGCTCGCTGGCCAGACCCTGCTGCAGGCGCTGCTGCCGGGCATGCGCACCAGCGGCTACGGCCGCATCGTCAACGTGATCTCCACCTCGGTGAAGGAGCCGATCGCCGGACTGGGCGTCTCCAACACCGTACGCGCCGCCGTCGCCGGCTGGGCCAAGACCCTGTCCGCGGAACTGGCCGCGGACGGCATCACAGTCAACAACGTGCTGCCTGGCTACACACGCACCCAACGCCTCGATGGCATATTGGCCGCGCAAGCTACCGCCAGCGGCCGTAGCGAGGATGAGGTCGCCCAAAACATGCTGGCCACGGTGCCGGCTCGCCGCTTCGGCGAAGCGAGCGAAATCGCGGCGGTCATAGCGTTCCTGTGCACGCCGGCGGCGGCCTACGTCAACGGCGTCAGCATCGCGGTGGATGGCGGGCGGACGCGGGCGCTGAGTTGAGCCTGGCATCCCACGCCGGCGTCACGCATACGCCGGCGTCCGGTGCATTTGCCACACGCTGGTTTTAAGCTTGTGCAGATGCCCATCCTGCGCCTAGCCAATCTGATCGACGGTCGCCTGCAGGCGCCACAGCACGACGCATGGCTCGATGTGCATGAGCCGGCCGCCGGCGCCGTGTTCGCGCACTGCCCCGATTCCAGCGCCGACGATGTCGATGCCGCCGTCGTCGCCGCCAGCCGAGCCGCCGCCGGCTGGGCCAACACCCCGATTGAACAGCGCGCGCAATTGCTGCAGCAACTGGCCGACCTGATCGAGGCGAGGCTGGAGGAGTTCGCGGCACTGGAGTCACGCGACAGCGGCAAGCCGCTGAGCCTCGCACGCAAGCTCGACATCCCGCGCGCGATCAGCAACCTGCGCCATTTTGCCGCCGCGATCATGACCTGGGGCAGCGAGTCGCACGCGATGGAAACCGGCGCCACGGGCACCGGCGCCATCAACTACACCTTGCATCAGCCGCTTGGCGTGGTCGGCTGCATCAGTCCATGGAACCTGCCGCTGTACCTGTTCACCTGGAAAATCGCGCCGGCACTGGCCGCGGGTAACACGGTGGTCGCCAAGCCATCGGAAGTGACGCCCTGCACGGCCGCGCTGCTCGGCGAACTGAGCATCGCGGCAGGTTTTCCACCTGGCGTGTTGAACATCGTCCAAGGTCGTGGTCCGACGGTAGGCCACGCGATCGTGGAGCATGCGCGGGTGAAGGCGATCTCCTTCACCGGCAGCACCACCACGGGTGCACAGATCGCCGACGGTGCTGCCAAAAAATTCAAGAAACTCTCGCTGGAGATGGGTGGCAAGAATCCGGCGATCGTGTTCGCCGATGCCGATCTTTCCGATGCGAACCTGGACACCATCGTGCGCTCGGGTTTCGCCAACCAGGGTGAAATCTGCCTGTGCGGTTCGCGCCTGCTGGTGCAGCGCTCGATCTACGAAACCTTCCGCGAACGTTACCTTGCACGGGTGCAGGCGCTACGGGTCGGCGACCCGGATGATGCCGGCAACGACCTTGGGGCGATGGTCTCGAAAGTGCACTTTGACAAAGTGATCGGCTGCATCGAACAGGCCCGGGCCGAGGGTGGTCGCGTACTCTGCGGCGGCCATGCGGTCAGCGTACCTGGCCGCTGCGCCGAAGGCTGGTTCATCGCGCCCACAGTCATCGACGGACTGCCGTACTCCGCGCAGACCAACCAGCAGGAAATCTTCGGCCCGGTGGTCAGCCTGATCCCGTTCGAGGACGAGGACGAAGCGCTGGCGATCGCCAACGACAGCCGCTATGGCCTCGCCGCCTCGCTATGGACGCAGGACCTTTCGCGTGCGCACCGGTTCGCCGCCCAGCTCGAGTTCGGTATCGTCTGGATCAACTGCTGGCTGCTGCGCGACCTGCGCACGCCGTTCGGCGGCGCCAAGCAATCCGGACTTGGCCGTGAGGGCGGCAGTGATGCGTTGCACTTTTTCACCGAGCCGAAAAACATCTGCATCCGCTATTGATCAGGTGTTACCTAATCAGATGCTTTTGATCCACCCCGCGGCGCAAGTCGCACCGACGAGTACCCAACCGTGACCAGTCCCCTGCAAGAACTGCTTGATGGCAACCGCCGCTGGTCTGCTGCCAGGCATGCGGAAGACCCGCATTTCTTCGAGCATCTGGCGAAGCAGCAGTCGCCGAAATATCTGTGGATCGGCTGTTCCGACTCACGCGTGCCAGCCACCCAGATCGTCGACCTGCCGCCAGGCGAGATCTTCGTGCAACGCAACGTGGCCAACGTGGTCTCGCACAGTGACCTCAATTGCCTCAGCGCGATCCAGTTCGCGGTGGACATCCTCAAGGTCGAGCACATCATCATCGTCGGCCATTACGGCTGCGGCGGCATCCAGGCCGTACTGGACGAGCGCCGGCTTGGCCTGGTCGACAACTGGCTGCGACATGTCGGCGACGTGGCGGAAAAGCATTCCTCGCTGCTCGCTTCACTGGACCTGATGTCGTTGCGCAACACCCGGCTGTGCGAGCTCAACGCGATCGAGCAGGTGACCAATACCTGCCGCACCACGGTGGTGATGGACGCCTGGGAACGCGGCCAGAAACTCGCGGTACACGCGTGGTGTTACAGCCTCGACAATGGCCACATGAGCGATCTGAACATGCACGTCGACTCGCGCGACGCGCTGGAGCCCGCCTACGAAAACGCCCTGCAGCGATTGGTGCGGCTACCGGCAGCGTATCGGCCATGAGTGGGATCATTCGCACCGACGCCGCCCCTGCGCCCGTCGGCGCCTACCCGCACGCGCGACGCGTCGGCGACCTGCTGTTCCTGTCCGGCGTCGGCCCGCGCCAGCCCGGCAGCAACGCGATTCCCGGGAATGTCTGCGACGAGCACGGCCAGCTGGTCGCCTACGACTTCGAAGCGCAATGCCGCCAGGTCTTCGCCAATGTGCGCGCGGTGCTGACAGCCAGTGGCGCAGCGTGGGCTGACTTGGTCGATGTCACCGTATTCCTGACCGACATGCAGCGGGATTTCGCGACCTACAACCGGCTGTATGCCGAGTATTTCGTGGGCGTCGACGCCTGCCGCACCACGCTGGGCATCAGCGCGTTGCCGACGCTGATCGCGATCGAACTGAAGTGTATTGCGGCGCTGCCGGCAGCCACACGCTGAGTCGTCGGCTCGGTCATTCACACCATGCATCGCCCATGAAAAACCCCGCCGGCATACCGGCGGGGTTTCGATTCACAACAACCGAACTGACTATCAGCCAGCCGTGCTGGCAGCGGCCGGAGCTGCTGCCTTCTTGTGCTTCGCTTTGTGGTGAGTCGTCGTTGTGGCAGCTGCCTTCGGGGCAGTATCGGCAGCCGGGGCGGCCATGGCGGAAGCCGGGGCTGCAGCAGGCGCGGCGGCCTGCGGAGCTGAAGCAGTCTGGGCCAGCACAGAACCGGAAAGAGCCACGCCAGCCACGAGCAGGGAAGCGATCGCAAGTTTACGCATCATATGTTCAGCCTCGGAGAATTTAGGTATCGCGAACCCGGCCGGAACCCGGCAACTCGGGTGGCGCGACGACCCAACAATAGCAGCAGCAACGCCGTACGACGACTGAACAGAACACGGGACTTTCACGGTCGCCGGGCCGCTGGTTCTTGACATTGATTCGCGTCGATTTCACACGCAATAATTTGCGATTATTGCAAACTGACCTGCAGCAATTGACTGATCAAGGCCTGCACCGCGACCGCCCGGCCTTCGTCATATGCAAAGCTTTCTTCGTCCATGTAATTGAACTGCGCCAGCTCCAGCTGTATTGCCTGCACACCCGCAGCGGGATGGCCGTAATGACGGGTGATGTAACCACCCTTGAAACGTCCGTTGACGGCAAAACTGAAGCGGGACTGTGACTCCAGGCAGGCCTGCAGCCGCCCCTGCAGTGGTCTGCCGCAGCTGGCTCCCGATGCCGTGCCGAGATTGAAATCCGGCAACTGACCCTCGAACAGCATCGGCACATGGCTGCGAATGGAGTGGCCCTCCCACAGCACCACCCGGCCATGCTCGGCATGCAATCTGGCAATTTCTTGCGAAATGGCCTGATGGTAAGGCTGCCAGTAGTCATTTATCCGCTGTTGCACTTCGGCGGCATCGGGCAAACCACCGTCTTGATACAGCGGCTCGCCATCGAAACCGATGGTCGATACCAGACCGGTCTCGCGTTGACCCGGATACAGGGCGTGACCATCAGCAGGCCGGTTCAAGTCAACCACGTAGCGCGAGGCCAGCGGCTTCAACACGCTGGCGCCCAGTGCCTCGGCCAGTGGTTCGTAGAGCCGCCCCACATGCCAGTCGGTGTCCGGCGAGCGGCGCGCCGCCGGGTGCATGCGCGCGGCGATGTCATCGGGAATGAAGCTGCCGTCGTGCGGCAAGCTGATCAACAGCGGCACGCGGCCGCGCTGCAAGGTGAAATTGGCCATGCGCGCCATTCTACTTGCGCGGGCTCGCGTTCACCCCATCAGTATCAGTTCTTCCGCCGAAGTCGGATGAATCGCCACGGTGGCATCCAGGTCACGCTTGCGTAGGCCGAGCTTCAGCGCCACCGCGAAACCCTGCAGCATTTCATCGACGCCCGGACCCAACGCGTGGATGCCGACCACCCGCTCCTCGACGCCCACGCTGATCAACTTCATCAGGCTCTGCTCGTGCCTGCCGCCCAGCGCCCACTGCATCGGAGTGAAGCGGCTGCAATGAACCCTGACGGCATCACCGTATTGGCTGCGGGCCTGCGCTTCGGTGAGCCCGACCATGCCGAGTGGCGGCTCGGCAAAGACCACGCTGGGGATATTCTCGTAGTCCAGCTGCGCATCCGGCTGACCGCCAAACAACCGATCCGCCAGCCGCCGACCGGCGGCGACCGCCACCGGTGTCAGCGCCTTGCGTGCGGTGACATCACCTACCGCATGGATGCCCGCCACGTTGGTGTCCTGCCGCGTGTTGGTCAGCACGTGGCCGTGATCGCCGGTGCGCACACCTGCTGTGTCGAGCGCCAATCTCTCAGTATTGGGTACGCGACCCACCGCCCATAGCACGGCGTCGTAGGGGCCGTGTGACGCAGTCGACGCATCGGCCAACATGATGCCGTCGTCCGTGCGATGCGCGGCCTGGATGGCGCTGTGAGAGCTGAAACGAATGCCATGCGCCTGCATCTGCAGCATCAATGCCTGTACCAGCTCGTCATCGAAACCCTGCAACAGCGGGCCATGCGCCAGCACTTCCACCTCGCTGCCGAGCGCGCGCAGCAGGCCGGCAAATTCCATCGCAACATAACCACCGCCCACGATGCCGATGCGACGCGGCAAGGCATGCAGCGCAAATATATCGTCAGAGACCATGCCCAGCTCGAAACCTGGTAACTCAAGCCGACGTGGCCGTGCGCCCGTGGCAATCACGATCTGCGCAGCCTGCAATCGGTTGCCGTCCGACAACTCGATCGTATCGGAAGCGACGAAGTGTCCGGCCTGACGCAGCAGTTGCACACCCGCTTCCTGCAGGCGCTGCGCATAGCGTTGATCGATCGCGTCGATGTAGCGCTGACGCAAACCACGGAAGTGTTCCCAGTCGAGCAAGCCGGGTTGCGAGGCAAAACCAAATTCGACTGCAAGTTGCTGTGCCTGCGCCAGCTGTGCGGCAAACCACAACGCCTTCTTGGGCACACAACCGCGATGCACACAGGTGCCACCCAGTGCAGCGGGATCGAGCAACACCACGCGGGCACCATGCTGAGCGGCACGAAAAGCGGTGGCCAGGCCACCGGATCCGGCACCCAGCACGATCAGGTCATGGCTTGCGGTCATCGGTACGCCCCTGGGAATTCGCTCGAAGCTAGCTGACGGTAAGCGAAGTTGCCGTCAAACCGCTCGCCACGATGCCATGCCTGTTTCAGTGCGCTGTCTACAGGCGAATCGTCTACAACCCGAATCGCGCCGGTGCATATGGTGCTGTGTCGACAGGCGAGGCTGGCCCCCCAAGCATCGAGGCAACCAGCTCGCCCGTCGCCGCCGACATGCTCACGCCAAGCATGCCGTGCGCAGTCGCCAACAGCAGGTTCGACCAACGTGCGCAAGGTCCGATGATCGGCACTTCGTCCACGCTCATCGGCCGCCAACCCCACCACTCTTCGAGCAATTCGGGACCTTCGGGCTCACGCAGGCCACTGGCAGCGCCGCGTCGCAGTGCATCGAGGCGGGTGCGGTTGAGACCCTCCGCATAACCGGAAAACTCCATCGTGCTGCCCAGCCGGTAACCGCTGGCCCAGGTCGTGACGCAGACCGAGGCCTCACGCAGCACCAGCGCATGGCGTGGCGCATGTACCGGGCGCGAATAAGTCAGCGAATAACCCTTGCCTGGCTGCATCGGCAACCGCAGATCCAACGTCTTCGCCAGCAGCGGCGACCAAGCGCCGAGTGCCATCACGACTCGATCGCCCTGGAAGGCGCCGCGGTTGGTATGCACGTCGCTGATGCGGCCATTGGCGGTGCTGAAACGCTCGACCCGCGCGCCGGTCTCGATCACACCGCCCAACTCGACCACGCGTCGTGCCAGTTCAGCCGCATAGCGATCCGGCCGAAGCCGCGCATCGCCGGGATGCAACAGGCCGCCGACCACGCCCGGTTTCAGTGCCGGCTCCATCGCCTCGACCTGCTCACCATGCAAGCGCTGCACCTCGATGCCCAAACGCTCCAGCACGGCGACGTGATCGCGCGCGTCCGCCGCTTGCCGCTTTGCCGTGCGATAGACGTACAAGTCACCTTCCTCGACGAATTCGCAATCGAGCGACTCGTCGCGCACGAGCTCGGCCAGCAGCTGGCGCGAGCGCTGCAGGATCGCCGCGCGTGCGGTGGTGGCACGGGCAAAGTCACGCCAATTGCAGTGTCGCGCGAAACCCAGCAGCCAGCGCAGCCGCGGTCCGTCGAAGCGCGGATTGAGATACAGCGGCGCATCCGCAGTCAGCATTGATCGCAGGGCAATGCCGATGACTCCCGGCATCGCCAACGGCGGTGCATGGCTCGGCGTGATCGTGCCGCAATTGCCGTGCGAACTGCCGCAACCTGGCATGCCCTGTTCAAGCACCCGTACGCTGGCACCCGCCTTGAGCAGGTACAGCGCACTTGCCAGACCGATGACACCGCCGCCGAGAATCAGTACATCACTGTGCGAAGCATTCATCCGCAAATTGTAGCGGGCTGATCTGCGCGCATCGGGGTGGCGGCAGCATGTTTGAGACATGCGCTGCTTCAATCCTCCTGAAAAGTGCGCGATCGATCAAAGCTTGCATCCAATGATTCGTCTAATTTCTCAGGACTTCCTTACAAGTGATTGATTTGATAACCTCGGCGCGACTCACGCCGAGGTTGCTCCATGCGCCTGGAATCCGTTGCCAACTTCGCGTCCAAATCACCACCATGGCGCATGACGGTACGTCAGTCGTTGCTGGCGACCACGCTCCTGCTGCTGGCCGCCTGTGCCAGCAGCCCGCATCGGCGCGAGCCGACTTTCACCAATTCACATTCCTCGCTGGCCGATCTGCCGGCCCGTGCGCCTTCAGCCGCAAGCACCGGTGCCGCAAATGATGTGTTGTTCCGCGCCATGGCCCTGGTCGGCACGCCCTACCACTGGGGCGGCAACACGCCGGCAGGTGGCTTCGACTGCAGCGGGCTGGTCGACTACATCTATCGACAGGCCACCGACATCCTGCTGCCGCACAGCTCACGCGAAATGGCCGCGATGAGCGGACTGAGAGTGTCACGGATGACCGAACTGGCCAGTGGCGACCTCGTGTTCTTCGGCAGCCGCGGTGCCATCAACCATGTCGGCGTATACGTGGGCAAGGGCCGCTTCGTGCATGCGCCGAACAGCGGCGGCACGGTGCGGCTGGACGATATCGACGGACCGTACTGGCGTGACCATTTCGAGTACGGCAAGCGACTGCTGGATTGAGATCAACAACAGGCGAATGCCGAAGGAATCATTGAGAGGCAAGCGCGCCAGCGTTCGATAGTCGCAAACGCTGATGGTTCACGCTGAGCGATAGAGCACGTTCCAGCCATCTTCAAAGCGAAGGATTCAAAACTCAAACCGATCGCGTCGCCGTTACCGGCGGCACGTTGGAAGCACGGTGCGCCGGTACCAGCACCGCAGCCTGACCGAGCGCGAGCATCGCAAGTACGCCTATGGCTACGTAAAGCACCGGAAGACGCGTCATCTCGTAATGCGTCATCAACCATTCGTTGAGACCAAAGGCAAACAATGCGCCGGCTACCACGCCGCCGCCGGCGATCAGCAGGTTCTCAATCTGAAAGTAACGCCGAATGTCGATCCTGCGGGCACCGAGTGCACGCCGCACACCGATCTGCCGGGTTCGTTGACCCACCCAGAAACTGCTCAGACCCACAATGCCTGCGGCGGTAACACACAGCAGAATGAGGCAAATCACACTCATCAGGAGCGCCATGCCCCGATCCGACCGGTAAGCCCTGGCGCGTATTTCGGTAAACGCATGGATCCCGCCCAAGGGCCCGGGCATGAGGCGCATCGGATTGACTGCGAACAATGCGTTGCGCGCTTCGCGCATCGCCGCCTGTACACGCCCGGGCCGCGCACGCACCACATAGCCCGACCAGCTTTCATCGTCGCGGAACGGCTCCAGCACCGAGTTGTAGGCCCAGGTGCTCTCCGACCTCCTCGGTGTCTGCAAGCGTTCGACGATGCCCACGATGGTGGATGGCTTGCCGTCCTGATACACCGTCTGGCCGAGCGCATGGCCGTTCGGAAAGAGTGCATCGGCCACGGGTTTGCTCACGATGATGACGGGTGAGTCAGCGTGAGCACGTCCATGTCGGATCTCGCTGGCGTCGAAGTCGCGGCCGGCGATCAGTTGCAGACCCAAGGTAGGCCGCAAGTGCTGGTCGCCGTAATAATAAGCCGCATGCACGGATAAACCTTTCTGCTCCGCATTGAGGGTGATATCGCCGACCGTATACCCGCTCAGCAAGGGGATGCTTGTCGATGCGGCGACGTCCAGCACATCCGGCACGCTCCGTAACGTAGCGAGATCCGTACGCTGCAGGGCATCGAGCTGCTCGATGGTGGCGGCATCATCGCCGGCAGGCGCCGCTGGCCATCCCTGCAAAATCCAGATCAGACCGTTCTCATCGGCACCGGTCGGGCGATCCATTCGCTCGATACGCTGACCGATGATGAAGATCGCATTGGCGACGATCGCCAGCGTCAGCGCGATTTGCAGCACGATCAGCAGCACGGCAACCTTGTGTCGCCGCAATGCGGCCACGATCGGATGAACGGTCATGGCGTGATCCTCACGATGCTTTCAACTGCCACGCGGGCTGTACACGCGAGGCACGATAGGTGGGGTAAACGCCTGCAACCAAAGTGGCGGTCACGGCAAGCAGCAGCGTGAGCAAGAGCAAGCTGGGGTCGATCCTCGCCAGCACAGCGTATGACGCTGGCAAGACCTGGTCGACACTGAACACGCCCATGACCGTAAACAGCAACCCCAGGACGCCGCCGCCAACCCCAATCACGCCTGCCTCGGTTAGGAATTGCGCATAAATGGCCTTGCGCGATGCACCCAGCGCGCGTCGCACGGCGATCTCGCCGCTTCGACGCAGGAACTTGGCCAGCAGCAAGCCAACCGTATTCACAAGGCACACAATCAACAGGCCCTGCGCTACCAGCAGCGAGACCTTGGTGTCGCTGGGTACGATGTGCTCGTGATCGAGAAACGCCGGCACGTCGCGCAGACGGTTGTTCGGCGCCCAGCGGAAGCGACCGGCCTTTTGCTGCTCGCTTGCATAATCATCGAGATATTGCCGATACCGTTGTACGGCTGCGACATCATCAAGTTCGGCCATATAGGCGATCCATACGCAATCGGAGTTTTGCAGTCCGACGAAATCGCCTTGAGGATCGCTCGCGCCCTTCCTGCAACCGTCCCAGCCCGCGTTGATCATATTGATCGCCACCGAGTGCCGGAACGACAGGAACACGTCGGGGCCGTCGACACTGTAGTAGCCACCTTCGATATCGAAGAAGCGCGGCTGCAGATTCCAGTCGCGCATGACGCCGACGATACGATAGTCGTGGTTGTCGATATCGATCGTCTTGCCGACGCTGTTGCCGCCACCGAAAACCTGCTGGTTGAGCTTGTCGCTGATCACCGCCACCGGCAACTGACTGACATCGTCGTCGACACTCCAGCCATTGCCGTAATGAAACGGCACATCCAGCATGGGGAAGAATTCGCTGTAGACCGCATAGCCATCGAGTTCGACCGGGCCGCGGTTCCGGCCTGTGTTGGTCGGCATCAGCGACGGTCCAATCGGATAAATCGCCGATTGCCGGGTGGCCCGATGTTGACGCATCAGCGCCATCGCATCGGCGTAGTCCAGTGCATCGGGGGGCTCGTCATGGAAGCGGTCGCCGGGCCCCCACGAGTCGATCTGTGGCATGAACAGCCGTGACGACTTCCATGGGATCGGATCGCCGGACAGGCCTCGGAATACCGAATACGTTGTCATCGACGCCGCTACGCCGAAGCCGATCGACAGAATCATCAGTGCCGTGAGGCCAGGGCTGCGCCTAAGGCTGCGCACAGCCAGTTCGAGGTAGTAACCAAACATCCGTTTCCCCTTGCTTCACTAACCCCGTGTTGATCCGGCCTGACTTCGACCAAACCGCTTCACGAAATACTATTGCAAGCCTACCCGGTGTTGAGAACCACCTGTATGTAGTGTGTAGATGGAACTACGAGGCAAAGCTGCCTTCACCCGACTCTCCATGCAGCAGCCCTGCGAAACCACAACAAACAACGGCGCCCGCAGGCGCCGTTGTTGTTTACGAATGCACTCAGACTCAGTGCGCTTCAGCCCCCGGCGGATGCGCGTGACCATGCGCCACCTCTTCCTCGGTGGCATCACGCACATCGTTGATGACCACGTCGAAGTTGAGCGTCTTTCCAGCCATCGGATGGTTCAGGTCGACGTCGATCGCGCTCATGCCGACCTTGTGCACCGTCACCGCGCGCTGGTTACCATCCTTCAGCTTCAGCACGGTAACCATGCCGGCCTTGAGGCGGCTGGCCTGCGGAAAATACTTTTTCGACATGCGCTGGATCTGGTCTTCCTGGCGTTCGCCATAGCCATCGGCCGCCGCCACCTCGACCTGCAGCGTCTCGCCAGCCTCATGGCCTTCCAGCGCCGTTTCGAGACCCGGGATCAGCTGACCGTGGCCAAGCAGGATCCACAACTGCTCGTCGTTGTCATGCGAGCTCTCAACCTTCTCGCCGTCCACCGTCAGCGTGTAGTGGAACGCGACGACCTTGTCCTTGCCAGCCTTCATTGCCTGTCTCTCGAAGAATTAAAGAACGCAATTCTATCAGTGCATCCGGATCATGGCCGCGTCTTCTCGAAATCCAGCCCGCGCGCTTCCGGACCCAGCCACACCAGCAGCGCCAGGATCACCGCGACCACGGCAATCCACAGCGACATCGCGAAGGCATAGTCACCGCCGCGCCAATGAGCGATCCAGGTCTGCGCCGTGGCCGTGCCGGCCGCCAGCAGGTTGCCCATCTGATAGGCAAACCCCGGCAAGGTGGCGCGCATCGAACCCGGCGAGAGTTCGTTGAGATGCGTTGGCACCACGCCCCATGCGCCCTGCACCATCACCTGGATCAGGAACGCACCGAGGCCGAGCAGCAGCAACGAGCCGCCGTAGGTCCATAATGGAATCACCGGGATCGCGAGCAGCGCGGCAATGATCATCGCCTTGCGCCGACCGATCCGCTCGGACAATCCACCGAAGAACAAACCGCCGACCAGCGCACCGAGATTGAGCAGTGCGACCAGCATGAAGGCCGCACCGGAGCTGGTATCCAGGTGCAGGTTCACTTCCTCGAAGGTGTGATACATGTCCTGCGAGCCATGGCTGAACATGTTGAAGGCCGCCATCAACAGCATCAGATAGATCGCCAGCTTCCAGTGACCGCGCATGGATTCAAGCACGCCCGTCTTCTGCTGCTGCGCCTGACCGCTCTGCCACACCGGCGACTCGGGCACGCTGCGGCGGATGTACAGCACCAGCAGCGCCGGTACGGCGCCGACCACGAAAAGCCCGCGCCAGCCGATGTGATCGAACAGCAGCCAGTTCGCCAGCGCGGCGAGGAAAAACCCACAGGGGTAACCACTCTGCAGCAGACCGGAAATCAGTCCGCGCGACTTGGCCGGGATCGACTCCATCGCGAGCGAGGCACCGATGCCCCACTCGCCACCCATCGCGATACCGAACAGGAAGCGCAACACCAGCAGCATCGTAAGTGAGGTCGAGAACGCGGTGGCCAGCTCGAACAGCGAGAACAGGATCACGTCCAGCATCAGGATCGGGCGCCGGCCGAAGCGATCGGCCAGCCGTCCGAACAGCATCGCACCCAGCGGCCGCGCGGCCAGGGTCAGGAACAGGCCGTAGGTGACCTTGGCATTGTCCACGCCGAATTCCTTCGATACAGCGACAATGACGAAGGTCAGCAGGAAGTAGTCGAATGCATCCAGCGTCCAGCCGAGGAAACTTGCCAGCACGGTATGCCGCTGGGTGGTGTCGAGTTCACGCAAGGGTGCAAGCAATGACATCCGGAGCTCCTCGGGCAGGACCGGCAAACCGTCGCTATCGTATGCACGGCACGCTCAAAGCGCGCAACTGC
>Ga0302234_10000940_pt1 | contig 21407 bp, 22 predicted proteins | sample II_Palsa_N3_2_FD_193576 | JGI IMG/M metagenome (GOLD analysis project Ga0302234, IMG submission 193576) | Peat permafrost microbial communities from Stordalen Mire near Abisko, Sweden - II_Palsa_N3_2 | ecosystem: Environmental > Terrestrial > Soil > Palsa > Peat permafrost | place: Sweden... | reverse complement strand
TTCGAGCGGCACCAGCAGATAGCGCAGCAGCGCGATGCTGAAGTTGTGAAAGCTGTCACCGTATTGCGTGACGAACGACTGAACCACGTCGTTCACCCAGTCGGCAATCGACAGATGCAGGAAAAACGAGTTCATCTTCTACTCGGGGTCTTAACTTGCCAGGCTCGCCTGGATTTTCGACGCGACATCGGCTGGCACCCACCGCTTCCACATCTCCGGATGCGAGCGCAGGAATTGCGTGGCCATCGTGCTGCCGTCGACCTTCTTCACGCTCATGTCGAGGATGGTTTCATTCAGGAAGTCCATCGGGAACTGGACCTTGCTGAACAGCGCCATCAACTGCGGATCGTCGTTGTAGAAGGGCGTCGACACGCCCACCGTCACATGCGAGACCATGTATGACGACGCGCACTGCGACGTGCTACTCTCGTCGCGCAGCGTCTTCCAGCAGTCGGCGTCGTACGGTGGCATCTTCAGTTCGGTGAGCTTGTATTTGGCCATCAACGCGGCCGGGCCCCAGTAATAGAACAGGATCGGCTTGCCGCGCGTGTATGCCGAAGCGATTGCCGCATCGAGTGCGGCGCCCGTGCCTGGCCGGAAGTTCGTATAGGAATCGTCGAGCTTGAGCACCTTCAGAAGACGCGTGTTGACGCGTTCGCAATCCCAGCCGCTCGGGCAGTTGAGAAAGCGCCCCTTGTTGGGCTCTTCGTCATCCGTGAACACATCCTTGTACTTGGGCAGGTCGGTCACCGCAACGAGACCAGGCGCGGACGGCTTGATGCCGCGCGCGGTGTCCCCCTTCACGACGTAGTCCGGCACAAACCAGCCTTCCTTGGTGCCGCCTGGCAGCGTATCGCCGACCAGCTTGACGTTGCCCGAAGCGACAGCCTTCGCGGTGATCTCGCTGCGGCCCGTCCATTGTTCGGCCCAGACCTGCACGTCGTTGTGGGCGAGCGCGGTTTCGGTGGCGGCGGTGCTGCCGGGCACCTCATCGGTCTTGCAGCCGTAGCCTTTCTCGAGAATCTGCCGCAGGACCTCGGTGGTGAACGCGCCGCTCTCCCACGTGATGCCGGCAAAGTGCACGGTCTTGCCCGAGCCGCACCAGGTGTCGGCTGCGTGAGCGGTGCCAGTCGCGAGCAATGCCGCGCTGAGGAACGCCGCGCGAAGGTGCTTGAATTTCATGGTTGACTGTCTCCTATGTTTTGTCTGAATGGTTTTTTTTAGTGAGTCATGACCGCGCCCGGTTTGAGAACCGGCTGCCGCGATGTACTGCGCGATGCGAAACTGTACTGCGCGATGCGAAACCGCTGCGCCATCGACGGTGTACGTGATTGTGCTGGTCGTTGCCGTCCCCGAAGAATTGATGTTTTTTGATCTCAGGTATGAGCCTGACTCAACTTCGGGTTTGTACGGAGCGGTGCGACAGGGGGGAGTGCGACGGAAGGAGACTACAGCGGGACGGGCGGTGCCGTGGCCGCGGAGAGCGGCCATGGGCAGTTGCGGGGTGTTCAGGGTTGGTGTCCTGCTAGTCGGATTTGGCGCTATCAGCGGGCGCGTCAACATGCGTTCGCAACGCACAGGTGTCGGGGTGCGCCGCCAGCGAAACGAAGCGCTGTGGGTTCGCATTGCCGTCGAGCGCATCAATTGCGCCGTTTTCAATGTCATAGACCCAGCCGTGCAGGTTCAACTTTCCTTGCGAGAGGGCTACTGCAACCGACGGATGGGTTTTGATGTTGGCGAGCTGGGCCTCGACGTTATCGCGCACCAGCGCATTGAGGCGTGCCTGCGGCGAAGCATGGGTGCGCGCGGCGTTCACGGCTTTGGCCGAATCGGCATGCCGCAACCAGGCCGCTACGGCGGGCAGATGATCGAGGCACATGCACGTCGAGATGGCCGTCATCGCACCGCAGTCCGAATGTCCACAGATGACGATGTCCGTGACGCCCAGCACCGCGACCGCATATTCGACCGTCGCCGAGACGCCGCCCGGTTCCGGTCCATAGGACGGCACGATATTACCGGCGTTGCGGATCACGAACATGTCGCCGGGCTCGCGTTGCGTCAGCAGTTCCGGCACCACGCGGCTGTCCGAGCAGGTGACGAACAGCACGCCGGGGTTCTGGCTGTTGGCGAGGCGCTTGAAGAGCGCTGAATGGGCGGGAAATACCTCCCGCTGAAACTTCAGAAAGCCTTCAATGATGTCCTGCATGACTTCTCTCCCGGCACAGAGCAATAACGAAAGGATGAACCTGTTTAACTATAGGGTCCAAGACCGGATTATGATTGATCCAATAAGTGACGCCTATACTTGAATCTCCATGTTGCTACGGCATATCCGCTATCTGCAGGCGGTCGCAGAACACCAGAATTTCACGCGCGCCGCCGAGGCGTTGCATGTGTCGCAGCCGACGCTGTCGCAGCAGATCAGGCAACTCGAGGATCTCCTGCAGGTGCAACTGCTCGACCGTTCGGGCCGCACGGTGCGCGTCACCGATGCGGGCGAGGCCTATCTGCGCCACGCGCGGCGCGCGTTGCAGGATCTTGATGCCGGCCGGCGCGCCATTCACGACGTACAGGACCTGAGCCGCGGCACGTTGCGGCTTGCCGCCACGCCGACGTTCACGGCCTATCTGATTGGTCCTTTGCTGGCCCGTTTCAACGAGCTTTATCCGGGCATCACCGTGAGTCTTGAGGAGACCACCCAGGACCGGATCGAAACGGCTCTGGCCGACGACCTGCTCGATATCGGCATTGCTTTCGACGAGGTCCGTTCGCCGGATATCGAAAGCGAGGTGTTGTTCGTCGAGACGCTCAGCCTCGTGGTGGGCACGGCCCATCGCTGCGCGGCGCAAAAGGAGCCGTTGGCAGCGGGGGATGTGGAGCAGGAGTCACTGGTGCTGTTGAGCCGGGAGTTTGCGACACGCCGCTACATCGATCAGTACTGCCGGCAGCAACGCATCGCGCCGCGCGTGGCAATCGAGGTCAATTCGCTCAGTGCCGTAGTGGAGATCGTGCGGCGCGGACAGCTTGCTACGGTGCTGCCCGATGCAATCGCGCGTGAGCACGAGGGCTTGCATTCTGTCGCGTTGAAACCGGCTTTGCCACGCCGCACGGCAGTTCTGCTGCGGCGTAGCGGTGCCTATCGGAGTGCGGCGTGCGATGCGTTTGCAGCGCTCGCCGCAGCGCTTAGTGGGCCACGCTGATCGGCGCGAGCAGGTGCAGCGAGTGGTGCAACATCGGGTACACGCATACGAGGAATGCAGCGTACACCGCGGCCATCGTCACTCCAGCGGCTGTGCCCCAGACGTCACGCGATGCGGGACCCTGGCGGAAGTGGACCGGCAGGCCCACGATGAGATAGCCGAACAGGAAGAATGCGATGACCGCCGACACGGGCGACATATCGTGACCGATGTATTCCAGTAGGTGAATAAGGCCGGGATTGTTCATAGAGGCATACGAGATCTGCAGAGAGAAACCGATCAGGTGCTGCCGATTACAACCGATGGGCCTGCAAGGGTCAAGCGAGAAAAAGTTAGATTTTTTTACAGAAGAAATAGCACGCTCGACAGCTTTCACTTTTGTATTGATTTAGTGATGCGATTGTCGACTGATTTTGGAAAACTGAAAGCCTGAGGCCCGTCCGGAGGCACTTGCCGCTTTGCCGCTTCCCTCTCGATACTTGCCGTCGCTCAGCGTTTTCGTAGCGGTTCGATTAATGAATTCAGGCCGTTGTGATCGATCTCATGCATCAGTGCCAGCAATTGGCCGATTTCGCCTGGTGGAAAACCTTGGCTCGCAAACCAGTTGAGATAGTGTCCCGGTAAATCCGCGATCAAGCGGCCTTTATATTTTCCGTAGGGCATGACGCGGGTCACCAGCAGTTCAAGTTGTTGCGGATTCATCGCTTTAGCAAAGAAGGAGGGTGTGTCGCCGCCGAATTCGGCGGGCAGCCGCATTTTAGCTGCGCTGCAGGCATTGTGCGGCCGTGGTAACTTCCATGCTTTTCGATTGTTGAACCAACGGGAACAGTGCGATGGAATACCGCAAACTAGGCAACAGCGACGTCGAGGTCAGTCTGATCGGTCTCGGGACAATGACCTGGGGCGAGCAGAACACCGAACGCGAAGCGCATGAGCAGATCGATTACGCGCTCGATCAGGGCATCAACCTGATCGATGCCGCCGAGATGTATCCGGTGCCGCCGCGTCCCGAGACGCAAGGTGCCACCGAACGCTACATCGGCACGTGGCTCGCGCAGCATCGCAGCGCGCGCGAGAAAATCGTGCTCACCACCAAGATCGCCGGCCCGGCGCGTCAGCCGCATAATCCGCGCCATATTCGTGGCGAAGGCAATCAGTTCGACCGCAAGAATCTCACCGAAGCGCTGAACGACAGTCTCAAGCGCCTGCAAACCGAATACGTCGATCTGTACCAGTTGCACTGGCCCGATCGCAGCACCATGACGTTTGGCCGAACCGCCTATCCCTGGGTCGAGGACGCTTACACGGTGCCGATCGAAGAAACGCTGTCGGTGCTCGCCGACTTCGTGAAGGAAGGCAAGGTGCGGCATATCGGCGTGTCGAACGAAACGCCGTGGGGTGTCGCGCAGTTCCTGCGTGCGGCGGAGAAGCTCGGCTTGCCGCGCATCGTCAGCATCCAGAATCCCTATAGCCTTCTGAACCGTACTTTCGAAGTGGGGTTGTCGGAATACAGCCATCGTGACGGCATTGGCCTGCTCGCTTATTCGCCGCTCGCGTTCGGCTGGCTTTCGGGCAAGTATGAAGGGGGTGCGCGTCCTGAGGGCGCCCGTATCACGCTGTTCGAACGCTTCAAGCGCTACAGCAAGCCGGAAGCGGTGCAGGCGACCAGCCGCTACGTGGAACTGGCGAAGCGGCACGGCCTGTCGCCGGCGCAATTCGCACTGGCGTTCGTCAATAGCCGGCCGTTCGTCACGAGCAACCTGATTGGTGCGACCTCGCTCGCGCAGTTGAAGGAGAACATCGCGAGCGTCGATGTGAAGTTGTCGCCCGAGGTGCTCGCGGAAATCGACGCGTTGCACGAACAGCAGCCGAATCCCGCACCGTAAGCGCTGGTCGGAAAATAGCGGGCCTGGTTGTCTGAGCGCCGGGCCCGCGCTCAGAAAATCTGCAGTTTCGCTCTCACCGCTTACAGCGCGATCAGGCTCAGGACCGCGCATAACATCCGCTAGAAGCCCGGCGCCAGCATCTGCAGCGCCAAACACGGTTTGTCAGGCCCCGGCTGCAACCGCCTTGGGTGCGTTCTCGCCGAGATCCCAGAATAGCCCCGCCATGATCTGCAGTCCTTCACGTGCGACGGGTCCGAGCAGGTGTTCGTTCGGCGCGTGCTGCGAGCAGGCCGGATAAGAATGCGGTACCCAGATGGTCGGCAGGCCCAGCGTGTCGGCGAACACTTCGTTCGGCAGCGTGCCGCCGAGGTTCGGCAAGACCGCGGTCTTTTTACCCGTGGTCTGCTCGAGCGACGCAATCGCCCAGGTGACCCAGGGGTCGTCAGGATCCAGACGCGTCGCCGGCGCGCCGCTCTCGACGCTCAGTTCGACCATCGGGAAGCCGTGCGCGTCCAGATGCGAGCGCAGGTGCTGGGCGAGGTTTTGCCAATCGGTGCCTACCACGAAGCGCAACTGGCAGTACGCAAAGGCGGACGCCGGAATGGCGTTGACCGGGTTCTCGGGGTTGCCCGATTTGAAGGCGAGCACTTCGAAGCTATTCCAGCCGAACACCCGTTCAGCCGGCGTGAGGCCGGGCTCGCCCCAGTCGTCGTCGACGGCGGGGTCGCCCGGGCCGCCGCCGACCGTGATATCGGCCAGCGCCCGGCGCACCGCCTCGGGAATCGGCGGCGGCCGCAGGCCGGCGACGGCGATCACGCCGCGCGCATCGACGAGGCTTGCCAGCGCGTTGGCGAGAACCGTGGCCGGGTTGCGCAGCAGGCCGCCCCAGTTGCCCGAGTGATGCGCGCCGTCGCGCAGGTTCAGTGAGAGCTGAAAATTCACCGCGCCGCGCGAGCCCAGAAAGACGGTCGGACGCCGCGCGGCAAGGCGCGGTCCGTCCGAGGCGATCAGCACGTCAGCGGCGAGCGCCTCTTTATACGTATGGCAGATCGCGTCGAGTCCCGGCGAGCCGGTTTCCTCGCCCATTTCGATCAGCAGCTTGGCATTGAAACCGAGTCTGCCGCCGCGCGCTTCGAGCACGCTGGCGAGCGCCGCGAGATTGATGGTGTGCTGCCCCTTGTTGTCGGCGGTGCCGCGCCCGTACCAGCGCTCGCCTTCGACCTTCACTGACCACGGCGTCAATGCTTCGCGCCATTGGTTGTCGTAGCCGCGGACTACGTCGCCGTGACCGTATGTCAGCACGGTCGGCAGGTCGTCGCTCTCGTGCCGCGTCGCGATCAGGAACGGGCCGTTGCCCGCCACCGGGTTGTCCACGATGCGCGTCTCGAAGCCGAGCCGCTCGGCCTCGGGGACGATCTCATCGGTCAGATACGCGAGCAGGGTGGCGGCGCGGTCCGCTTCCTGGCTCTCGGTGCGATATCCGACGCGGCGATTGAGGTCGGCGAGAAAGGCACCCGAATCGAAGTGGTGCGTCGCGTGCTGGATGGCCTGGTTGCGGGTCAAGGTTGTCTCCGGTGTGGGGCGAGAGAGGATAGGTCAGTCGGACGGGAATGCCATTGTGCAGCGATTGGCGTGCGGTGCGGCGTAGCGCAGCGGATCGCTGTTGATCGCAGCGTTCAGCTTGCGGTCGATTCCAGCAGGCCGTATTGGTTTTCACAATAATCGGATTTCGAAGCTTGCGTTGCCGAAAAGGCAGACATCAGGGCGCCTCAGCCGACGGGAACCCACCGCATGCCATAATTCCGCTTAACCATGACCTCCATCCCGGCTATTTCATTCGAAAGCAGCCTTTCTCCGCGCGTCGCCCAATTGAAAAACCTGCTGGTATCCCTCGATCAACTCACGCGATTCGACGAGATCGTGGACGTGCGCACGCCGCTCGAGTTTGCTGAAGATCACATTCCGGGCGCGATCAACGCGCCAGTGCTGAGCAACGAGGAGCGTGTGATCGTCGGCACCATGTACAAGCAGGTGTCCCCGTTCGAGGCCACGCGGGTCGGCGCGGCGATGGTGGCGCGCAACATCGCGCATCACCTCGAAACGACCTTTGCCGGCCGTTCGCGCAACTGGCGCCCGCTGATCTATTGCTGGCGCGGCGGCAAGCGCTCCGGTTCGATGACGACCTGGTTCAACCTGATCGGCTGGCAAGCGCGTCAGCTCGACGGCGGCTATAAGGCGTATCGAGGCTCCGTGCTCGAGGCGCTCAAGCGCCTGCCGGGCCAGTTCGACTATGTCGCGCTGACCGGCCACACGGGTAGCGGCAAGACCCGCTTGTTGCAGGCGCTGCGCGAAGCGGGTGCCCAGGTGCTCGATCTGGAAGAACTGGCCCGCCATCGCGGCTCGCTGCTCGGTGCGTTGCCGGATCAGCCGCAACCGGCACAAAAAGCCTTCGATACGGCGCTGGTCGGCGTGTTGTCGCGCTTCGAGGTGCAACGGCCGGTGTTCGTGGAAGCGGAGAGCCGGCGGATCGGTGCGATAACTTTGCCGCAAACGCTGCTCGAGCGCTTTCAGGGCGGCGCCTGTGTGGAAGTCGAGACCACGCACGCCGACCGCATTACGTTTTTGCTGCAGGACTACGCGCATCTGTTCGACAATCCGGACTCGTTCAAGCATCAGCTCGAGCGCCTGATCGGTCTGCATAGCCGCGAACAGGTCAAGCACTGGCAGCAATTGATCGAGGCGGGCAGCGGAGGCGATGGCGGCGGTGCAGGCGCAGCGGCGGCGCGTGCCGAACTGTTCGGCGAACTGATCGAGCGGCACTATGATCCGGCCTATCAGCGCAGCAGCCGGCAGCATTTCAGCCGCCTTGGCGAGGCGCTGCGCTTCAGCTTCAGGCCGAATGCGGCTGACAGCATAGGGCAGGCCGCAGCGCTGCTGGCGAGCCTCGCGCAGGCCGGAAGGAAGGCCGACGGGAACGCCGATGCGAAGGCCAGTGGCAAGGCACTCGCAGACGCCCCGCGCCATGCTGCCGGGGCTGCGCATGCCGCGTCTCCTGCGGTTGCCGCGGGCGCTGAGGCCGGCTTGCCGGCCGACGGGCGAGAGCGGCCGGCTTCCGTCAAACCCCAATAGTCTCCAGCCGTTTCCGGCACCAAAGTCTCCGCTTCAAACCACAACACACCATAACGATGAACACCACACGCCAGACTCAACCCGCATCCGGATGGCTGATTTTTCTGCTGATCGCCGTCGCCGGGCTCTTTTATGTGAAGTGGTTTCCGTACTACCACCGCGCGTTCACCGCCGCGGAGACGCATTCGATCGGCAAATCGATCCTGATGGGGACCGACGCAAGTCCGCCCGCGCCGTCGCTGGCGGCCGCGCTGAGTTATGCGCTTGCTTACGGCAAAGCGATCTGGCAGGCGATGGTGCTCGGCCTGTTGCTCGGCTCGGCCGTGCAGGTCCTGTTGCCGGTGCAATGGATCGCGCGGGTGCTCGGCAAAACCGGCTTTGGCAGCGTCGCGGCCGGCGGTCTGCTGGCGATCCCCGGCATGATGTGCACCTGCTGCGCGGCGCCGGTTGTGGTCGGCTTGCGGCAGCGGCAGGCCTCGCCCGGCGGCGCGATTGCGTTCTGGCTCGGCAACTCGGTGCTCAATCCGGCCACGCTCGTTTTTATGGGGTTCGTGCTCGGCTGGAACTGGGCCGCGTTGCGCCTCGTGCTGGGCGTGCTGATGGTGTTCGGTCTCGGCTATCTGGTGAACCGCCTCGTGACGCGCGAGGAGGCCGAGGCCGCCGACGGTCAACTGGCGCAACTTGCTGCAATGCAGGAGCAGCAGCACGGCAACGCCTTCGTGCGCTGGCTGAGCCTCTTTGCCCGCATGGCGCTGCGTCTGATCCCCGAATATATCGTGCTGATCCTGCTGCTCGGCGCCGCGCGCGCGTGGCTGTTTCCGCACGTCGGCCCGGAGATCGGCAACCAGTTTGGCTGGATCGTTGCGCTGGCCGTCGCCGGCATGCTGTTTGTGATCCCGACCGCGGGCGAAGTGCCGATCATTCAGGCCATGCTCTCGCTCGGCATGGGCGTGGGCCCCGCCGGCGCGCTGCTGATGACCTTGCCGCCGATCAGCGTGCCTTCGCTGGCGATGCTGGCACGCTCGTTCAGACCGCGTCTCCTGACGCTGGTGGCGGTGTCGGTGGTGCTGTTCGGGGTGGTGGGCGGCGGACTGGCCGTCGCGCTTGGCTTCTGAATCCATGAGCGGCGCCTGCGGCCTCGCCCACGTTTGCCCGATAAATCTCGCTGCCAGTTGTCGAATCACGACCTAAACTGGGGAACTGGGGGCGTCTGGATCGAACGGTGGTCACGTTCGATGCGGCTGGGATGCCCACCAGTGGTACGATTCAGCCCGAAAAAAATCACAGGCGGCGTGCCCCTTCGCAACCTATGCGTAGGCGATGTAGGTGCAGGCGATACAGGCTTAGGCGAGCCGCCGCATACACTCGAGCGAAAGCAATCAGGAAATCGAATGGCGCAACAAAAAACAAATCCGAAACTTGAACAGGCGCTGACGCGCGGGGACCTCGCGATCCGCCAGGCGAACTCGGCGCGTGCCACTGCGCTGCTGCGCGCCTTGGGCAAAATGATCATCGACGCATCGGCGACGATCGGCGTAGAGGCCTTCACGCTGATCCCCGATGGCGATCGCATTTACGATCCCGCCGACGGCCTGTGGCCGCAGGAACTGCTCGTGTCGCTCGACGGCCCGGTGGAAGAATCCGATCCCGACGAGGTGCGCACGGTTCGGCTGATTGCCGATGATCCGGGCACATTGTTCCGCGTCGAATGGCAGCGCGCGGACGGCAAGATCGGCCGTCAGGAAGGCGGCCCGTTCGCGACGGTCGCGTTCATCTCCGACGTCGATATTCCCTGGACGGATGACGAGGATTGAACCTGGCAGGCGCGCGGTACGCGAGGCGGGTTTGAGGGTGTGGTGTGCCAGGACGCGCACGGGAACGCCGAGCTACGCGCTTACGAACGCCTAGGCGCGTCTCACGCGTTCGGGCGCTCCTAGCGCATCATCCGGCGCCGGAACAGCACCGCTGAGATGCAGAACGGCACGACCACGTAGGCGACCAGCACAGCGACGTGCAGCGCCACATGGTCGAGCGGCCTGCCGAGCATCGCGGGCCGGATCAGATCGACCGCATGCGAGAGCGGCAACAAGTGCGTGGCATGCTGAGCGATCGGCGGTAGCTGCGCGATCGGAAAGAACACGCCGGAGAGCAGCAGCATCGGCGTGAGCGCCAGCGTCTGATAGAACATGAAGAAATCGTACGACGGTGCGAGCGCCGTCACGATCATCGCCACGGCGGCAAACGCGAGCCCGGTCAGCGCGATGACGGGCAGCGCCAGCAGCATCGACGGGAAGTTCGCATAGCCGAGCGCACCGGCCACCAGCATGATCGCCACCCCGGACAGCATCGACTTGCTGCCCGCCCACATCACTTCGCCGAGCACGATATCGCCTAGCGTGAGCGGCGTATGCATGATCGCCTCCCACGTGCGCTGCACGTGCATGCGCGAAAAGCCCGAATACATCGATTCGAAACTCGCCGACATCATCACGCTCGAGGCCACCGTGCCGGCGGCGAGAAAGGCGATATACGACACCCCGTCGACGTGCCCGACCATCAGGCCGAGCCCGAAGCCCAGACCGAACAGATAGATCATCGGATCGGCGAGGTTGCCGAACATCGACGCCCACGCAAGCTTGCGCCACACCAGATAATTGCGGCGCCACACGGCGATCCAGTTAACGGCATTGGCGGGCAGGGCAGCGAACGGCTCGCTGGCCGGGGCGGACTGGCTAGGGGTGTCGTAGGTACGTGCGTCCATGGCTGGTGGGTGTCGAGGCGGGCTGGGTTTCGGAGGCGAGCGGGTGGGTGTGCCTGGGGCTTGTGGTTGCGCCGTCAGTCCTGCATTTCGCGGCCCGTGAGCCGCAGGAACACATCTTCGAGATTGGCCGGCCGGTGCAGATAGCGCAGGTCCGCGCGCTGCTTGAGGCGGGCGTGTACCGGTTCCGCATCGGTGACGTAACAGAACAGCGTCTCGCCGCTGATTTCGGTGCGTTCCGCGAGCGGCGCCAGTTCGTCGCGCAAGGCGATGGGATCCGGTCCGTAGATCTCGATCACGTCGCAGCCAATTTCCGAAGCGATCAGTTCATTCGGCGCGCCTTCCGCGATCTTGCGTCCTTCCTCGATCACGCACAGGCGGTGACAGAGCCGCTCCGCTTCCTCCATGAAGTGCGTGGTCAGGAGAATGGTCTTGCCGCGCACGAGCAGCGAGCGCAACCGCTCCCAGATCAGATGGCGTGCCTGTGGGTCGAGCCCGGTGGTGGGCTCGTCCATGATCAGCACGTCCGGATCGTTGACAAGCGCGCGGGCCAGCGTCAGGCGCCGCTTCATGCCGCCGGACAATTCGCCGACACGCGCATCCGCCTTGCTCTCGAGGCGGGCGAATTCGAGCAGCGATGGCACCACGGCGCGGGTCTGCGCCGCGCTCAGGCCGAAGTAGCGGCCGAACACCAGCAGGTTCTCGCGCACCGTGAAGTCCGGATCGAGATTGTCGAACTGGGGTACCACACCGACGCGCGCCCGCGCGAAGCGAGAGCGCGCCGGGATCGGCTCGCCGCATAGGCGGATCGTGCCGGCATCCGGTGCCGCAATGCCGAGCAGCATGCGCAGCGTGGTGGTCTTGCCCGCGCCGTTCGGGCCGAGCAAGCCGAAACATTCGCCTCGCTGGACATGGAACGACAGGCCGTCGACGACAGTCTTACCGGCATAGCGCTTATGGACTTGCAGGAATTCAATGGCGGCTTCAGACATGGGTCGATAGGGATTCCGAAAGACGTGAACGGCCGGAGAGGCAGCCCATTCTAGGGCATCGGAGTCCGGGTGTTGACGCCCCATGCACTGCGAGGGTGCGGTTCTTGCGCTGCGACATGGTGCGTGCAGCGGCTGTCATGCAATGAGAGCCTTGTTAGCATTCAGTTAGCGTTTTCCATCCCTTGCATGCTGAATTGCGGCGCACCATGATTCAGGACAGAACCGCGATGAACGCGGTAGGGAGAATCACATGGCGAGCTACAAGAAAATCCTGTTGTGCTACGACGGCTCGCGCGAAGGCCGCAAGGCCCTGCGTTGCGGCGCCGATCTGGCGCTGGACCTGAAAGCGGAAACGCATCTGCTGTCGGTGGTCGATATGCGCTCGAGCATCGCGCAAAGCGCGGGGCTATTGACTGACGTGGCCTGTGGCAGCTTCGAAAAAACCGCCCGCGACATCCTCCAGGAAGGGGTCGACTGGCTCACCGAGCGCGGTGTCACTACGCAGGGCCATTTTGCGTTTGGCCATCCGATCGACGAAATCGCCAATCTCGCCAACGATCTGCAAGTGGATCTCGTGGTGGTGGGCCACCGATGCCGCACCGGCCTGTCGCGCTGGTGGATGGGGGCCGGCAATACGCCTCTGCTCGACCGCGTCTCGTGCAGCATTCTGGTGGCGTGCTCGTCGGTGCAGGAACAGCAGCAGGCCGCTGAGGCGGCCTGACGCGGAGTAGAGCGGAGCACGGCGGACGAGGTTGGAGGCGCGCTGATTCACGCTTCAGCCCGCCCCAAACTCGCCTTTAACTCGCACTCAATTCACGTTCAATTCGCACAGTCAGTTCGCGTTCAGATCGACCGCGGCCAGCTTCCATGAAAACAGCCCTTCGCGCCGCAGAATGGCGGAATAGCGCGCATCACCGACGCCGTGCTGATACGTGACGGCGAATTCGTTGATGCCGCGGTAGCCGGCCGTGGTCTGCGGCGGTTGCGGCGGCGTGGTGGCCGTCGTGCCCGGCGCGGGCGCTGCGGGAGCCGGTGTTGAATCTGCCGGGCCGGCAGCCGGATTGGTGCCAGTATTCGGCGGAGCAGGCGGACGCTGGGTAGGATCGCCACGCGGCGGCATGCCGTTCAGTAGCGCGGCCACGCCGTCCGGGGTGGCGTAGGCATCAACCAATGGACCAATCAACGCTACGCCGATCATTGCCCCAATGGCTGTGAGCGGATTGCCGTTCGCACGCGCTTCGAGCCGCCTCGTCAACAGGCCGCCAATTTGCTCCTTCAGGCTCTCGCGGAATGCCGGATAGTCCACGTACTCGCTGACGGTCTGCCCGTCTCGCGCATCGGCGGCGCGCTTCAGGCGATCGAGTGCGAGATAGGGTGACGCGTAGCCGTACCCCAGCACGGCCACGACCACAATCACCACGAGAACAAGGATCAGCGGCCGAGCGGAGCCGCGTTTTGCAGGTAGTGAAACAGCCATCGGGCGAGATTCTCCGCTGTAGGTGATCTAACGTGGACCGCTGCCGCGGAAAAACGATCCCCGCAAGCTTCACGCGATCTTTGCGATTTCACCGCGACAGCACTTTTTCCGGGCTTCGGCCTGCGCCCATCTACAACGGAGGATTTAGAACCCGGAGAGAGGTCAGCCCAGGCTTCCGGGCCTTCCACGATCCAGCCTTACTCGAACAGCGCGTTTTGCACGCCGGCCCGTTCTTCAGCGATACAACGGTCGATCATGCGGCACACCGCGTCGACGGTGCCGACCATGATGAGACGCGATGGGCCGTGGTAGACCCGCACCGGCGCACGCCGGGCCGGTTCTGCCGTATTGAGCCCGGAATTCAGTGAAACCCGGGCAAAGGCCGGCAGCGCGGACGGCAAGGTTGAAGTCTGCGGCTCCTCTACGTCGAATAACGAAGGGGTGGCGCTGGACGCCTCAATCGGTGCGCAGGGTACGAGGTTGCGCAAATGGCGCAGACGACCGAACTGGCGGAAGGGCAGCAGGCGGGCAAGGCGTTCCATGAGTCTCTCCAGGCTTTGTTCAGGGCAGGGTTCAGAACTCGGTTGGGCGGATCAGCCCAACCGCGATGCCTTCCAGTGCGAATTCCGCACTGCCGGCCTGAACGAAGATGTTTTCGTAATCGGGGTTCTCGGCGATCAGCTCGATTCCATTCGGCCGGCGCTTGAGACGCTTGACCGTCACGTCGTCGCCCAGCCGCGCAACGATGATCTGGCCGTCTTTTGCTTCGCTTTTCTTCTGCACAGCAAGCAGGTCGCCGTCGAAGATGCCGGCGTCCCGCATGGACAGCCCGCGTACCTTCAACAGGTAGTCCGGCTTGCTCGAGAACAGCGCCGGGTCGCAGGCGTAATGCTGCGAAATGTGTTCCTGCGCGAGGATCGGGCTACCCGCGGCCACCCGCCCGATCAGGGGCAGCGACAGCTGCATCAGGCTTGCATGCGGCAGCGTGAACTGGTGCGGCGTGTCGTCCTGACTGGCCAGCAGCAGCCGGATGCCGCGCGAAGCGCCCGCGGCCAGTTCGATCACTCCCTTGCGGGCCAGCGCGCGCAGGTGCTCCTCCGCCGAGTTGGCCGAGCTGAAGCCCAGCTCGGCGGCGATCTCCGCGCGGGTGGGCGGAAAGCCGGTGCGTTCGATAGCCCGGCGGATCAGATCGAAAACTTCTTGCTGTCGTGCGGTGAGTTTGGTCATGGCGCCACTGTATGGATAGACAGGTGACTGTATTTTTATACAGTATTCGGCGCAATTCAAGCTTTACTTTAAGTTCGTGTCCCTGGGTGTCGTTGCAGCGCCGGTTTAGGGCGTCAGAACAGCCGTTTTCGTGCCGCAACACCGCGTCTGGCTGTCATTACCACTTTTGCGTATTAAAAAATGAAGAAACATTATTTTTAATGATGAAAGCCCTTCGATAGACTGGCCTCCGGCTCGACACATACAACACGGGACACGCTGTCCCAAGCAACCACAACGCGGAGAAGGTGGATGATCGATCAGGGCACGGGGCTCGCAGGCAAGACCAAGAAACTCATCACGGTGCTGGCGTTAGGCGCCGCCACGGCACTCGGTCTGGTGGCCCAGACAGCCGCAGCGGACACGACGCTGCTCAACGTGTCCTATGACCCGACACGCGAGTTGTATCAGCAGGTCAATCAGGCGTTCGGCAAGCAATGGAAGGCGCAGACCGGCGAGACCGTCACCTTCAAGCAGTCGCACGGCGGCTCGGGCGCGCAGGCGCGCTCGGTGCTCGACGGCCTGCAGGCCGACGTTGTCACGCTCGCGCTGGCTTACGACATCGACGCGCTCGCCGGCAAGGGCCTCGTCGACAAGAACTGGCAAAAGCGTCTGCCGGACAACGCGGCGCCGTACACCTCGACGATCGTGTTCCTCGTGCGCAAGGGCAATCCGAAGCACATCAAGGACTGGGACGATCTGGTGAAACCGGGCGTGTCGATCGTCACGCCGAACCCGAAGACCTCGGGCGGCGCGCGCTGGAACTATCTGGCGGCGTGGGCCTATGCCGAGCATCAGCCGGGCGGCAACGACCAGAAGGCCAAGGATTTCGTCTCGAAGCTCTATAAGAATGCCGGCGTGCTCGACTCGGGCGCGCGCGGTGCGACGACGAGCTTCGTGCAACGCGGCATCGGCGATGTGCTGATTGCCTGGGAAAACGAGGCATTCCTGTCACTGAAGGAATTCGGTCCGGACAAGTTCGAGATCGTAGTGCCGTCGGTGAGCATTCTGGCCGAGCCGCCGGTGGCGGTGGTCGACAAGGTGGTCGACAAGCACGGCACGCGCAAGCTGGCCGAGGCGTACCTGAACTTCCTCTATAGCGAGCAGGGTCAGGAAATCGCTGCCGAGAATTTCTACCGCCCGCGTTCGGACAAAGTTCCGGCCACGCTGACCGCGAAGTTTCCGAAGCTGAAGCTGTACACGGTGGACGACTCGTTCGGCGGCTGGGCGAATGCGCAGAAGACGCACTTTGCGGATGGCGGCGTGTTCGATTCGATCTACTCGCCGCAGTAAAGCGCAATCCGCAGGACGCAATCCGGCACGCCCTTTGGGGCGTGCTTTGGGTCACCGATTCGGGCCGCACGTCTGGCCCAACGGTGGCCGCCGCGGTTTTTACCCTGAAAGAGCATCCCGCATGACGACGTTGACCTTCCGCAAGCCAAGCGCGTTACCCGGCTTCGGCCTGACGCTCGGCATCACGGTGGCGTATCTGAGCCTCGTGGTGCTGATTCCGCTCGCGGCGACCTTTCTCAAGACGGCCTCGCTCGACTGGTCCCAGTTCGTGCGCGCGGTCGCTTCGCCGCGCGTGCTGGCGTCGTACCGGCTGACCTTTTTCTCCGCGCTCGGCGGCGCGTTGATCAACGCGGTGTTCGGCTTTCTCGTCGCCTGGGTGCTGGTGCGTTATACGTTTCCGTTCAAGCGTGTCGTTGACGCCATCGTGGATCTGCCGTTCGCGTTGCCCACCTCGGTTGCCGGCATCTCGCTCGCGGCGGTGTACGCGGGCAACGGCTGGATCGGCCAGTTTCTCGAGCCGCTCGGCATCAAGATTGCGTTTACGCCGGCTGGCGTGCTGGTGGCGTTGACCTTCATCGGCCTGCCGTTCGTGGTGCGCACCGTGCAACCGGTGCTCGAAGAGTTCGAACGTGAACAGGAAGAGGCCGCTGCGTGCCTCGGCGCATCGCGCTGGCTGACGTTTCGCCGCGTCATCCTGCCGGCTGTGTTGCCTGCACTGCTGACCGGTTTCGCTTTGGCCTTCGCACGGGCGCTGGGCGAATACGGCTCGGTGATCTTCATCGCAGGCAATGTGCCGATGAAATCGGAGATCACCTCGCTCCTGATCATCACCAAGCTCGAACAGTACGACTACGCCGGCGCGACGGCATTGGCGGTGGTGATGCTGGTGGTGTCGTTCCTCATGCTGCTATTGATCAACACGTTGCAGTGGTATCTGCAGCGGCGCACGCGCCGCGGTGCGGCCGCACCGGCACTGCCGGTCGTGACGGCCGCGACGGTTACAACAGGCGCAGCAGGAGGTCCGCAATGAGCCACGATTCCGCGGCGCTCTCGCCGGCCTCGCACGGCGCTTCGAATGCGGCTCGCCGTGCCGATCCCGTGACCGAACCGCGCCTCGTGCGCTGGGTGCTCACGGGTATCGCGCTGCTGTTTCTCGCGCTGTTTCTGGTGGTCCCGCTCGTCGCGGTGTTCTATCAGGCGTTGAGCAAGGGCATCGGCTTTTACTTCGCCGCGCTCGCCGATCCCGATGCCGTCTCCGCCATCAAGCTGACGCTCTTGACTGCCGCGATCGCCGTGCCCTTGAACCTGGTCTTCGGGCTCGCCGCCTCATGGTGCATCGCGAAGTTCGAATTCAAGGGCAAGGCGCTTCTGACGACGCTGATCGACTTGCCGTTCTCCGTCTCGCCGGTCGTCTCCGGTCTCGTCTACGTGCTGCTGTTCGGCGCACAGGGCTGGTTCGGCCCGTGGCTGCAGGATCACAACATCCAGATCATTTTCGCAGTACCAGGCATCGTGCTGGCGACGATTTTCGTGACGTTCCCGTTCGTCGCGCGTGAACTGATTCCGCTGATGCAGGCGCAGGGTAACGATGAAGAGGAAGCCGCCCATGTGCTCGGCGCTTCCGGTTGGCAGACGTTCCGCCGCGTCACCTTGCCGAACGTCAAGTGGGGCCTGTTGTACGGCGTGATCCTGTGTAACGCACGGGCGATGGGCGAGTTCGGCGCGGTCTCGGTGGTCTCGGGCCATATTCGCGGCCAGACCGACACGATTCCGCTGCATGTAGAAATCCTTTACAACGAATATAACTTCTCAGCGGCGTTTGCCGTGGCGTCATTGCTCGCGTTGCTCGCGCTCGTGACGCTGGGCCTCAAATTGCTCGCCGAGCGTCACATGTCGGCGGAACTGGCGGACGCGCGTGACGTACCCGCGCACGCTGGCCCCACAACTTCAAAGTCTTCAACGGCGCTTGCGCCTACGCAGCACCCGGTCCAGTAAGAGGAGCAGTCAATGGGTATCACCGTCCGTAACCTGCAAAAGCGCTTTGGCGATTTCACTGCGCTCGATAACGTCTCGCTCGACTTTCCGCCGGGCGAACTGGTTGCGCTGCTCGGGCCATCGGGTTGTGGCAAGACCACGCTGTTGCGCGTGATCGCCGGCCTCGAATATGCGGACTCGGGTCAGGTCGTGTTACAAGGACAGGACGTCGCGACGGTGGGCGCACGCGAGCGGCAGGTCGGCTTCGTATTCCAGCATTACGCGCTGTTCCGTCATATGACCGTGTTCGAGAACGTCGCCTTCGGCCTGCGTGTGAAACCGCGCAAGGAGCGGCCGTCGGAGGCGGTGATCCGCGAGAAGGTGCACGAGTTGCTGAAGCTTGTGCAACTGGATTGGCTGGCGCAACGCTATCCTTCGGAACTGTCAGGCGGGCAGCGTCAACGGATTGCTCTGGCGCGTGCGCTCGCCGTCGAGCCCAAAGTATTGTTGCTGGACGAACCGTTCGGAGCGCTCGACGCGAAGGTCCGCAAGGAACTGCGTAGCTGGCTGCGCCGTTTGCACGACGATCTGCATATCTCGACGATCTTCGTGACGCACGATCAGGAAGAAGCGTTGGAGGTCGCGGACCGTATCGTCGTGATGAATCGCGGCCATGTCGAACAGGTGGGCAGCCCGCAGGACGTGTACGATCATCCGCAGACCTCGTTTGTCTACGAGTTTCTCGGCGCGGCCAACCGGCTGCACGGCAACGTCGATCAGCACGGTTTCGTGGTGGACGGCGCTGCGTTGCCGGTCGCCGCGGCGGCTGGTTTCGAAGGCCCGGCGTTCGCGTATGTGCGTCCGCACGACCTGCAGCTTTATCCGCAGGCTTCGGGGCACCGCGATGGCATCGTCGTCGATGTGCGGCGTGTCGTGACACTGGGCGGCTCGGTGCGCGTCGAACTCGCCGGGCGCGAGGGCAACGTGCTCGAAGCGGAGCTGGATCGAGAAGCGTGGCGAGCGCTGCAACTGGCGGTCGGCGACGGCGTGACGGCGGTGCCGCGTGCGTTGCGCGTGTTTCCGGCGCACTGAGGCAGCCCGGTTAACCTATATTGCATAACTTGAATCTGGCTGAACCGGAGACATACAAATGAACTTCCAGCAACTGCGCTTCGTGCGCGAAGCCGTGCGCCAGAACATGAACCTGACCGAAGTCGCGAACGTGCTGTATACGTCGCAGTCGGGCGTGTCGAAACAGATCAAGGACCTCGAGGACGAACTCGGCGTCGATATCTTCATCCGTCGCGGCAAACGCCTGACGGGATTGACGGAGCCGGGCAAGGCGGTGCACCAGTTGATCGAGCGGATGCTGCTCGACGCGGAAAACCTGCGCCGGGTCGCCCGCCAGTACGCGGACCAGGACAGCGGCCACCTTGTGGTGGCGACGACCCACACGCAGGCGCGTTACGCGCTGCCCAAGGTGATCCGCCAGTTCACCGAGGTGTTTCCGAAGGTCCATCTGGCCCTGCGCCAGGGCAGTCCGCAGCAGATCGCGCAGATGATCATCAACGGCGAAGCGGATATCGGCATCTCCACCGAGGCGCTCGACCGTTTTCCGGACATCGTCACGTTCCCATGCTATTCGTGGCACCACATCGTGGTCGTACCGAAGGACCATCCGCTGGTGGGCCGCCAGAACCTGACGCTCGATGAGATCGCCGAGTTTCCGATCGTGACCTACGATCAGGATTTCACCGGCCGCTCGCATATCGATCAGGCGTTTGCCAAGGCGGGGGCGTTGCCCGACGTCGTGCTGACCGCCATCGACGCGGATGTGATCAAGACCTATGTCGAGCTCGGCATGGGCATTGGCGTGGTCGCGGCGATGGCCTACGATCCGAAGCGTGACACGGAGCTGGTCGCGCTCGATACCGAGCATCTGTTCGAGGCGAGCACGACCCGCGTCGGCTTGCGCAAGGGCGCGTTCCTGCGGTCTTACGCGTATCGTCTGCTGGAAATGTTCGCGCCACAGTTGAAGGAAGCGGACATCGCCGCGCAGTTGCGCGCAGTGGACTGACGCGTTGCCGGGCCTGTCGCCTGGTTTGTCGCACGCGTCCGGCAATTCTCGTTTGACCGCATGGCGGCGAGCGGCGCATCGCTTACAATCGCCGCCATGAATACTTTGACTTCTTCTTCCTCCGGGGCGCCGGCTGCTGGGGCGCCTGGACTGCCGCGGATCGCTGTCCTGGCAACGGGCGGCACGATTGCCGGCTCTGCCGCCGATGCCACCAATACTTCGGGCTATCAGGCCGGCGTGGTAGGCGTAGACCGCCTGCTCGAGGCTGTGCCCGCGCTGTCGGGCGTCGCGCAGATCCAGCCGGAACAGATTGCCAGCGTCGACAGCAAGGACATGGCACTCGCGCTGTGGACCGCGCTCGCGCAACGCGTCAACACGCTGCTGGCCAGCGACGAGATCGACGGTGTCGTGATTACCCACGGCACCGATACGCTCGAAGAAACCGCCTATCTGTTGCATTTGACTGTCAAAGGGACCAAACCAGTCGTGTTGACGGCGGCGATGCGGCCCTCGTCGGCGCTCTCCGCCGATGGCCCGCTGAATCTGCTCAACGCCGTGACGGTCGCCGCGAGCGCGGCGGCGCACGGGCAGGGCGTGCTGGTCGCGTTCAATAACCGCATTCATAGCGCGCGCGACGTCGTCAAGACCAGCACCTACGCGGTCGATGCGTTCCAGTCTCCGGAAATCGGCGCGCTTGGTTGGGTACAGGATGGCCGTGTCGAATTCCAGCGCAAGGTCGTGCGTCCGCACACCGTCGATACGGAATTTGTAATCGGCACCAAGTGGCCGAACGTCGAGATCGTCGCGAGCTATGCCGGTGTTTCGCGGATCGGTGTCGACGCACTGGTGGCGGCGGGCGTGCGCGGCATCGTCGTGGCCGGCACGGGCAATGGCTCGATTCATTCGTCGGTGCAGCAGGCGCTGGCCGATGCCGTGAAGCAGGGCGTGGTCGTGGTGCGCTCGACGCGGGTCGGCTCGGGCCATGTGATGCGCAATGGCGCCGCGGCTGATGATGTGCTTGGCTTTGTCAGCGCGGGCTCGCTCAACCCGTACAAGGCGCGCGTGCTGCTGATGCTGGCGCTTGCGGCTGGCGGCACGGGGGCGGTGGCGCTGCAAAAGATCTTCGATACCTATTGAGCGGGAAGGGCCGCGCTTCGTTTTTCGCGCGTTAGCCGGATTGCCCAATGAAAACGCGGCGACAGGGGCCAACTGCCCTTGTCGCCGCGTTGTTATCTGATCGCGAAATCCGACAGCCGGACACCCGACGACGACGTCTGACCGACCAAGGCTTCCCCGGCGTCGCCGGGTGCCGCTGCGGACCCCACTTGCCGCTCTCAGCCCAGAGCGGCACG
>Ga0302234_10000938_pt1 | contig 21447 bp, 19 predicted proteins | sample II_Palsa_N3_2_FD_193576 | JGI IMG/M metagenome (GOLD analysis project Ga0302234, IMG submission 193576) | Peat permafrost microbial communities from Stordalen Mire near Abisko, Sweden - II_Palsa_N3_2 | ecosystem: Environmental > Terrestrial > Soil > Palsa > Peat permafrost | place: Sweden... | reverse complement strand
CAGCCGGCTGGCCTGGCTTGGGCGACCGCACCCCTGTCTACTCAATTACCCTGGGAACCAGGTACAGACCGTCCTGGGTCGCGGGCGCGCATTGCTGGAAGTCATCACGGCGGATCTCTTCCGTCACGGCATCGGCACGCAAGCGCAGGGCGATTTCGGCAATTTGGTCGACCGGATGGGCCAAGGGCTCAATGCCCGTGGTGTCGACAGCCTGCATTTTTTCGACCAGCGCGAAAATATTATTCAGCTGTCCCAGCGTCTGTTGCGCCTCGCCTTCGGCTAGTTCAAGTCGCGCCAAATGGGCGATGCGGGTTACATCATTCAGATTCAAAGCCATGTGTTCACCGAGAAAAGTTGCCTGAATTACCTCGCCGCGGGCCTCAAACCCAGGCGGGCAATGCATTGGGGACAGATATGCCCGCTAGACTTGCGAATCACTTCTAGCTGGTTTTACTGCAAAACACCAAAAATTATAAGGTATCATTATGCGCTCGATCTAATACCAGCCGAACCGACATCAGGTCAGTCCGGCTGGCGATGCGCTGGCAAGCTTTACGCCAGCGTTGTTTAGCGCCCCTGCGGCGCCTCGCCGGTTTCGCGCTTCACTACCCGCTCTCCAAGCGTGGCAGTACTGCACGATCTCCGCGGCGAGCCGCTGCCGGTCAATTTTCTCGCAGTTTCGAGTCTGTGTAACAGTGTGTAAACAAGCACTGTTCGCCCGCCCGATGCTGATATTTAGTCGCTGGCCGAGTCATCATGGCCCCCAGTGAGACAGGATTTTTGAATGTTCGGTTTTCTGCGTAGCTATTTTTCGAACGATCTCGCGATCGACCTTGGCACAGCCAACACCTTGATCTACATGCGCGGCAAAGGCATCGTTCTCGATGAGCCTTCCGTCGTATCGATACGTCAGGAAGGCGGTCCCAACGGTAAAAAGACCATCCAGGCAGTCGGCAAGGAAGCCAAGCAGATGCTGGGCAAGGTTCCCGGCAATATCGAAGCGATTCGCCCGATGAAAGACGGCGTGATCGCCGATTTCACGGTAACCGAGCAAATGATCAAGCAATTTATCAAGATGGCGCATGAGTCGCGGATGTTCTCGCCCTCGCCGCGCATCATCATTTGCGTTCCCTGCGGCTCGACCCAGGTTGAGCGTCGCGCCATCAAGGAAGCCGCTCACGGCGCCGGCGCCTCGCAGGTCTACCTGATCGAAGAACCGATGGCGGCCGCCATCGGCGCCGGCCTGCCGGTTTCGGAAGCGACCGGCTCGATGGTCGTCGATATCGGCGGCGGCACCACCGAAGTCGGCGTGATTTCGCTGGGCGGCGTAGTCTACAAGGGTTCGGTACGGGTCGGCGGCGACAAATTCGACGAAGCCATCGTCAACTATATCCGCCGCAACTACGGCATGCTGATCGGCGAACAAACCGCCGAAGCGATCAAAAAGGAAATCGGCTCCGCCTTCCCCGGTTCCGAAGTCAAGGAAATGGAAGTCAAGGGTCGCAACCTGTCGGAAGGCATCCCGCGCAGCTTCACGATTTCCAGCAATGAGATTCTCGAAGCCCTGACCGATCCGCTGAATCAAATCGTCTCCTCGGTCAAGATCGCACTTGAGCAAACCCCGCCGGAACTTGGCGCGGACATCGCCGAACGTGGCATGATGTTGACTGGCGGCGGCGCCTTGCTGCGCGACCTGGACCGCTTGCTGGCGGAAGAAACCGGCCTGCCGGTGCTGGTTGCCGAAGACCCGCTGACCTGCGTGGTGCGCGGCTCCGGCATGGCGCTGGAACGTATGGACAAGCTAGGCAGCATTTTCTCCTACGAATAATATAAGCTGTGCTTGGTGAGCCTGTTTGAGCGCGCGATGCGCTATGCAGTCAAGCAGGCTTCGCCATAAACAAGAAAAGCCCCGCTGTCAGGGGCCCTGTTCCGCAACCTTCGACCTGCCTGGCGCCGACCATGGAATACAGTCCGCCGCCTCTGTTCAAACAAGGCCCCTCGGCGATTGCCCGGCTGATTTTCTTCGTCGCTCTGGCGCTGGCGTTGCTGGTGTCCGATGCGCGCTTTCGCACCCTCGAAGTGGTCCGCGAAGCCATCGGCACGGGGCTCTACCCCTTGCAACGCGCGGCGCTGGTGCCGCGCGACGCGTTCACCGGCGCGCTCGATTTCCTGACCTCAGGGCATCAATTACGCATCGAAAATGCTGCCCTGCAGGCGCGCAACCTGAAGCTCACGCTACAGCAGTCGCAAGCCATCCAGCTCGAAGCTGAAAACCAGCATCTGCGGGCCCTGCTCGACCTCGCGCAACGCCCCGGCATCCAAAGCATTCCAGCCGAAATCCAATACGATACGCGCGACCCCTTCACTCAGAAAGTCGTGATCGATCATGGCTCCAGCTCCGGCATCCAGCTCGGTGCACCGGTGCTGGACGAATCCGGCGTGCTGGGCCAGGTCACGCGCATTTTCCCGCTGCAATCGGAAGTCACGCTGATTACCGATAAAGATCAGGCCGTGCCCGTGCAATTGGTGCGCACCGGCCTACGCAGCGTGATTTACGGCACTCCACGCGGCGAAGCGCTCGACCTGCGCTTCGTGCCCAGCAGCGCCGACGTCAAAATCGGCGACCAACTCGTGACCAGCGGTCTTGACGGCGTGTTCCCGGCCGGCTTGCCGGTAGCGCGAGTAGCCCAGATCGACCGGCAGGCCGACACCGCCTTCGCCCGTGTGATCTGCACCCCGATCGCCCCGGTGCATGGCCCGCGCCAATTGCTGGTGCTCCAGTATCAGACACCGATGCCGCCGTCGCCGATCGACCTGGACGGTAGCGCCAAGGACAGCAGCAAAATCAGCAGCAGCGCAGGCAAAAAAACCTTGAAAGCGCCCGAGAAAACCGCCGCAGCCAGCGAAACCAGTGCGGCCAGCAGCGCCTCGGCCGTGAGCGCGCCGGCCAGCACGGCTCACGCAGCGGCAGCCGGCAACCGTACGCCGCGCCGCGCCGGCACCGCCAGTAATCCGGCGGCAGCATCGCCGGCAGCCGCCGCTCCCTCATTGCCCGCACCCCATGAGGCACGCCCATGAGCCGCCCGCAATACATCCTGCTGCCCGTCAACACCTCGTTTATCGCGTTCAGCCTGGCCGTCGCTTTCCTGCTTAATCTGTTCCCCTGGGGACACGCGCTGGGCGTACCCGATTTCGTCGCGCTGACCCTGCTGTTCTGGAATATCCATCAGCCACGCAAAGTCGGCATGGGCATCGCGTTCCTGCTGGGCATCCTGGTTGACGTCCACGACGCCAGCCTGTTCGGCGAACATGCTTTGGCCTACACCTTGCTCTCCTACGGCGCGATCATGATACATCGCCGTGTGCTGTGGTTCTCTCTGCCCACCCAGGCTTTGCATGTACTGCCTTTGCTGGTGATCGCCCAAATCGTGCCGTTCCTGATCCGCCTGTTCGTCGGCGGAGCATTTCCGGGCTGGGGTTATCTGGTCAACGGTTTTATCGAAGGTCTGTTGTGGCCGATCACGAGCCTGTTGCTGCTCGCGCCGCAAAAGCGGGCATCCGACCCGGACGACACACGGCCGATTTAGCGCTACATGGCCAAGCCGGCCAGGCATAGACTGCATGCCCCGTATTTCCCTCATATGAGCACCCCGCATGACCGAGTTTAAGAACACCGGACAACAATTGCTGCGCTTTCGCATGCGTATCGCCGCTGCCGGCCTGTTCGTGTTTTTTTGCTTCGGGATACTGGTCGCGCGCTTTTTGTTCCTGCAAGTCTGGCACTACAACAAATACTCCCTGCAAGCCGACGAAAACCGAATTTCGGTCGCACCCATCGTGCCGAATCGCGGCATCATCACCGATCGCAACGGCGTCGTGCTGGCAAAAAACTACTCAGCCTACACGCTTGAAATCACCCCATCGAAAATCAACGGCACCCTGGACGAAGTGATCGACCAGATCGGGCAGGTGATTCCCATTGATGCGCGCGACCGCCGCCGCTTCAAAAAACTGCTGGAAGACTCCAAGAATTTCGAAAGTCTGCCGATCCGCACGCGCCTATCCGACGATGAAGTAGCGCGCATGACCGCGCAACGTTATCGCTTCCCCGGCGTCGAGGTGCGGGCCCGGCTGTTTCGCCAATACCCGCTGGGCACTACCGCCGCGCACGTAATCGGCTATATCGGGCGGATTTCGCAGCGCGACCAGGAACACATCGACGCGACTAGCGAACAAAACGACGGCGACCCGGCCCACTACGACAACCGTCTCGATTCGAACAACTACAACGGCACCGACTACATCGGCAAAATCGGCGTCGAACAAAGCTACGAAACAGAACTGCACGGCGAGACCGGCTTCGAAGAAGTCGAAGTCACGGCAGGCGGACGCCCGGTGCGCACCCTGTCGCGCACCCAGGCGGTGCCGGGTAACAATCTGGTGCTGTCGATCGATATCGGCTTGCAGGAAGTTGCCGAGCAGGCTTTCGCCGGCCGGCGCGGTGCGCTGGTGGCGATTGAACCGTCCACGGGCGACGTCCTGGCCTTTGTCTCGGCGCCGAGCTTCGACCCCAATCTGTTTGTCGACGGTGTCGATCAGCAAACCTGGGATCAACTCAACAACTCGTCCGACAAACCGCTGCTGAACCGCCCGCTGCGCGGCACCTATCCGCCCGGCTCGACCTATAAACCCTTTATGGCGCTGGCCGCGCTGACGCTGCATAAGCGCACCCCTGAATGGGGCTTTCAGGATACCGGCTCGTATACTTTCGGCGGTCATACCTTTCATAACGACGTGCGCACAGGCCAGGGCTGGATCGATCTAAATCGCGCCATCGTGGTATCGAACGATGATTATTTCTATGCACTCGCGCATGATATCGGCGTAAATGCGATTGCCGATTTTATGAAGCCCTGGGGCTTTGGACAAAAGACCGGCATCGACGTCGAAGGCGAAGCCGTGGGTGTGCTGCCCTCGACCGACTGGAAACGGCATAACTACAAACGCCCCGAACTGCAGCGCTGGTACGAAGGCGAAACCATCAGCCTGGGGATCGGACAGGGCTATAACTCGTTCACTATCTTGCAGCTCGCGCACGCGGTCGCCACGCTCGCCAACGACGGCGTCGTGATGAAACCCCATCTGGTGAAGGAAATCGAAAACCCGATCTCGCACGGCCTCAGATTGACGGTGCCGCAAACCGGTACCCGGATCAACGTGAGCCAGACCAACATCGATTTCGTCAAGCAAGCCATGGTCGGCGTAACCACCAACCCGTCCGGCACCGCCTACGCAATTTTCCGCGGCGCGCCTTATGTCGCCGGCGGCAAAACCGGCACGGCCCAGGTGTATTCGCTGCAAGGTGCAAAATACCAGGCTCATGCAGTAGCTGAGGATCGTCGCGATCATGCGCTATTCACCGCTTTCGCCCCGGCCGACCATCCGACCATCGCGCTGGCGCTGGTGGTCGAAAACGGTGGCTGGGGTGCGGCAGCCGCGGGACCTATCGCCCGCAAGGTACTGGACTATTGGCTGATCGATCGCCTGAAGCCGGGCGCCGAGGCTGCGGCTATCGCAGCAGCGGCGTCCGCTGCTGCTGCGGCCCAAACCGGCGACGGCCCCGTTATCGGCGGCGCCGAAACGCCCTTGCAAGCCGCCCTGCCGGCCTCGGTCAGCGCCAGATCGAAAGCCTTTGAGTTGCTACCGGCTTCGGATGCCGCAGCCGCCAGCGATCCGCTTGCCGCCAGCGAAGCCGTTGACGGCGTCACGGCGGCTAAGGCCACAGGTCGCCGGGCAGCCTCTGCGGCCTCGACGGCAGCCAGTCCGAGCCGCAATCCAGCGCCGCATGCGCCGCAACCTTTGCCCTTGCCGACTCTGGCGCCCGCCGCGTCCAGCCCCAAACCCTCGCAGGTCAGCCCGGATGCTCCGGGCCCCGGCCAAGACGAATAACGCAGGAGCCCAGCGATGCCCATCGATACCCGTGCCTGGATCAATCGCCTGCGCCGGCTGTTTGTCGGCTTCGACAAACCGCTCGCCCTGTTTGTTTTCCTGCTGCTTAGCGTCGGCATCGTGACGCTCTATAGCGCCAGCATCGATATGCCAGGACGGGTCGAGGACCAATTACGCAATATCTTGCTGACCTTCGCCTTGATGTGGGCCATCGCCAATGTGCCGCCGCAGACGCTGATGCGCTGCGCCGTGCCGCTGTATACCTTTGGCGTGGCCCTGCTGATCGCGGTTGCGGTATTCGGACTCACGCGCAAGGGCGCCAAGCGCTGGATCAACGTCGGCGTGGTAATTCAGCCGTCCGAAATCATGAAGATCGCGATGCCCCTGATGCTGGCCTGGTATTACCAGCGCCGCGAAAGCGTGATTCGCTGGTTCGATTATCTAATCGGCCTGATCCTGCTTGGCGTGCCCGTCGCCCTGATCGCCAAGCAGCCGGATCTGGGTACGGCGGTTCTGGTGCTGGCTGCCGGCCTGTTTGTGATCTACTTCGCCGGCCTGAGTTTCAAACTGATCATTCCGGTGCTGCTGGCGGGTTCGATTGCGGTCGGCTCGGTGGTCGTGATGGAAGACAAAATCTGTCAGCCCTCGGTTGCCTGGCCGATGATGCACGACTATCAAAAGCACCGCATCTGCACCTTGCTGAACCCCGAGTCCGATCCGCTCGGCCAGGGTTTCCATACTATCCAGGCGGTGATTGCGATCGGCTCCGGCGGCACCTTGGGTAAAGGCTGGCTGAAAGGCACTCAGGCCCACCTCGATTTTATCCCCGAGAAACATACCGACTTTATCTTCGCGGTATTTTCGGAGGAGTTCGGCCTGGTCGGTGAAATTGTCCTGATGCTGCTCTATCTGGCGATTATCGTGCGCGGCCTGCTGGTTGCGGCCAACGGCTCGACCTTGTTCGGACGCCTGATTGCCGGCGCCGTCAGCATGACGCTGTTCACCTATGCCTTTGTGAATATGGGGATGGTCAGCGGCATCCTGCCTGTGGTCGGCGTGCCGCTACCCTTTATGAGCTATGGCGGCACCGCCTTGGCGACGCTGGGCATCGCCATCGGCATCATTATGAGCGTGGCGCGCCAGAAACGTCTGATGCAAAGCTGACGCAGTCGGGCTTACTGGGACGCAGCGCTCGCCGCAGCCGCCGAGGCGGCTTTCAGTACCTCTGCCGCATGCTGATTTTCCAGCGTTTGCGATAGCTCGCGAAATTTCCCGAGGCCAGCCGGGTCGCCTTGCGCGCCCGCCTGTGCATACCAGAAGCGTGCGATATTCAAATTCACATGCTCCCCGCCGCGGCCGTATTCATAATAACTACCCAATACGTACTCGGCCGTCATATCGCCGGCTTTGGCTGCCGCCCGATACCACTTCAGCGCCTGCACGTCGTCTTGCGGCGTGCCGCGCCCGGTGAAATATTGATTGGCCAGTGCCAGTTCGGCCAGCACATGACCTTGCTTGGCTGCGAGCAGATACCAGCGATGCGCTTCGGTGGAATCGAGCGGCACTTCCTGGCCGTCGTCGAATAAGCGGCCATACGCATATTGCGCATGGGACATGCCCGCCACAGCAGCCTTTTTCAACCAGACAATCGAGGTATCGAGATCGGCCGGGCCGCCTTCGCCATTCAGCAGCATCATGGCGTAATTGAACTCGGCGAGCCGGTCGCCCAGTTCGGCCTGAGCTCGGAACTCCGAGCGGGCTACCGGGAAATTGCCCGCATTGTAATCGGCTACGGCTTCCTGGGTAGCGCGGCTGCTCTTTGCTACCTCTTGAGCTGCGGCTCCGGTGGCAAGCAGGACGGAGCTAACGAGCAGGCCGGCAATCAGGGATAGCAACGCATGCGACTTCATGAGCGCGCCTCCTGCAAAGCCTGCCGCGTGGCGCGCATCAACCAGGTCATATCGGTGGCAAGGGCGATGACTCTAAAACCCATTTCGTGAAAATATCGAGCTTCGGATGCATCCATCGCCATGATGCCGCTGGCGATGCCCGCCGCTTCCGCGGCCTCCACTACCTTCATAAACGCGGCCTCGACATCGGGGTGCTTGCTGTCCCCCAGGTGCCCGAGACTGGCCATCAGATCGGCCGGGCCGACAAACAGGCAATCGATACCGGGCGTAGCGGCAATCGCTTCGACATTCAACAAGGCTTGCTTCGATTCGATTTGCGCCAGCACCGCGATCTGGGCATTGGCGCTTTGCACGTAGTCGCGCCGAGCGCCATAGGCTCCGGCCCGCACACCACCGGCCACGCCGCGCAAGCCATCCGGATTGGCGGCATCGGGGTAACGGGTACGGCGCACCGCCAAGGCGGCTTGTTCAGCTGAGTCGATAGAGGGGAACATCACGGTGCGGGCACCGGCGTCGAGCACACGTTTGACCAGCCAGGCGTCGTGCGCCGGTACTCGCACCACGGCTTCGCTGGGTAAATGAGGGGCGGCAATCGCACGCAATTGATGTTCGACGTCGCGGCTATCGTTGGGGCTATGCTCCATGTCGATGCACAGCCAATCGAAGCCCGCGTGGGTCAGTGCCTCGGCCACAGCCGGGCTACCGAACGACAGCCACAAGCCATACAGGGCCTCGGGCTCATTGAGGCGCGCTTTCAAGCCATTCGTCAAAGTGCTCATGGGCAACCAAGGGATCGCATCCAGCGTCCCGGCGCGCAGTGACTCAGCGTGCGGGGGCCGTGCGTCGTCTCGCTCCGTGTTTTAGGTATATCCGATCATACCGGACAATTAAAACAATGCGCGATAGCCCGATGACAAGATGGGGACGAGGGCAGACGAGCGTCAGGCCGGCTCCGGGCGCTCGATATCGGCCCAGCAATTCGGCGTTTCATACAGACGCAAATGCTTGAGCCGCAGATTGACACCGTAATGCGCGTCGTACACCGGCGACAAAATACGGAAAGCAACAACCGCAAGGTTCTCGACTGTGGGGATGCAGTCGAGCACCACGGTTTTATGGTCCGGCATTGATGCCAGAAAATCGCGCACTTGCGTATCGCCCTCATAGACGATAAACGCGTGATCCCATTTTGCGATCAGGTGTTCCATCGCCAACGATTTGACGTCGGCAAAATCCATCACCATGCCGCGGTCCGGCGCGCCGACGTCTTCGACCAAATCGCCTTCCAGCGTAATTTCGATGACGTAGCGATGCCCATGCAGATTGCGGCACTGGCTGCGGTGGTCCGGGATGCGGTGTCCTGCATCGAATTCAAGTTTGCGGGTTATTTTTAGCACGGCCTCTGGCCTTCCCCATCGGGGCAACAAAAATCAGGGAATATTAAGATATTTATGGGTTTGCATCGATAAGCGCCACTGCGGATGACGTTTGCACCAGTCGATGGCCAGCTTGGTATTCAGCTCGCGCGACGGGCCATCCATAGGCTGGACCAAAAAATATTCGAAATCGAGTTGCGCATATTCAGCCAGCTGTTGATGGGCTTGCGGCACCACCACCTTAAGCTCATGCCCACGGCGCACCACCAATTCCGCATCGGCTTTGGGACTGACACAAATCCAGTCGACGCCATCGGGCACCGGCAAAGTACCGTTGGTTTCGATCGCGATTATAAAGTCCTCGGCATGCAGGGCCTCAATCAAAGCGCTGTCCAGCTGCAGCAGCGGCTCGCCGCCGGTGCACACCACAAAGCGATGGCCCCAGCCTTGCGGCCACAGAGCGGCGACTTGCGCCGCCAATTCGGCAGCAGTGCGAAATTTTCCGCCGTTTTCGCCATCGGTGCCGACAAAATCGGTATCGCAGAATTGGCATACCGCCGCAGCGCGATCTTCTTCACGGCCGGTCCACAGATTACAACCGGCAAAGCGACAGAACACCGCCGGACGGCCCGCGTTGGCGCCCTCGCCTTGCAGGGTATAAAAAATTTCCTTGACCGCGTACGTCATGCTTAGGCTCCAGCAGCGCCGGCCGCATCGGACCCGGCCAGTAACTCGGCCACGCTTTGCCCGGCACGATATGCCTGATAGCCGCGCTTGCGCAATTCGCAGGCGGGGCAAGTGCCGCAACCATAACCCCAATCGTGCAAAGCGCCGCGCTCGCCCAAATAACAGGTATGCGTGCCCGCACGAATCAGATCCACCAGAGCATCGCCGCCCAGCTCCTGCGCCAGCCGCCAGGTGTCGGCTTTATCGATCCACATTAGCGGCGTCTCAAGCACAAAGCGGCGATCCATCCCGAGATTCAAGGCAACTTGCAAGGCCTTGATGGTGTCATCGCGGCAATCGGGATAACCGGAAAAATCGGTTTCGCACATACCGCCGACAATCACTTGCAGTCCGCGGCGATAAGCGACCGCGGCAGCAAAGGTCAGGAACATCAGGTTACGGCCGGGTACGAAGGTATTCGGCAAGCCCTGCGCATTGGCTTCAATCGCGATCTCGCGTGTCATCGCGGTATCGCTGATCGCGCCCAGCACCGATAGGTCGACCAGGTGATCTTCGCCCAGACGCCCCTGCCACTGAGGGAACGCCTGCAAGCGTTCACGCAAGCCTGCGCGGCAATCGAGTTCGATATGGTGACGCTGACCGTAGTCGAAACCCAAGGTTTCAACACGGCGATAGCGTTCGAGTGCCCACGCGAGGCAGGTGGCGGAATCTTGCCCGCCTGAAAACAGCACGAGCGCACTGTCTTGAGCGACTGTCCGGTTCACCGGGAAACTCCTGAGATTGAAACGCCTGGCCTGAAGGCTGGCGATATCGGTCAAGGCCGTGCGGCCCGACGACTGCATCCAGCGCCATACGTCGGATGCTGATATCCGCGTCGGCCATGCCGATGCGTCAACGCCGGCACCCAATTCAGCGCCAACGGCACGGGCCGGTGCGAAAGCGCGAGGGATTTTGCCCCAGTATAGTCCGGAGCAAATAAAAAAGGACTTGCATCTCTGCAAGTCCTTTCAGCATGACTGGTGGCCTGGGGCGGAATCGAACCACCGACACAAGGATTTTCAATCCTCTGCTCTACCGACTGAGCTACCGGGCCACTCTAAGAGAGCGAGAGTATATCAAACACTTTTCATAAGCTCAAGCATCTTATGCAAAACAATTTAAAACAGGGTACTGCTCAGGGCGCTGCACTCCGTGGAGCACAGCGCTCGGCAAGCTACCCGTGCGTCATTCGCTCTTGTTTTTACCGAGCTCGACACCCAGCTGCTTCAGCTTGCGATACAAGTGGGTACGTTCCAGCCCGGTCTTTTCTGCGACGCGCGTCATGCTGCCGTTCTCGCGCGACAAATGATACTCGAAGTAGGCACGCTCGAAGGCATCCCGTGCATCACGCAGCGGAATATCGAACGAGATGGTCGCGCTTTGCCCCGGCACGAAGCTGTTCGGCACCCGCCCTTCGGCAGTGCTGCCGGTCAAGGTGGGCACACCGCTTAGCAGCGGCGGATTGACGTGGATCGATGTAGCAGCTGCCACCGCCGGCTGCCCCGAACGGACCAAGCCCTGCTCAACCGCTTTAAGCAGTTTTTGCAGTGCGATAGGCTTTTCGAGAAAATTCATGGCGCCGATCTTGGTCGCCTCGACCGCAGTATCTATCGTGGCATGACCCGACATCATGATCACTGGCATCGTCAGTTGCCCCTGCGCGGCCCATTCCTTCAGCAGTGTCACGCCGTCGGTATCGGGCATCCAGATATCGAGCAGCACCAGATCGGGTGTCTGGCGCAAACGATAATCGCGGGCCTGCTGCGCGTTCTCTGCGACTTCAACCGCATGACCCTCGTCACTCAGAATCTCCGAGAGCAACTCCCGGATACCCATTTCATCATCTACTACGAGAATGGTTGCCATTTACGCTACCTTTGTTTGCACTTTGTTCTGTGTCTTTGATCGTGTCCGGCCCGGTGCAGACCCAGGGTCTATTACCGGTTCGGCGCTTGCCGGCGGGTCCAGCGAGCTGTCCGCCATATGTAGAAACAGGATGGATATTTGCGCCCCACCGACCGCATCCTCCGTGGTTTTCTCGCGGTTGCGTATATCGATGCGCGCTCCATGTTCGTCGACAATTTTCTTTACCGTGGCAAGCCCAAGCCCCGTACCCTTGGCCTTCGTCGTCACATAAGGCTCAAAGGCGCGTGTCAGAATTCTCGCAGGAAAACCCGGGCCATTGTCAGACACGGTCATCCGTACCGCCAGCGGCGTTTTACCTTCGACGTCCGGATCTCCGTATTCTACTGTCTTGGTTTCCAGAATTACCTGCGGATGTGCTTGCTCGGCAATCGCATCTTGCGCATTTTGCAATAAATTATGAATCACCTGGCGCAGTTGCGTGGGGTCACCCTTGATCGCCGGCAGCGGACTCAATTCGATTTTGATTGGGCTACGCCCTTCATCAATGCCATACAGCGTCATCACCTCGGCGACCAAATCGTTCAGCTGTAGATTTTGCAGCACAGCGGGCGGCGTACGCGCATATTCGCGGAAATCGTCGACCATGCGTTTCATGGCCTGCACTTGATTGACGATGGTAGTCGCGCCGCGCTTCAGGAACTCGGCATCCGTATGACTGAGTTTATCGTGCAGCTTCATCTGCAAACGTTCGGCGGAAAGCTGAATCGGTGTCAGCGGATTCTTGATTTCATGCGCCAGACGCCGCGCCACCTCACCCCAAGCGACGGAACGCTGCGCGGAAATTACGTCTGAAATATCATCGAACACCACCACATATCCTGCCAGTGCGGCATCTTCATGAGCCTCGGCCAGTGAACGCGTGGCGTTGCGCAGTAAGCGCGTGCCGCGCACCAGCAAGGTCACCGGCTCGGCTTCGCCCGGTACCGGAATCTCGATCTGGCGCTGCCAGTGACCCAAATCGCCACGCCCGAGCGCGCTGGCCGCATCGCGGTCGGCAAATGCTTCACGAACCAGCACGGCAAACTCGGAGAGTACCGGAATCTGTTCGACAGGCGTATTCACATGGTTATCGAACGGTTGCCGGAAGATGCGCTCGGCGCCCGGGTTGGCTGTCGTCAGTTTGAATTGGCGGTCGAATACGAATACGCCGGCAGTCAGATTGGCGAGTACGCTTTCCAGATATGCTTTGGAGTTTTCCAGCGCGATTTGGTTGCGCTCGACAGCCGCTCGCGCTTCCGACAACTGCCGTGTCATGGCGTTAAACGACTTGGTCAGGAAACCGAGTTCGTCATTGCTTTTGATCTCGCCTTTAGGGGTATAGTCGCCGCGCGCCACTTCCATGGTGCCTTGCGCCAGTAAAAATAAGGGCCGCGCCAGTTGATTCCCCAACACCAGCGCCAAAGCCATGGCGATAAACGTCGCCAAGAATAGGGCGAGCGTCAGCGTACCGATATACATTTTGCGCAGGCCGGTACGGCCTAGTGCTTTTTCCTGGTAGTCGCGATACGCTTTTTGCACGGCCTCCGCATTGCGCGCCAAGGCAGGCTGCACCGGCTGCGTGATTTGCAGAAAGCGCTCATCGTTTTGCAAGGTGGTCGAGTCAAGGCCTGCCGGAATCCGCACCACGACGCGCAAGCGCAAGGCACCGCTCGACGAACCCGCGCCGCCGTCGCCGTCGAGTTCGCCCTCGACAGCTGAATAACCACGCCCGCGCGCCTGCTCCAACATCAACGAAGTCGGCAGATCGTCGGGCAGCAAGGTCGCAAAATTGGACGACGCCTGAGCCAGAACCCGGCCGGCCGGCGACACAATAATGGCATCTTGCACGCCGAATTGATCGCGCAAGCGCAGCAGCGTCAGGGTTGCATTCGCACTACCCGCACTCGATAACTGATCGGCCATCGAGCGACCGCGGTTTTGCAAATCGCTCAGGGCACCGTCCAGCATGCCGCGCCCGAGATTCAAGCCGGACTCCAAGGCGGTCTCGACATTCACATCGAACCACGATTCGATACTGCGCGAAACAAATTGCAACGACACCAAATAAATTATCCCGCCCGGCAAAACCCCGACCAGCGCAAAAAAGATCGCCAGCTTGGCCAGCAGGCGCGTACCGAAACGTCCTTCGCGTATGCGCGCAATGATGATCCAGACCAAGCCCAGCAGGATCAGCATAAAGACCAGTGCCACCCCGACGTTAGCCGCGTACAGCACCGAGTAATAGCGATCGAAAAATTCGGTATTGGCGCTGGCCAGGGCCAATAAGGCAAGCAACAACAAGGCCGTAACGGCTAGCGTGCCGCCCAGGAGGCGCATCAGGAATAGTTTGACGTCGACTCTATTTAGCATGGTCGGGCGCCGTAAAAGGGAATTGCCACCACTCGGACGAGAGATTCCAATCGCGATTATTCACCGCGTCGATCTGGAAAGGTTTAGGCATCAGATCGGTGTCCAGCCGCATCCGCACGGATGCCACATAGGTTTCGCCGGGCTGAGCCTGGGCACGGTCGATCACATGCCAGGAAGTGACGTGCTTGATTACCGCCAGAGCCTCTTTCAGCGATTCGAAGCCGAGTTGCAAACCGCCGCTGGACACGCGGTACTCTCGCGTGAGCGGTTGAAACGATAGCCGGATACTTTGCGAGGTGCTGACGCTATGCTCGTCGAACCAATACCAGCGTCCGCGAGTCAACTCGAAATTGGTGGTGAAGTACAGTGGGATGCCTTTGTTGACAGCGTCTTCGAGGCTGGCATTCAATTGAAAATCGAAACGGGCGTCGAGATTCCAGCCCCCGACACTATCGGCTTCAAGCGATGCCTGCTGTACCGCAATGCCTTCGGCCCACGCAGATCCGGCGCCGCATAGGAGCAGCGCCAGCGCAATACTGGAGAACAGCCGCCCAAAGCTTGAGCGTCGGAGAAAGCGTCCGAAAAGGCGTAAAAAAAAGGTCACCGTTTTTGAAAGCGCGCGTAAAAAAATCCGTCGTGATTGGCGTCTGGTTTTTTACCAGACCCGGCGACCGTGGGCAACAACTGGCCTGGCGCTTCCAATCGTACCGCATCTTGTTGCTCGCTTTCAAACCATTGTGCTTGCATCTCGCCTTCTTCTGGAAAGATCGAACACGTGACATACAGTAATTCGCCGCCTGGCGCCAGCGTGCGCCACAACGCCTTGACAATGCGCCGCTGCAGCGCCACCAAGGTCGCGATATCGGACGAACGACGCAGCCAGCGAATATCGGGATGACGTCTGACGATACCCGAAGCCGAACATGGCACATCGGCCAGAATCCGCTCGAAGGGCCGGCCATCCCACCATGCATCCGGGTCACCGGCATCGCCGATTTGCACCTGGGCCGACAGGCCCAGCCGGACCAGATTGTCGGTAATACGCGAGGCGCGCTGCGGGTCGCTTTCGAGCGCCACTAGTTCTATATCGGCCAACTCCAGCAGATGTCCGCTCTTACCGCCGGGAGCCGCACAGGCGTCGAGCACGCGCATCCCGGCTTGTGCGCCCAACAGCGGGGCAGCCAGTTGAGCGCCTGCATCCTGCACAGAAACCAGGCCATCGGCAAAGCCGGGCAAGCGTTCGACCGCCACGCCGTGCTCCAGCACAATCGCATACGGGCCGGCCGCTTGCGCGGGAATTTGCGCCTCGGCCAAGCGCTGCAAATAACCAGGCACCGATTCAAGCCGGCGGTTCACACGCAAGGTCAGCGGGCCTTGCACCCGATCGGCCTCAAGTATCGCCTGCCAGTTGTCAGGCCATGCACGCCGCAGCGCGACAATCCACCATTGCGGCGCATTCCAGCGCGCGACCGGCTTGGCCAGCGCATTGGCCAGCAGACTATCGCGATTGCGTAGGAAATTTCTCAAAACGGCGTTAACCAAACCTTTCGCAAAATTGAGCTCGCGTCGCGCCGCGATCGCTTCGACTGCCTGATCCACTACTGTAAAAGCCGAGTACGCTGCGGTCTCCGGCGGATCAGCCAGCAGCGCCAGCGCACAGGTCAGGATATTGGCAACTTGCGGCGGCGGTGCTTTTTGTACCAGGCCGCTGGCCAGCGCATCGGCAACCCCCAACGAACGCAAGGTGCGGTACGCGATATCCTGGGTTGCGCCCCTTGCCAGCGTGGTGCCTTGCGCGGTCGTCACAGCGGTCAGCGCCTGCGGCAAGGCCAGGCCGGAGCGCACGGCACCCAACGCTTGCGCTGCGCCATCCAGTGCAAAGGCAAGTGAATCGGGGGCTAACGGCAAGGCCGGCAGCCAGGTCGGCGCGGCATCGTTACGCAAGGCGCTGATCGAGCCTGTTGAACGCGGACGGGCAGCGGGCCGTGGCCGGGAGGTAGAACCGGCCGCTCGATGGGGGCGGGTGGCGGAACGCGGCGAAGCCGGGGGACGCTTTGAATTCATTGGAGCCTGCGGCTAGCGCGAATCAGACTGACGCGCGGGTAAAACACATGATAAAACGCTACGGCGCCCCATCGGGAACGCATGGCCAGCTCGCTAATCGACGATTTGGCAATGCACTCCACAGGATTGGACCGCCCGCAACACAAGTGACGCAGCCGAGCCGCTTGCCGACAGGCTGGATAGCCTCGGAGAGCCGCCCGAAATTCGCTGCATTGTAACGCGCCGCATGCCCCGCCGTATCGGATCGCACCGATATTCGATTGCACGACCGACGGGCCAGTACGCGCCGTGCAAGCGCCCCAGCCTCGTGCAACTCGATAAATAGGGAAGATTCGGTGTGTGCGGCCGGGAAAGAAGACTTGGCCGAGCAAGCCTGTCACGAGGACAGGCTTGGGTGAAACTCAAACGCGGCCGGGGGCTGCGCGCGCCATTTCCATCAGCCGCGCCACTCGCTCAGCGACCGGAGGATGGGTTGAGAATAGATTCGCCATGGTGCCGCCCGATAGCGGATTCATAATCATCATCTGGGCTGTGGCCGGATACGCTTCAGCGGTCGGAAACGGAATGCCTTGCGCATAGCGGTGGATTTTTTCGAGCGCCGACGCAAGCGCCGCGGGATCGCCGGAGATTTGCGCGCCGCCACGATCCGCCTCAAATTCGCGAGCCCGCGAAATCGCCATCTGGATAAGTGCCGCGGCGAGCGGAGCAAGAATCGCCACGGCGATAGCGGCGAGCGGATTGGCGCGCCGCCCGTCGGCATCGCGCCCGCCAAAAAACAGGGCGAAATTGGCCAATGCAGACACCGCGCCGGCCATGGTCGCCGAAACAGTCGAAATCAAGATATCGCGATGCTGCACATGAGCCAACTCGTGGGAAATCACGCCACGCACTTCGCGATCCGACAAAATCCGCAATAAGCCCGTGGTGGCAGCCACCGCGGCATGCTCGGGATTGCGGCCGGTTGCAAACGCGTTGGGTGCGCTTTCGTCGATCAGATAGACCCGCGGCATCGGCAAGCCGGCACGTTGCGCAAGCTCCCCGACCATGCGGTAAAACTGCGGCGCATTGCGCTCGTCGACGGCTTGCGCGTTATACATGCGCAGCACCATCGAATCGGAAAACCAATAGGCGAAGAAATTAGTACCCAGCGCAAACAGCAGGGCCAGCAACATACCACGCTGCCCACCCAGCAGCCCGCCGATCACGACAAAAAGCGCGACGATGGCGGCCATCAGCACAGCTGTCTTTAAACCGTTGAACATGAAAACCTCTTTTATACAGATTTTTGCCGGCCGGAGTCGCGCTCACCTGAGCGCAGCCGGCCACTCGGACCAAGCAGCGCATGCGGGATACGCCATGCGGCGGCTTACCGATTAGATGTGGGTATCGCTGAAAAATTCAAACGGCTGGCCGGCTCAGGGTCAACGGTGGACCGTTGCGAGCTTGATGCCTAATCCGACAAAAGCGCTGCCGATCCCGCGGTCGAGCCAGCGGCGCAATGACGGATTGTTTCCCATACGCCGCGTAACGGAGCCGGCCAGCCAGGCGATACCGCTATTCCAGATCGTGCTCATGACGACGAACACACCACCCAGCAAGAGAAACGCCAGGGATTTATGCTGACTGCCGGCGCTGACGAATTGCGGAAAGAAGGAAACGAAAAACAGCACCACCTTGGGATTTAGTACGTTGGTCCAAAAACCCTGTAAAAACAAGGCTCGCAACGAACGCGTAGCCGTCGCTTGCGGCACCGGCGCAGCGTGCGGATCGGCGGCTGGGCGCTTGAGCAGCAGCATTACGCCAAGGTAAACCAGATAAATTGCACCCACCAGCTTGATTACGGTAAAGGCCGCGGCGGAAGTCGCCAGCAGCGCAGTCAGGCCGAATGCACAGGCCAGGGAGTGCACACAGCATCCGGCCGAGATACCCAGCGCCGACATCAAACCCGCGCTGCGCCCTTGCCCGACGCTACGGCCAACGATATAAGCCGTATCCGGACCTGGTGTCGCATTGAGCAACAGCACGGCAATTACAAAAAACCAGAACTGGGTAATCCCGAACATAACGGCTCCAGAGTTTGCCGGTCAGCGGCAGGTCGACAGATTGACGATTCTAACGCGGCCCGGATGCCGAGAATAGCGAGCCGGCGGGATCAGACACTGGGCAATGCGAAAGCCTGACCCGCTTGCAAATTAAAACCCGCGACAAACTCACGCGTAGCCAGACGTTTGCCGCCGGGTTTCTGCCAGAGTGTGGCGCGCAGCACGCCGCGACCGCAGGCAATCGTTACCCCATCGTGCTGAACCTCAAGGATGGTGCCGGCAGGCGCCGATGGCTGAAGCTCCAGCGCCTCGGCAGCCCAGATTTTCAAAGCTGCGCCGTCCAGCACCGCGGAGCCGCCCGGAAAGGGATCGAATGCGCGAATCTGCCGCGCCAGCACCTCGGCATCGCGCCGCCAATCGAGATGTCCTTCGTGCTTGCTGATTTTCTCGGCGTAAGTCACGCCGGCCTCCGGCTGTGGCGTTGCCGGCAAACTACCGCCCAGCGCCAGCACCTGCAAGCCGGCAACAATCGCGTCGGCACCGGCTTGCGCGAGCTTGTCGTGCAGGCTGCCGGTGGTGTCGGTCGGCGCGATTGCCAGCCGGGTGGTAATCAGCATGGGGCCGGTGTCGAGGCCGACATCCATTTGCATCAAGGTAATGCCGCTCTCGCGATCGCCGGCCTCGACCGCGCGATGAATCGGAGCCGCACCGCGCCAACGTGGCAACAAGGAAGCATGGATATTGAGACACCCATGCGGCGCAATCTCAAGCACCTCTTGCGGCAGCAGCAGACCATAAGCTGCGACCACCATCACGTCGTGTGGCGTGGCGCGTAATTGTTCAATAGCCGCAGCGGCTTCAGCGGGAAATTTGCCTAGCCGGCGCAAGGATGGCGGCTGGGCCACCGGTAAGTCATGAGCCAAGGCAAATTGCTTGACCGCGCTTGGCGTCAGCTTCATGCCGCGGCCGGCGGGGCGATCCGGTTGGGTCAGCACCAAGGGCACGGCAAAACCGGCGGCATGAATCGCAGCCAATGCCTGAGCGGCAAATTCAGGCGTGCCGGCAAAAATAACGCGCAAAGGCTTGGACATGGTGAGCTACCCGGCAATAAACGTGGAGAAGGCGAGGAAAATGGAGCAGTACGCGCAAGCGGCGTAGTCGTGAAACCCAGTATGCCCTTAGGCGGCGGTAGCGGTAAGCTGGCCGGTCGGCTTATCGAGAGTCCGGCCCATCGTCAATGGTCAGGCACTGTACCGCCAATGCCCAGGCGCGCAAACCCGCGCGGCCCGGCACAAACAACGAGTGGCGGCAGACTTACATCGCCGTAGCGAGTTTTTTCATTTTGGTTTTGATACGGGTCTGCTTAAGCGGCGACAAATACTCTACAAAAACCTTGCCAAGCAAATGATCCATTTCGTGCTGAATACAGGCCGCCAACAATCCATCGGCTTCCAGTTCGAACGGTTCGCCATGTTCATTGAGCGCCCGCACCCTGACTTGCTCGTAGCGTTCAACGTCGTCGTATATACCCGGCACCGACAAACAGCCCTCTTCCGAAATTTGCTTGAGCTCACTGGTCCAAATGATTTCCGGATTGATAAACGCCATTAATTCGTCGTGCGTCTCCGACAAATCGATCACGATCAAGCGCTCGTGCACGTCCACCTGCGTTGCAGCCAGACCAATTCCGGGTGCGGCGTACATGGTCTCGCCCATGTCGAGCACCAGCTTGCGGATGCGGTCGTCGACCCGTGCGATGGGCTTGGCGACCGTATGCAAGCGACGATCCGGGTAATTCAAAATATTCAGTAATGCCATTGTGGTTCCAGACCGTTGTAGCGAACAAAGCGGCGAGGCGCCATCTGCCGAACAGCCTAATTACGGCCGAAACGAGGCAGGCGCACTATACAAGCGTGGAATCGAAGCCTCACGAGCTCCACAGACAACTTGCACGCGCTTTGTCGGGTGTGTCGAACACCTTGTTAACAGATTGGAAGTTTAGCATAGCGCCCTACTCGCTGCTCATGGCAGAGCACGGCGTCAGCACCGCCGCGCGGGGCTGACGCCCCGATTATCGGGATACCGCTCAGACCTTTTACTCACCGAGCCATGCATACGCTGACATTGACCGAAGCCGAAATCGCCGCATGGCTGCGCCTCACCAACGCGCCGGGCATCTCCCGAGCACTGGCGCGCAAACTGTTAGCCGCCCTGGGTGGTCCGCAGTCCATTTTTGCCGCGTCTCATGCAGCACTGTGCGCCCTGGCCGGACGCAAAGCCGCCGACGCCATCCTGCAAATGCCTCCGACCGAAGAGGCGCAATCCCTGCTCGCAGCAACGCTTAGCTGGCTCGCCCAAGCGGATTGCCACCTGGTGACCTTGGCCGACCCGGCCTACCCGTCCATGCTGCTCAATACCGACGACCCGCCCCCCGTGCTGTATGTGCACGGCCGGCTGCAATTACTGCATACACCGGCGTTGGCCATCGTAGGCAGCCGGCACGCCAGCGCTCAAGGGCTGGCCAATGCCCATGCTTTTGCAGCGGCGTGCGCCTGCGCCGGACTGACTGTCGTTTCCGGCATGGCCCTGGGCATCGACGGTGCCGCGCACCAAGGCGCGCTGGCCGTGGGTGGCGCCACAGTCGCCGTGGTAGGCACCGGCGTGAACCGAGTCTATCCGTCACGCCATGGTCCACTGGCACGGCAATTGGCTCAGCATGGCGCGCTGCTGTCCGAATGGCCGCTGGGCACGCCACCTCGATCGAACCACTTCCCGCAGCGCAATCGCCTGATTGCAGGGCTGGCTCGCGGTGTGCTGGTGGTGGAAGCGGCGGCGCAATCGGGCTCGCTGATCACGGCGCGCTTGGCCAATGAAATGGGGCGCGACGTCTATGCGATACCGGGGTCGATTCACGCAACGCTGACGAAAGGATGCCATTACCTGATTAGAGAAGGAGCAAAATTAGTCGAATCGATGGAAGACATACTCGAAGATTTCGGCTGGCCCGCCGCATCACCCGCATCACCCGCATCACCCGCATCACCCGCATCACCCGCATCACCCGCATCACCCGCATCACCCGCATCACCCGCATCACCCGCATCA
>Ga0302234_10000929_pt1 | contig 21613 bp, 16 predicted proteins | sample II_Palsa_N3_2_FD_193576 | JGI IMG/M metagenome (GOLD analysis project Ga0302234, IMG submission 193576) | Peat permafrost microbial communities from Stordalen Mire near Abisko, Sweden - II_Palsa_N3_2 | ecosystem: Environmental > Terrestrial > Soil > Palsa > Peat permafrost | place: Sweden... | reverse complement strand
CGCGCTAGCGAATGTGCCGGTTCGATCGATGGCATCGAGGACACGCAAGACTTCGAGAGTTATCTTCATATCGAATTTTTCACGCCCCAGATACTGATCACGATCGGATGGTCCAATCCATCGATTTTGACTGCTGGCGAACAATACCATTGACACGCGCGGATGGTTTCTTAAATTTTCTGACAACCTCTTAATTGCCGAGGCGCCGGTAATGCCGTCCGGATGCGGCCGCGCCTCGCAGCGGCATAGGTCGAAGAAATGAAGCCGATGCCAAGCGTGCCAAACGAACGAGTCCCGGCTTGGTCGCCCAGCAGGGGCTCCGCATCCCACTCGATCCGCATCTACGCGGACGTCACCTCTGGTGCGCCTTTATAGCCTCAACCACGCCAGCGCCATAAGCTGGGTCTGCCTTCGTGCAGTGATCGATATGCAGTTGCTGAACGGGTTTGGACACCCCCGCAATCGCCCTTGCCGTGTTATCGAAGAGCGCTTGCTTCTGTTGAGGTGACATTTTACGGAAGAGTGCACCGGGCTGGGAAAAGTAGTCTTCGTCAACCCGATGGTTCCAGTGATCAGCTGAGCCTTCGAGCGCAAGAGGTGGCTCTCGAAACTCGGGCTGTTCGCGCCATTCGCCGCGCGAATTCGGATTGTATGACGTAGTTCCGCCGCTGTTCCCATCGACCCGCATTAGACCATCACGGTGATAGCTGTGAACCGGGCACTTCGGCGCGTTTACCGGAATCTGATTGAAGTTGACGCTCAGGCGGTAACGCTGCGCATCGCCATACGAAAAGAGACGGCCCTGCAGCATCTTGTCGGGTGAAAAGCCGATGCCCGGTACGACATTAGCCGGGCTGAACGCTGCCTGTTCAACATCCGCGAAATGGTTTTCCGGGTTCCGGTTCAATTCCACCACACCTACTTCAATCAGCGGGTAGTCTCCTGTAGGCCACACTTTGGTCAGATCGAACGGGTTGATATGGTACGTCGCTGCATCCCTCTCAGGCATGATCTGAACATAGAAGGTCCATCGCGGAAATTCTCCCCGTTCAATGGATTCATAAAGGTCCCGGCGCGAGCTCTCACGGTCCTTGCCAACTAATGCCTCGGCCTCGGCATCAGTCAGGTTCTGAATACCCTGCTGCGTGCGGTAGTGAAATTTTACCCAGTGGCGCTCATTTTCCGCATTAATGAAACTATAGGTGTGACTACCAAACCCGTGCATGTGCCGGAATGTCTTTGGCAGTCCGCGGTCGCTCATTACAATCGTCACTTGGTGTAGCGATTCCGGCAGTTGCGTCCAGAAATCCCAGTTGTTTTCGGCGCTACGCAAACCAGTACGCGGATCCCGTTTGACGGCATGATTTAGGTCGGGAAAGTTCAGCGGGTCTCGCATGAAGAACACGGGCGTGTTGTTTCCAACCATGTCCCAGTTGCCCTCGTCAGTGTAGAACTTGAACGCGAATCCGCGGATGTCCCGTTCCGCGTCTGCCGCACCACGCTCGCCTGCCACCGTGGAGAAGCGGGAAAACATGGGCGTTTGTTTGCCAACTTCAGAGAATATCTTTGCCCGCGTGTATTTCGTGATGTCATGGGTCACAGTGAACGTACCGAATGCGCCCGAACCCTTCGCGTGCATGCGGCGTTCGGGAATGACCTCACGGTCGAAGTGCGCCAGCTTCTCAAGAAGCCAGACATCCTGCAGTAAAGCTGGGCCACGAGGTCCCGCGCTCTGGATGTTGTTGTTGTCGACGACCGGTGCCCCAAACGCTGTGGTCAACTTGCTCATGTCCTGTCCTCTTCGATAGAAAGTCGGCGCTACGCTGCGCCACGGCGGATTCGAACCGCAAACCTGGGTTGTTACGCGGGAAGTGCGCGCACCGCAATCGGCAATTTCCGATCATAGTTAGTCGAGCAACACAAGGTCGAGTTAAGAGTTCTGAAAGCGGGTCGATTCCCCGCTGGCACGGCATTCGTACAATCGGGAGGTTATCTCAGGGTGCCCAAATTTCGCTGAACACATATTTTCCTAGACACACTAAAAATCGTTGTTGGTCAGACGGGCGTCGGCTGGACGGCGTTGTTGTTCCCGAGGACGCCGCACGGAGGGATTAAGTCGGACTTCCCCTTTTCACAAGATTTAACTGGGAATTCAGATACGGGGTGACGAGAATGCAATTCTTACGCAAGTTGTGGCTTTTGCATCCACTTGAAGTCAGTGATGTATCGCCAGTCTCCGGGGCTTCTGGTATCCGTTGATCATCGTCTAAGGGCGCGGAAGCAGGCGCGTATTTGATAAACAAAGGAAAGCTATGCTGCATCCGGCGCGCAGCGACAAACGAACAACGCATAGCTATCCGGTTTGCGCCGCTCGGATCGCCTGGGTCAGCCTGGTGCTGACCTTGGTGCTTGCCGTGCTGCCCCTCATCAAGGGTGGTTGGTTCGATATCCGCTGGTGTGCTGCCTTGTCGAGCGCGTGGCTCAATGTCTTCACCGTCTCGCTGGCAGTCCGGCTTGCCAATGCCGGCGGCGAGCGTGGCGGCGCACATACCGAAGAACATACGCCGCTGCAGCAAGGCCTGCGTGTCTTGCATGGCGCCTGGTGGCGCAGCCTGGGCCGCGCTAGCGTGGCCGCGCTGCGCGTGATCCGCTGGCAGCCTTGGGCTGTGCTGGTGTGCGCGATGTTATCGGTGGCGGTCGCGTCGCTTGCATGGCACGCACCCGCCCAGTTCGCGCTTGCGGCAGTTCTGCGGTCGCCGGGCGCCGCGCTTATCGCCGGTCTCGCCGCGTTCGCGCTCGCCTTCGGCACGCTCGTCGCCGAACTCTTCTTTGCCATGCAGGCCGAGCGGGGCCGCGCATGGGCCTCGATCGCCAATGTGCTGCGTGCGGCACTGCTGGGCGCGCTGGTTGCAGCGATCTGCGCCGTGCTGCTCGCCTATGCGGACATCGCAGCGGTATGGCCGGTGCGGGCCATTGCCGCCTTCAATGCAGCTATCGCGCTTGAATTCGCGCTGCGCGCCGTGTTCTCGTGGTTCGCACCGCCGCATACGCGCAGCGACGACGCCAGCGTGCCCGATAGCTTCGTCGCAAGTCTGCTGCGTCTGCGTCCTCCGCCGCTTGCCCGTTTCAGCGCGCAACTGCGCAATCGCTACGGCATCGATCTGCGCCAGAACTGGGTGTTGCAAAGCGTAGTGCGTTTGCTGCCTGCGGCGGTTGGGACGATTGCCGTGTGCGCCTGGCTGCTTTCGGGCATCGTGATCCTGGGGCCCGAGCAACGCGCAGTCTACGAGCGATTCGGCGCACCGGTCGCGGTCTGGCAGCCCGGTCTACACGTGGCGTTGCCCTGGCCATTCGGCAAAGCGCGCGCCATCGACAACGGCGCAGTCCATCAATTGATTGTCTCCGGCTCGCCGGAAGAGAGCGCGGCCGCATCGCCGCTGGTGCCCGCCGACGCGCAGACGCCCGAGCAGGTGTACCGCCTGTGGGACGTCGTGCATCAGGGCGAGACGAGCCAGGTGATCGCCGGCGCGAGCGGCGACCGGCAGAACTTTCAGATTGTCAGCGCCGATGTGCGCCTCGATTACCGCATCGGTCTGTCGGATGCCGCGGCGCGGGCCTCGCTATACCGCACCGACGATCTGCCAGGGACCGTGCGGGCCATTGCCAATCGCGAAGTGGTGCGTTACCTCGCCTCACACACGCTCGACTCCTTGCTCGAAACGCGCCAGACCGTGATGGCCGACACCATCCGGCGAGCGGTGCAGACTCAGCTCGACCGCCTCTCGAGCGGCATCGATGTGGTGGCGGTCGTGATCGAAAGCGTGCATCCGCCAGCGGGCGCGTCGGCGGCGTGGCATAGCGTGCAGGCCGCGCAGGTCCGCGCGGAGGCGAGTGTCGCGCAGGCGCGCGGACTTGCCGCACAGTCGCTCGGCGACGCGCAGCAGCAGGCCGAGACCGCGGTCGCCCAGGCCACTGCGCAGGCCGCCGATATCACCTCGGCCGCGCAGGTCCAGCAAACCGGTTTCAGCGCCGACATGATCGCCGCGCAGGCGGGCGGTCCGGCGTTCGTGCTCGAGTACTACCTGCACAACCTCCAGAAGGGATTGCAGAACGCCCACATCACGGTGATCGACGACCGGCTCGTCGAAGGCAACCGCGCCACTATCGATCTGCGCTCGTACGGCGCGGGCGACGCGGCTGGGGCACGGCCGATTTATTGACGGCGACGTACACACGGTATGGCATCGGACAGACGGCTTCGGGGGATATTGTGAGTTTGAATCATTCGCACGCGCACGCGCACGCGCATCATCACCATCACGGCGGGGGTGACGCTCACGGCCACGGCGGCGCGGCAACCGGCGGCCCTGGTTTCTACTGGCGCGTGGCGCTGGCGGCGCTGTGCGTCGTGATCGCGTTTGCGGTGGCAAGCTTTATCCAGGTACAGGCCGGCCAGGCCACCGTGGTGACCCGCTTCGGCGAGCCGGTGCGGGTGCTGCTCGACCCCGGCCTCGCATGGCGCTTGCCTGCGCCGATCGAAGCCGCCGCGCCGGTCGATCTGCGTCTGCATACGACTTCGAGCGGCCTGCAGGATGTCGGCACACGCGACGGACTGCGCATCATCGTGCAAGCCTACGTGGCGTGGCACGTGCCGGCCAATGCGAACGATGTAGGGCGTTTCGTGCGCGCCGTGCGCAACGAACCCGACGAAGCCGCGCGGCAGATCCGCTCGCTGCTCGGCTCCGCGCTGCAAACCACGTCTGCTGACTTCGATCTGGCTTCGCTCGTGAACACGAACCCGGTTCAGGTGCGCATCGCTGCATTCGAAGACGAACTGCGCCGCCAGGTCGACTCGCAGCTCTATCAGGCGTATGGCGTGCATGTGGTGCAGGTAGGTCTGGAGCAGCTGACGTTGCCGGCGGTGACGCTTTCGTCCACGGTCGAGCGGATGCGCGCCGAGCGCGAGACGGTGGCCGCGCAACGCACGGCGGACGGTAAACGGCAAGCCGCGCAGATCCGCTCGGACGCGGATCGCGACGCGCGCATCGCGGTTGCCGATGCCAACGTCAAGGCCGCGCAGATCGAAGCCCAGTCACGCCAGGATGCTGCGGCGATCTACGGCAAGAGCTACGCGGGCAATCCGCATCTCTACACGATGCTGCGCTCACTCGACACGCTGAGCACGGTGGTCAACACCAACACCAACCTGATCCTGCGCACCGACGCTGCGCCGTTCAACGTGCTGGTTCAAGGACCCGCCGGACTCGGCGTCACGCAGACGCAGGCCCAGGTCCAGACTCAAGCGCCGGGCGCCGCCCAGCCCGCTGCCGGTAAGAAGGGCAAGCACACCCCATGAATACGGCCGTGGAAACGCCAACGCCCTCGCTCGGACCCGCCGCACAAGCCGTGCGTCTTGCGTTCTGGTTCGTGGTGGTGATCGCGCTGCTCGCGGCCGGTGTGTGGGCGACCTCGAACATCCGTCGCATTCCGGCGGATAGCCAGGCTGTCGTGATGCGCTTAGGCGCTTTCGTGCGCATCCAGAACGCGGGGCTGCTGATGGCGTGGCCGCAGCCGTTCGAAACCGTGCTGCTGATTCCAGGCACTGCGCGGGTGCTCGAGCAGCGCATCAGCTCGCTCGACCGCGATCCGCGCGCGCGGGCCGCGGACCCGGTCGCCACCACGGAATCAAGCCAGACGCTGCCGTTGCCGCTGGGCGATATCGGTTCCTGGGGTTTCCAACCCAATGCCTCGAGCTCCGGCGACGCCGGTCCGACGCTGCCCGATGCGCTGGCTGGCTCCGGCTATGTGTTGACCGGCGACAACGGCGTCGTGCAGTTGAGCGCGACGCTGTACTACCGCGTGGTCGACCCCTACGCGTATGCCCTGCAGAAAGATCGTCTCGACTCGGCGTTGCAGCGCGTGGTTGCAGCGGCGGTGGTCGAGGTGACAGCGTCGCGCGATCTCGATTCGATTCTGGTGGCGCGTCCCGAACTGCTGTCGACCGATCAGCAGATGGCCCTCAAGCGCGAGCAGTTGCGTGGCGACATGGCACAGGCGGTGCAACGGCATCTGAACGCCCTGGCGGCGGTTCATGCGGGCCTCGGGATCGAAGTCGCGCGTATGGACGTGCAGGCCCAGTTTCCGGCGGCGGCCGTCGATGCGTTCAACTCGGTGCTCACATCGTTGCAAACCGCCGACCGCAATATCGCCGACGCGCGGACCCAGGCCGAGAACATCCGCCAGGGTGCGCAGCAGTCCGCTGACCAGATCCTGCAGAGCGCACAGGCAAGCGCCTCCGAGCGCGTGTCGACCGCACGGGCCGAAACCACGACGATCCTGCAACTCGAGACACCGCTCGACGCCAATAGCGATCCGGGGCTGCTCGCGCGCGCTTATCGTGACCGGATCCAGCAGATCCTCTCGAAGGCGGGGCGCGTGACGACGATCGATCCACACGATGCATCGAGCCTGGTGCTGCCCGGGAAAATTCAATGAACGCGCACATCGAACCGGTCGAGCGTGCTACGCCCGCCGGGGCTGCTGATTCTGCGCATGCGGGTCATGGCGCGGGGCACGAACCGCATGACCCGCATGATCACGGCTCCGGCCCGGACGCCAATCATTCACACGATGACGACGGACCGACGATCGCGCTTTCCGCCACGGAACGCCGCGTCGTCACGCGGCAGATTGCGCTCGCCCTGCTGGCTGGCGGGCTGCTGGCGTTGTCGCTCGCATGGCGCTATTTCGCGCCGGGCGGCGCGCAACTCGCCGAAGTGCTCGCAGGACTCGCATCGCTGCTGGTGGCGGGACCGGTGTTCGCCGGCGCGTGGCACAGTTTGAAGCACCCCAGCCTGCACGGCGTGACCGACCGGCTGATCGCGCTTGCGATGCTGGCGGCGTGGGCGATCGGCGACATGACGACGGCGGCCCTGCTGCCGATCGTCATGACCTTCGGACACGCGCTTGAAGAGCGCAGCGTGCTCGGCTCACAAGAGGCGATCCGCGCACTCGGCCGGCTGACGTCGGGCAACGTGCGGCGCGTGAGAGCTGACGGCACGATCGAGGACGTGCCGTACGAGGCCATTCGCGCCGGCGACACGGTAGAAGTGGCGGCAGGATCGCGGATTCCCGCTGATGGCGTAGTGCGCCGCGGCCGCTCCAGCGTCGACAATGGACCGATCACGGGCGAATCGTTGCCGCTCGATGTCGACGAGGGTGTTGCCGTCTTCGGCGGCGCGATGAATCTCGACGGTCCGCTGCGCATCGAGGTCACGCATGCGGGCGAGCATTCGACGCTCGGCAAGATCATTGAACTGCTGCAGCGCGCCGAGCAGGTCAAGCCGCCGATCACCCAGGTACTCGAGCGCTACATGGGCGGTTATCTGGCGCTGGTGCTGCTGATTGCGGCGATTGTGTGGTTCGCCTCGGCCAACGCGTCGGCGATGCTGGCGGTGATCGTCGCCGCGTGTCCTTGCGCGTTGGTGCTCGCCGCGCCTTCGACGGCGATTGCCGGGATTGCGGTCGGCGCTCGGCACGGCGTGCTGTTCAGAAATGCGGCGTTCCTTGACCGGATTGGTGAGATCGACTCGCTCGTGATCGACAAGACCGGCACGCTCACGTACGGCGAACTGCGCGTCGCGGACGTGTTTGCTCAACCGGGCGTGGCGAGCGCCGAGGCCGTCGCGCTGGCGGCGCGGCTGGGGGCGGGCAGTGCGCATCCGGTGAGCCGGGCACTGACGCGCTATGCCGCCTCGGCCACCTCAGCCGCTGGGCAAGAGGTTGCACCGTTCAAACGTACCCGCGAACTGCGCGGACTTGGGGTGGTCGCAGAAACGCCCGAAGGCACCGCGGTGCTCGGCCGTGCTGAGTTGCTACGCGAGCATGTCGCCACGCTGCAAGCGGCGCCCGCCTCGATCGATGGACCTTGTGTCGGCCTCGCGCTCAATGGCCAACTGCTGGCGTGGTTCGGCTTTGCCGACGCGTTGCGCGCCGAAGCTGCCGGTGCGCTCGCCGAACTGCGCGAACTCGGTCTCGTGCGGCAGACCCTGCTGACGGGTGATCGCGACGTGGTGGCGCGCAAGGTAGCCGCCGAGGTCGGCATCGACACGGTCGTCTCGCAGGCACTGCCGCACGACAAGCTCGACTACGTGATGCACGAGCTCGACGCGGGACATCATCCGCTCGTGGTCGGCGACGGCCTGAACGATGTGCTGGCCATCAAGGCGGGCGCGACCAGCATTGCGATGGGTGAACGGGGGATCGATATCGCGGTGGCGTCCGCGGATATCGTGCTGCTTGGCGACGACCTGCGTCGCATTCCGACCTGCATCCGGCTCGGCCGGCGCTGCCGCCTTACCGCGACGATCAACGCGGCGATCGGCCTCTTCTGTACCGTCGTCATCATCGCGCTCGCTGCGCTCGGCTTGCTGGGGGCGGTCTGGGTGGCGATCCTGCACAACGTCGGCACGTTCATCGTCATTGCCAACGCGGGGCGGCTTCTGCGCATCGACGAGGATGCGGCATCGCAACCGGGCCGAAGCCTGAACGCCGACAAAGCACAGCCGCCAGTTGCGGCCTGTTGAAGGGCGGCCCTGAGCTTGACACGTGCGGAGTGGGCGGCGGCCTCGGCAAGCGCCTTAGGTTTCGGCTACCGCCTTGCTATGGAGAACGGCTGCGTCCAGGTCGTCGAGTTGCAACAGCAAGTCGTCGATTGAACAGAGTTGGGTATTGGTGACGTGATGAGCGTCGAGCAGATCGTACAGGCGTTTGCGCCAGTACTCCGCAGGCAGGATGGGACCGCCGAAATCCCCACATAACGACAGCTTCATCACGCGCTTGATGTGCGCGATGTCCTGATCGATCAGCGTAATCATGTTCGCCCCCGTGGTGGCTTGTACGTGGATTTACACCATCTTTGTTTTGTCTGATTAATACTTTAGCTCATATTCATCGGATGACAAGCTGTGAGAACTACGAGGATGGGTCGGCCCTATGGTCCTTGATAGACCTGCTACGGCCAGCAGCGGAGGGGGCCGCCATGATTAAGGAAAACCATGATAGAAACTGGCCGCGAAAAGCCTAGACTGTAACCAAACGTAACTAAGTGTTGCTAATCATAAGTACGGGGATGTTCAAACACGGGGCCGCGTCAGACTGGGCGCACTGATGAGAAAGCGGTGAAGTGAAGCCGCCAGTATGGAAATGGCCGCAGAGCAATCTGCGGCCATTTTTTTATCCTGTGACGGCGTTTCAGCGGTGTTTGGACTCGCTACTGCACGTTGCCGCAGCGATCCCGCCGCGTTACGCGGGACGAGCGCGCCTTAGTGGCAGCGCTTTTCCCAGTGATGATGCACCTTCACCTTGTGGCACACCGGATGGTGATGGTCGTCGGCGAAGGCCGGGCTGGCAACGCCAACGGTAACGGCGGCAAAAGTGAGTGCAAGCAAAATTTTCTTCATGTGGATTTCCTCGGTCGGACTGACCTGGTTGGTGGACGGCCCGCTATCTTAGCCCGAGTGTCGTGACAACACTGTCAAGGAAATGCAAAGCGCACATGCTTTGTTGCTTTTTTTGATGCGCTCAGCCGAAACGGCCAGCCTGCCTGCTAGCGACTATGGGCGCCGCCTCCCATACTGCCGCCACCTTGAAATGTGCCGCCACCGCCACCGCCATGGCCGCCCCAGCCGCCGCCGTGGCCGCCACCGTGCCAGCCACCGCCACCGTGCCATCCATGGTAACCATGCCAGTAGCCGCCGCCGTGCCCGTAATAGCAGCAACCGCCGCCGCCCCAGATGCCGATCGAGCCATAGGTCGGCACATATCCGTAGCCATACCCATAACCGTAGTCCGGGTAGTACGGTTGTTCCCCGTAGTACGGATAGCCATAACCAGGCGCGACCGCACAGCCGGCCAAAACCGCCACCACCCCGAGTGCCGCAATCAGGCGAAGCATGATGTTCTCCCTCGTACATCCTTAAGAAAGAACTGGGGGCGTCAAGTTCCAGCACAATTGTGTCCACCGTTTACAGAAACAACGGCTGAGTCGATACCTCTGACTTAAGCCACGCGTGCGGCACTCATGCTTCGAGTGCGAGCGTCGCAAACGTCGCGAGCCAATGTTCGCCCGTGTAGTCCCCGGCGACACGCGCAAGCGCGCTGTCGAGGTGCAGTTCGGCCGCTTCGTTGAGCAGCGCACGGCGCGTATCGTCGGCCGGCAGGGCACGGGCGAGCGAACGCTGGCACCACGCGCGGCTGAGATTCAGTCCGTCGAGGTGCGCAATCTTGCCGTCGCTGCGATCGGTCACCGTCACAGGGACGAACAGCGTGGCCGGCTGGCGCGCGGCAAGCTCCGGTAGAAACGCGCCGAACCAGTCGACGAACTGCCCGGCCGGCAACACGCGGCGCATCAGTTCGGCTTCCATCAGCGAAGGCGACAGGAATTCATCTCCCGCCGGCTCCCACGCCTGACACGCCACGTCATTCAGATACCAGCGCTGCGCGGTCTCAACGACCAGGGACGCCAGAGATTCGCGCGAGGTCTGGCGCGCGAAATCGAGTGTCAGCGCGAGCGCGAACGCCATGTTGAAATGAGTGCCGACGCGCAGCGGATAGGTGGCCTTGGGAAGGAATTCCTCGAATCGTTCGACGAAAGCATCGGTTAGCGGTGCGAAGGTTTTGCTCCAGCGCGCCGCCTGCGGCAGTTTCAGTGCGTCGATCTGCGCCGAGAGCGCCAGCAGCCAGCCCCAGCCATATGGCCGCTCGAAGCCGCGATTGTGCGGCAAGTCGAGATACGCGCGTTCGCCGGCGACGTTGGGCTCGGTGAAGTGCTGGTCGACCACGGCGACGATGCGCGAGGCCTCGGGCAGATCGGGAAAACGTTCGAGCAGATGAAGGATCAGCCAGTAGCCATGCACGCACGAATGCCAGTCGTAGCTGCCGTAAAAAATCGGATGCAGCGCGCGCGGTCCCTGCACGTCCTGCGGACCGGCCAGCGAGTGAGTTAGCTTGTTCGGATACTCACGTGTGAGGTGATCCAGCGCCAGATTGGCGAATTTCGATGCGACAGCGGAAGTGAGTTGAGCGGTCATCGGCGCCTCGTCGGGAGCAGTTCAAAAGCGGAAAACAAATAAATACATCAGGACGGTGTTGACGATCAACAGCAGCAACGCGGTGGGCCATTGCGCCTTGATGACGCCGTTCTGATCCTTCAGTTCGAGCAGGGCGGCGGGGACGATATTGAAGTTGGCCGCCATCGGCGTCATCAGCGTACCGCAGAAGCCGCATAGCATGCCGATGGCACCGAGAATCGCCGGATTGCCGTGGAATTGATGGACGATCAGCGGCAGTCCGATACCAGCAGTCATGACGGGAAACGCAGCGAACGCGTTGCCCATGATCATGGTGAAAATGGCCATGCCGAACGTGTAGGCGGCGACCACCGCGAAGGCCGAATCGACCGGAATCCACGCTTTGACGAGCTCGGATACCACATGGCCGACGCCCGCCACCGCGAAGAGTGCACCGAGCGCCGCGAGCACCTGCGGCAGAATCGCGGCCCAGCCGACGGTGTCCATCGTATGCCGCGCATCTTTGAGCGCGTGTACCGGCGAATCGCGCAGCATCACGAGCGCCGTACCGAATGCGACCAGCGTGCCGAGCACGAGCGAGATCAGCGTCACGCTTTTCGGATCGACGAGCGGCACGTATTTCAGGGTGAAGGTGCCGAGCAACGTGACGAGCGGAATCAGCAGCGCCGGAACGAACAGTTTATTGCCGAAGCGCTGCGCGTTTGCCTCACGGCGTGTCGCAGCGGCGTCACTTGCGCTGTCCGGGTTGCCTTTGCCGAGCTTGCCCGAACCGGCGATCAACGCGAGTGCGATCGCAAGGCAGCCGGTGATGAAGTTCGGCAACTCGGCGCCGAACATGAAAGTGATGGCGTAGATGCCCCAGAACAGGAAGTTGACGACGCGGCGCGGGTTGGAGCGGTCCTGCAGACTGAACAGCGCGAAGGCGGCGAACATCAGGCCGGCAAGGATGTACAGGGTCTCGAGCTTGATCATCGTGCGAGGCGCCGTGCATGGGCGTTCATCCGGTACGACAGAGTGCGGTCGGGCAGCATCAGGCGGGCGCAATGAATGAGGAGCGCAGCCACCGCGGTCGGAATGGCCCAGACGGAGATGTGCAGCGGTTCGACCACCACGCCGTTCTGTTCGAGAAAACCTTTGATCAGCAAAATGGACTGGATGGCGATGAAGATGTCTTCGCCGAAGAACACTGCGATATTGTCGACGGCTGATGCGTTGGCGCGAATCTGTTGGCGCACTTCATCGGGCAACTCGCCGTAGCGATTGGCGGCAGCGGCTTCTGCCATCGGCGCAATCAGTGGACGCACCATCTGCGCGTGGCCGCCGAGCGAGGTCAATCCAAGCGCCGCGGTGATCTGGCGGATCACGAAATACAGCATCAGGACGCGACCCGTGGTGGCCGCCTGCAAGCGCGAGATCAGGTGCCGCGCCTGTTCCTTCAGACCATTGCGCTCGAGCAGGGCGATCACGGGCAACGTCAGCCAGATCAGACCCATATAGCGGTTCTCGGCGAAGGCCTTGCCGAACGCGCTGATGATCTCGACCGTATGGAGGCCGCCGGCGAGCCCGGTGGCGATGCCCGCAATCGTCACGACCAGCAGTGCGTTAAAGCGCAGCGCGAAACCGATCACGACGATCGGTATTCCTATCAAAACCAGCATGCTTTCTCCCGTATCGCTGTGTGGCGGCGAGGAAATCTAACACGATAAATTATCGATAAATAGTCGATAAAGTGAGGGTCCAGGGTAAACGACGAGGGGAGGGACGAGTGTCGCAACGAATTTCGCGGCATCAGGCGCCGCTCGAATCATCTGGCGGGCGAAGAAACGCCGCCAAGGTGGGCAAGCGAAAGTTCCATACCTATGCTAGCTTTCTACCGGCGCGTCCATTGGAGGACGGCTGCGTGACGATCCACCAAGCTGAAGTACGTCTGATCTCGTTGTCGGACTTCTGATCCGGTGAAACAAGGGGAATGCGCTTGAAAAGTGATTCGCGGACCTTGGAGTTAGCTTTCAGAAAGGCTACACGCCCTCGAGCGCGGCGCGCCGTAAAGGGCGGCCTCGCGCTCGTCGTCGTCACGTCCCTTGCGGCGTGCATGGTCGGCCCGGACTATCACAAGCCCGAGGTCCAGGTGCCACAGGGGTTCAAGGAAGGCGTCGACTGGCAGCGCGCCGAGGTGGATCCGCAGGCAGCGATCTCCAGCACGTGGTGGCGCATGTACGGCGACGACAAACTCAACGGTCTGGTCGAGCAGTCATTGCAGGCCAACCAGACGATCGCGTCGGCGGAAGCCGCCTACCGCGTCGCGCTCGCCACCGTTGAGTCCCAACAGGCGGGCCTGTTTCCGGTCGTCAAGGCCGGCGTGTCCGGCGCGCGTTCTGGGGGCAACCTCGGAGGGCTCGCGCAGAGTTCGGGTTCGAGTGCCGCATCGGGCAACAGCATCATTGCTAGCGGTAGCGTCAGTTGGGAAGTGGACCTGTGGGGGGCGATACGACGCCAGATCGAGCAGGCGAAAGCGAACGCCCAGTCATCGGATGCGCAGCTTGCCGGTGAACGCATCTCAATCACGGCCAGTGTCGTGACCGACTACTTCCAGCTGCGCCAGGCCGACTTCGACACGCATGCGCTGAAGGAGCAGCAGGACATCGACAGCCAGATTCTGTCGATGGTGCAGACCGCGTTCAAAGAGGGCGAAGCGTCGAACGACGACGTGCTGACCGCGCAGGAGAACCTCGAGACGATCATCGCCGACCTGCAGGCGACCGAAACGACCCGCGAGCAGGACGAGCACGCGATTGCCGTGCTGACCGGCGTACCGCCGGAGACCTTCAGCATCGCCGCCGATCCGGACTATCCCTTCCTTACGCCTGCCGTGCCGCCGGCCCTGCCTTCCCAATTGCTCGAGCGGCGCTATGACGTGGTGAGTGCCGAGCGCACCGCCGCGGCGGCCAACGCGGGCATCGGCCTTGCCGAAGCCGCGTTCTATCCGTCCCTGACGCTCTCGGCCGAGGGCGGTTTCGCGCACAACACGTTGGCGCATCTGTTCACCGTGCCGAACCGCTTCTGGACGCTCGGCCCCGAACTCGCGGAGACGATTTTCGATGGCGGCGCACGCACGGCCGCGGTGCACGGAGCGCGCGCGACCTACGACGAAGACGTCGCGAACTACCGCAATACGGTCCTGACGGCGTTCCAGAGCGTGGAAGACAGCCTGTCGGCGATGAACCACTTGCGGACGCAGGCCAGCGCGTTCGCGAAGGTGTACGACAGCAATAGCCGGCTGTTCGCGAGCGAACAGGCGCAGTTCAATGCCGGCGCGGTCAGTCAGCAGAACTTGCTCACGCAACGGCTGACCTTGCTCGAGGCGGAGCAGAATCTGCGCGACACGCAGGCGCTGCTCGCCGAGAGCAACGTGACGCTCGTCAAGAACCTTGGCGGAGGCTGGCAGCGCGATGACGCCCAGGTGGCATCGGTGCCAGCCGCTGCTTCATCGCCGGCTTCGGAAGCTACAGTACGACCTGCCCCGGCGCCGTCTGCCGACTGACTTACCTGCTGTTCCTTACGATGTGGCATACCGCGGCGTTCGCGTGTGCCGGCCTCAAAGCAAGAACGGAGTTCCCATGAAGTCACGTCCTCAGCGCGCGTCGCTGTCGTATCTGTGTCTGATCATACTCGCCGCCTGCTCGAAAACGGCGCCACCGCCGCCGCCGCCGCAAGTCGCCGTGGTGAAGGCGCACATGCAGTCGGTGCCGCTCGAGCGTCAGTTCGTTGGCCGGCTTTCGCCTTATTACATGGCGAACGTAACGGCCCGCGTGTCCGGCGTGCTGCTGCGGCGCAATTACACGGAAGGCTCGCAGGTACGCGCGGGGCAACTGCTGTTCGAGATCGATCCGGTCTTCTACCGCGCGCAGCTCAATAACGATCTCGCTTTGCTGGCCGAAGATCAGGCCACCTATGTCAACGACCACATTACGGCTGTGCGCAACCGCAAGCTGCTGCCGGTCGGTTCGGTCTCGCAGCAGACCGTCGATAATTCCGATGCCGCCGAACGCAGCGCCGCGGCCAAGGTCAAGGCCGACGAGGCAGTGGTCGCGAGCGCACGGGTCTCGCTCGACTACACGCGCGTGACGGCGCCGATCGGCGGTATCGCCGGACAACAACAGGTGACGGCGGGCGCGGTGGTCGGCAACAGCACGTCCGACACGGGTGGAAGCAGCACGCTGTTGACGACGGTCCAGCAGATCGATCCGATGTACGTGAACTTCACGATCAGTTCGGCCGATCTGGCCACGCTGCAGGATAACCAGAGCGCCGGCTCGGTCGATCTGTCGCAGCAGAACCACACCACGGTGCAGCTCGCGCTGCCCAATCGTGCATCCTACGGGACTGCGGGCACGCTCGATTTCTCCGACGTGACGGTGAACGCGGCGACCGGCTCGGTCAATCTGCGTGCGCTTGTCGCGAACCCGCAGCGGCGTCTGCTGCCCGGCATGTATGTGACGCTGACCGTCAATTTCGGCCAGCAGAACAATGTGTTTCTGATTCCGCAGCAGGGCGTGCAGCGCGACACGGTCGGCGCGTACGTGTTCGTGGTCGACGCTAACAACAAGGTGGGTCGCAAGGACGTCGTGGCGACCGATAGCCTCGGCAACGACTGGATCGTGACTCGGGGGCTGGCAGACGGCGACCAGATCATCGTGAACGGTGTGCAGATGGTGCGGGAAGGGGCGCCGGTGAAGACCGTCGTGTGGCAGCCACCAGCGGCGGCGTCTGGCGCGGCGGCGGCTTCGGCCGCGTCCCCGGCGCCGGCAGCGTCGGAAGCGCCGACGGCAGCGTCGAGCTCTGCGTCCGCGTCGGTTTCCACAGCGTCAGCGGCTTCGGCCGCCTCGGCACAGTAGGAGACCGCACATGCCGAGTTTTTTCATTACCCGCCCCATCTTCGCCTGGGTTATCGCGATCCTGATCTGCCTGTTCGGCATCATCTCGGTGCACAGCATGGGGATCGATTCGTACCCGGACATCGCGCCGCCGGAAGTGACCGTCACGGCACAGTATCCGGGCGCGAGCGCCCAGACGATGGAATCGACGGTGACCCAGGTGATCGAGCAGCAGCTCACCGGCATCGACAATCTGCTGTATTTCAGTTCGACGTCGAGCTCGAATGGCCAGACGCAGATCATCCTCACGTTCGCGACCGGCACCAACCCGGACATCGCCCAGGTGCAGGTGCAGAACAAGGTCACGCTCGCCGAGCCGCTGCTGCCTTCGCAGGTGACACAGCAAGGGGTCGTGGTGGCGAAGGCGAGCCCGGATATTTTGATGTTCGTCGCGCTGCAGTCAGACAATGCGGCGATCGATGCAGGGCGTCTCTCCGATATTCTGGCCTCGCAGATCCAGCCTAACATCGGCCGGGTGAACGGGGTCGGCAATACCACGCTGCTGGGCTCCGAGTACGCAGTGCGCATCTGGCTCGACCCGAACAAGTTGCAGAGTTACGGGCTTTCGACGACCCAGGTGCTCAATGCCGTGAACGCGCAGAACGCGCAGTTCGCCGCCGGCTCGCTCGGTGCGGATCCGGCTGTGAAAGGGCAGGTATTTACGGCGAACGTGACAGGCGACAGCCTCTTTTCGTCGCTCAAGCAGTTCCAGGACATCATTATCGTCGCGAACAACAACGGCACCACGGTCAAGCTCTCCGACGTGGCACGCATTTCGTTCGGTTCGCAGACGTATGGCTTTGCGCCGGTTTATAACGGCAAGGCGGCGGGCGGGATGGCCGTGTTCCTGCTGCCGGGCGCCAACGCGCTCGCGGTCGCGAAGGCGGTCAAAGCCGAGATGGCGACGCTGGCGAAGGATCTACCGGAGGGCGTGACGTGGAGCGTGCCATACGACACGACGCCGTTTATTACGGCGTCGATCGTGGACGTGATCCGCACGCTCGTCGAGGCGATCGTGCTGGTGTTCTTCGTGATGCTGATCTTCCTGCAGAATCTGCGGGCCACGATCATCCCGACGCTCGTGATTCCGGTTGCGCTGCTCGGGACTTTCATCGGCCTGTCGGCGCTGCACTACACGCTCAATCAGTTGACGTTGTTCGGCATGGTGCTGGCGATCGGCATCGTGGTTGACGATGCCATCGTCGTGATCGAAAACGTCGAACGCATCATGACCGAGGAGCATTTACCGCCAAGAGCGGCGACCCGCAAGGCGATGGGCCAGATCACCGGCGCCATCATCGCAATCACGGTGGTGCTGTCTGCCGTCTTCATACCGTCCGCGCTGCAGCCGGGCGCGACCGGCATCATCTACGCGCAGTTTGCGCTGACAATTGCGGTGTCGATGGGATTCTCCGCGTTCCTCGCGATGTCGTTCACCCCTTCGCTGTGCGCGGCGATCCTGAAGCCCGAACACACGACGAAAAAGAACTGGTTCTACCGCTGGTTCGACCGTAGTTTCGAGTGGACGACGAACAAGTATATCGGCCAAACCGGCCGGGCCGTGACCCATGCGCCGCGCTGGATGATCGCATTCGCGCTCGTCGTGGTGCTGACGGGTTTCCTGTATACGAAGCTGCCGACCAGCTTCGTGCCCGACGAGGACCAGGGCTTCGTGCTCGCACTGATCAATTTGCCGCCCGGCTCGACGCTGGAGCGCACCAACCACGTGATGGCCGAGGTGCGCGACAAGCTCGCGAACAGTCCGTTCAGCAAGGAAATCGTGGGGATTTTCCAGCCGGAAGGCTTCAGCTTTGTCGGCACAAGCGAAAACGTCGGCATGTCGTTTATCAAGCTGGCGGACTGGGACAAGCGCCACGACACCGCGATGACGCTGATTCCGAAGATCAACCAGGTCCTTCATGGCATCCCCGATGCGCAGATCTTCGCGGTGAATCTGCCGACCATCCGCGGTCTCAGCCAGTTCGGCGGCATCGACATGTATCTGCAGGCACGTGAAGGCCAATCGCGCTCAGAGCTTGCCCAGGCCACGGGAACGCTGCTCGCGGGTGCGACGAAGAGCCCCGTGCTGTTCGGGATCCGCCCCAACTCGCTGCCGAGCGCACCGCAACTGGACATCGCGGTGGACCGTACGCAGGCCGAATCGATGGGCCTGTCGCTGACCGATGTCTACTCCACGCTCGAGATGGAACTCGCGCCGTTTTACATCGACCAGTTCACCTACGGCGGACGTGTGAAGCGCGTCTATATCCAGGCGGATGCCCCGTACCGGATGGGGATCGACGCGTTCCAGCATCTGTATACGCCGAGCTTGTTCGCAAACGGCGGCAGTGCGGCCGCAAGCCAGTTGTCCTCGGCCAGCGCAACGACGTCGAACGGCTTCACGACGCCCGCCGACCCGTCGCCCGCGAATACGTCGATCGCCCCCTACAACATGGTGCCGCTCTCCAGCGTGGTGAATGCCAAATGGAGCTTCGGGCCGACGGTGCTGCCGCGCTATAACGGCTACTCGGCAATCGAGATCGTCGGCAACTCCGCACCGGGCTACTCGACCGGACAGGCGATCAATGTGCTGCAGAATATCGTCGACCGCCAGCTGCCGACGGGTTTCGCGGCGGACTGGACCGGGCAGTCGTTCCAGGAGTTGTTGTCGGGTTCGTCGGCGGTGACGCTGTTGATGTTGTCGATCGTGGTGGTGTTCCTGTGTCTGGCCGCGTTGTATGAAAGCTGGTCGATTCCGGCTGCCGTGCTGCTCGTCGTGCCGCTCGGGATGTTGGGCATGCTTGCGTTCTGTCTCTCGTTCGGAGTGCCGAATGACATCTACTTCAAGATCGGTCTCGTGACCGTGATCGGCCTCGCGGCGAAAAACGCGATTCTGATCGTCGAGTTCGCGGTGGAGGGGCAGCAACAAGGCAAGACGCTGCGCGATGCCGTCATGACCGCGGCCCGGCTTAGACTGCGTCCGATCCTGATGACTTCGATGGCGTTCATTCTCGGTGTGTTCCCTCTGGTTATTTCATCGGGTGCGGGCGCCGCTTCGCGTCACGAAATCGGCACGGGTGTGATCGGCGGCATGCTGTTCGCCACGTTCCTCGGTCTGCTGCTGATTCCGGTGTTCTACGTGGTCGTACGACGACTGCTCGGCGACAAGCTCGACGAGGTGTCGCACAAGATGCCTCATCACGGCGACGACGATGGCGAGCACGATGGCGGCCCACCACCGGCGGGTGGTGGCGGTCACGATGGCGGCGGCACGGGCGGCGCAACCCCCGCAGGGGAGGGTACGCCAGCCTAGCGAGACAACGCGCGCCAGATGCGGCGCGCTTCAGTTAGCCATGCACCGGCGCAGCGAGCGATGAAAAGGACACGGCAACAGGCACTGGAGACGCGCAACCAGATTCTCGACGCGGCGGAGTGGGTGTTCGTCGAGCGTGGCGTCGCCCATACGTCGCTTGAGGATGTTGCGGTGCGGGCCGGGTTCACGCGCGGCGCGATTTATGGGCACTTTCGCAACAAGGTCGAACTGTTCGTCGCTATGACGAACCGCGTCATGCTGCCGATGGAGATGCTGGTGTCGGCGTCGGTCGATGCCGGGGAGCCCGATCCGCTCGGTAGGATACGGCAGTTGCTGGTGTTCTGCCTCAGCAAGGCCGTGGTGGAGCCGCACAGCCGCCGCGTGTTCGAAGTGCTGTTCACGAAGTGCGAGCACACACGCGACACGGACCCTGTGTTCGATCGACAGCGCAACGCCGCCCGCAACGGCAGAAAGCAGCTTGAGCTTGCTCTGCAAAATGCGATTGCAAGAGGGCAATTGCCGGCGGACCTGGATACGGTTCGCGCATCAGGCATCGTGCATGCGTTTCTCGACGGCGTATTGCGGGACTGGCTGCTGGAGCAGGATTCGATCGTCTTGCCGCGCGATGCTGAGTGTTTGGTAGATGTCTGCATTGGCATGCTGCGGCAATCGCCTTCGCTGCGGCAAGCCTGTGTCGCTGTGCAACCACCTCGGGTGAGCGAAGACGCATTGCAGCGCCCTCGTCATATCGAATAACCTTGACCCTACTCGGACCGCAGCGTGACAGGCGGAACGACAGTCTCTATCAGGCCGGTCTTCACGTCATACACGAGCCCGGTCACTGTGAATCCACCCGGAAGATTCGGATTGGCTCTGAGCGCCGCCACGTCGATCGCGACGGCCTTGTACGGATCGGTGATCCCGAGATCGTCGAGTTTGTCTTCCGCGTCGGGCTATTCAACGCCTCAGATACTTAATCGAAAAAGGGGATGTCATGGTAAAGGATGAAATTGTCTGGGGGATCCTGGGCACCGCGAAGATCAACGACAAGGTTGTCATACCCATGCACAGCGCACCAAAGTGCCGGGTGAAGGGCATCGCGTCGCGATCTCAGGAGAAGGCTCGGGAGGCCGCAGCCAAATATGGTTTGTCTGTCGCATACGGCAGTTACGAGGGGCTCCTGGCGGACCCGGAAATCGACGCGGTATATATTCCGCTACCCAATCACCTCCACGTGGAATGGACGATCAAATCCGTCGAGGCGGGCAAGCACGTTCTGTGTGAGAAGCCGATCGGGCTGGACGCCCAACAGGTTGCACGACTCATCGCTGCGCGCGACAAGAACGGCCGATACATACAGGAAGCCTTCATGGTTCGCACGCATCCGCAATGGTTGAAGGTGCGGAGCTTGATTGACGAAGGGGCGATTGGCGAATTGCGGGCAGTCACCGGCGGCTTCACTTATAACAACACGAACCCGGACAATATCCGCAACCGGAGCGAACTGGGTGGTGGCGGTTTGCTCGATATTGGTTGCTACCCCATCACGACGTCACGCTTCATTACCCGGTGTGAGCCAAGGCGAGTGGTTTCCCTGATGGAGCAGGATCCCATCTTCGAAGTGGACCGGCTTGGCTCTGTGCTGATGGATTTCGAAGGTGTACAGGCGAGTTTCTTTTACTCGACTCAGGCCCATAACTATCAACGGATGCAATTTCACGGCACCAAAGGGCGTATCGAGGTCGAGATTCCATTTAATGCACCAAGCGATCGACCGACGCGTCTGTTAGTGAGTGAAACCACAAGCGCCGGTGTCGGGACAGATCGCTGGCTGGAACTTCCGGTGTGCGATCAATATGGCATCGCAGCCGCCACGTTCGCGGAGGCGATATTGAGTGGAACCGTGCAGGCTACGCCGCTGGAAGATGCGCGTGCAAATATGCGGGTGATCGACGCCGTGTTCCGCTCGGCCCGATCGGGCGCGTGGGAGAAAATTCTGGACAGTTGAGGCGCTACGCAGGGGCTGTCCCCGGGACAACAGAAGCAATCCAGCGGCGAGCGCCGAACGGCGACGGTTCCTTAGCGAATTGCGTCTGCATGCGGGAGATAAAAGTAGAAACGGGCGCCGCCGTGCGAGGACTTGCTGTCTCCTGCGATGCGGCCGCCGTGGGCTTCGATAATCGAGTGGCAGATGGGTAGCCCCATGCCCATGCCGTCTTGCTTGGTTGTGAAGAAGCTGTCAAAAATGCGGTCGAGGTTCTCGGGGGCGATGCCGG